>Ga0190361_1000894_pt1 | contig 11507 bp, 13 predicted proteins | sample 48721845_MG_FD_161273 | JGI IMG/M metagenome (GOLD analysis project Ga0190361, IMG submission 161273) | Hydrothermal vent microbial mat bacterial communities from Southern Trench, Guaymas Basin, Mexico - 4872-18-4-5_MG | ecosystem: Environmental > Aquatic > Marine > Hydrothermal vents >...
ATAGTGTTGGGACTTTTGGAGAGGGGATATGCGAGTGGTGGATGCGCGTGGTTTGGCTTGTCCCAAACCTGTTCTTATGACGAAGGAGGCGTTGGAGTCAGCAGGTGCGGGAGATGCGTTTCGGGTTTTGGTGGACAACGCGGCGGCAAAGGAGAATGTTTTAAGATTTGTGAAGAGCCGCGGCGCAGAAGGCAGGGTCGTTGAGGAAAAGGACGAACTCATAGTCATAGAGGTCAGTGTGGGGAAGAAGCCGTCTGCTGCGGAGGAGTTCAGGGTTGTATGTGAGAGACCACAGGCGGCGAAGAAGGTTGTCTTTGTGGGTTGTGACAGGATGGGGCGGGGTGATGATGAGTTGGGTGCTGTTTTGATGAAAGCGGCTTTGGCGGCTCTGGCGGAAGTTCAACCCCGTCCCCAGACCATCATCTTTATGAACAGCGGGGTCAAACTCGCCGTTGAAGGCTCACCTGTGCTTGATGATTTGCGCAGACTGCAAAATTTGGGGATAGAGATTTTTGTTTGCGGCACCTGTCTTGACTGGTTCGGCTTAAAGGAGAAGGTTCGCGTCGGGCGCGTTAGCAATATGTTTTCCATACTGGAGCAATTTCTGAACGCCGACTCAGTGGTCAGTCTCTAATGAGACGGTCTCTTTTGGCGCTTCTCATCGCTGCAGTGTGCGCAGGTATTCCACTCTTTTTAATGCTTCTTGGTAACCTTTCGTTCCCTGATACTCGGTTCTACTCAGGATAATCTCTTGATATTTTTGGATTTTTTCATATTTTTCGGCGTAGGGATTTCGGCGCTCCCACGCGCGCGCTTTGTTGAACAGTTTCATCGCCTCATCTTCTTTACTGATTTTCGCCAGTTGTTTGTCCAGTTTCTGCTGATATTTGTCCTCTTTTGCGGCAGCCATAGGGCTGGTGAATGATGAGGAAGTGCTGCCGCCACTGGCGAGCACGCCTATCACGATTATGAGCAGAACTATACCGGCGCCGATGAAAATGAACATCGCGTAGTTTTCGTGCTTTGCCGCGTCGTAATATTTGCCGCCGTATTGAGGTTGTCCGTAGAAAGCCATATCATCCTCTTCTTGAGCGCCACCGTAGCGACCACCGAATTTGCCGCCGCGTCCAGGCGGATAGCCTCTCGGAGGGATACCGCGACCGCCTGGCGGCTTTCTGCCACGGGGGGTTCCATAATAGCGCGCCATTTTCTACCTCCTAACCACTTTGTCTCACTAATATTATACAAAAGAAGCGATACCTGTTTGTCACGGTCTTGCAGAGCGAATTTGCGCCTGATACCAGAGTTTCCACTTTGTTGCGGCGCGGCGCTGACTCGCCTCATCCAAACGACGCTCAAGACCAAAATAGCAGCCTGTTATGCGCCGCAGCGCCGCAGCACACGCACACAGCACCGCCACATCCGCGTTGTCCATCTGCTCAACCAACGCTCCCACATTCCGTTCATCTCCCCACTCTAACGCGCATCTTGCCGCTATTATCTTCTCGCGGTTCTCTCCTTCCCGCAGCACATAATTCAAAAACGGTATCGCCTTTGGAGAGGCGATGCGTAGAAGCGCCTCAAGCAACCTCCAGCGCAGACCCTCCGGTCCGCCTTTCTGATATGTCTGATACCAGACCGCTGCTATTGTGCCTACCGCCTTCTCGCCCAGCGCCACCAACTCGTCCAGATGCTGACTGTGGAGGTAGTTGTAGCGGTCGCGCCACATCACCTCATCTTTTGCCGCATCAAAACAGAGTTTTTGAGCCTCTGGCAGGATAGGAAGGTTGAGGACGGGTTTTGGTGTTTCGGGAATCGGTGGCGGCTTTTTGGGAGGCTGTTGGGTTGCGCATCCTGCAGCAACAAAGACCGCAACGAAAGCGAACTTCCACACTGTGCTACATCCAAAAAGTTTCCTGGCGGCGGCAGGACTCGAACCTGCAACCCGGGGCTTATGAATCCCCTGCTCTGCCAGTTGAGCTACGCCGCCTACCATATACATCCATATTGTATCAAGGCGTCTCTGTCAAGTCTTTTTGTCATCATCGTGTTTCTCTTCCGCCTCATCCCACTTTTTAAGGAAGTCCTCAAGCAGCGTTCTCGCACGCTTAAGGTCTTCCGTTTTGACCAGAATTCCTATAGTGGGTTGCAGAAACGGCATAGTTGCCGCCACTTCTTCTGCTGGAATTTTTGCTTCTATACCTGCTGCTTCCAACTCTACCTGCAGCAGATGAATTTTATTCGGCTCGTCTTCATAGAGCAGCACCCAATTCCCCATAGTATTCCTCCAGTCTAAGTTCTTTGTAAATTCTGTCCAGCATCTCTTTGATATCCGGATGGATTTCATCTGGTTCCATCGCTTCCGCAATTCTGTAATATTCTGATTTTTTGAGCCTCGCCTCTGGGGGTAGAGATGAGAACAAGTCGGGAAGCAACTTCTTGGATGCGGGGGAGTCTGACAGGAGGCTTTCGCGCATCTTTCTGTCTTCAGGCAACCGCGAGAACCAGTCGTCTATGCGGGAAAGGTAGTGGTTGGCGAAAAGAGGAGCGCCCGCACTCTTGTTTTTTACAGCGGTTTTTATGGCTTTCGGTGCGAGGAGATAGTTTTCTATCTCGGCCCGTCCCCAGCGCAGCGTAGTCAGAGCGCGGTGTTCGTTATACTCAACGGGTGGCTGCCCTGATGCGTTTCTGTCAAGCAGCAGAACGAATTTTGCCCCCTGAAACGCTGCCTTTGCCGCCCAAGCGAAGTCTTTGACCCTTTCCTGGCTCTTTGCCCCACCTATGGATTTTAGAAGACCATCGTTCAGAAACCTGTAGATGGGGTGATCTAGTTTTTTTGCAAAAGCAGTGAGTATTTTTCTGTCGTTTTCCCCCTCAACGAAGAGAGCGGCGGGGACCTGAGAGAGGAGTGCAATATCATGAACGGTGAGGGCTTCCAGTGCACGCCTGATACGGTCATATTCGTGTCGCTGGGGAGGAATTCTCTCTGGCGGGCGTTTTGGGAAGAATGCGTAGAGAGCCACACTCTCCGGGGTATCCGCCAGAAGGCGTAGTGTGCTTTCTGAATGGCTGCTCAGCAGCACTTGATTTACGGGGACTTCCCCTTGAATAAACATAAAGAGAATCTCGCGTGCCAGATTAGGATGAGCGTGTGCTTCTGGCTCATCAAGCAGAACGAGCCACGGCTGGAACGCATAGATGGATGCCAGCACAAAGATAGCCTGTTGAGTTCCGCTTCCAAGATGGGCAATTTCAAGTTGGGAACTGTTCTCTTTGTAGAAGGCTCTCAATGTGCCTGTTGCGGTTTGTTCTACCACCAAATCCTTCAAACCGCAAAGCCTTTCTACCACTTGTTCAAACTGCTCCCACTGTTCACTTTCCCTTACTGCAAGCAGAATATTCCGCAGTACCTCCCCGCCTCTTCCCTCGCTCAACAGCCTTGCCACGCGTTCGCGTTTTAACTCCGGCTCCTCCATGCTCAGACCGGCGATGGGACCAAGATACAGCACCGAACCTGCCTGTGCCGCACGCTTGGCGGTTTCCTTGTTCCCTTCATAGGACACATGGATTACCTTCGCTGCTTGGTGTTTGATATGAATGGGCAACCTGCCTTCTGTCGTCTCTGCTTCTAACACGATTTCTTTCGGGCGCGGAGACCTCATTCCGTCCTTTGTGGTCAGGTGCGTCTTTCGCATATACCACAGGTCCCTCAGGCTATGTATAGGCACGGGTTGCTCCTCTCTGCTCAACCCAACACCTGTCCTTTTGCGTGCCCTGCTCTTTCTCTCTATTCTTTCGGAGACCCAGTTGCGCAAGCAGGTGTGCCACAGCGCTACGGCGTGGAGCATGTTCGTCTTGCCAGAATTGTTGGGTCCTACAAATACATTTATCCGCGCGCAATCCCGCAATTCCGCTTCCTCAAAACCCTTAAAATTTTCCACCCTGAAGCGCTGGATGAACATATTTCTCGCGCCTTAATCGTGGAAGGCTTCAACGATGACGGCGGTGCCTTGCCCGCCACCGATACAGGCGCTCGCTATTCCGTAACGCTTACCCGTTCTGCGCAGATGATAAATCAGATGCATAGTGAGGCGTGCGCCTGTTGCGGCGTATGGGTGCCCGACGGCTATCGCGCCGCCGTGCACATTTGTGCGGCTCCTGTCCAACTCCAACTCCCGCTCAACCGATAGATACTGCGCCGCGAACGCCTCGTTTATCTCCACAAAGTCCATATCATCCAGTTTCAACCCTGCCGCCTCAAGCGCTGTCCTGCACGCGGGCACAGGACCTATGCCCATTATTTCAGGCGGCACGCCAGCAGAGGCGCTCGCCACAATGCGCGCAAGCGGCTTTATGCCACGCTCCGCCGCCCATCTGGCGCTCGCAAGTATCAGTGTCCCCGCGCCGTCTGTTATCTGGCTTGAGTTGCCGGCTGTTTGAACGCCGTTTTTACGGAATACAGGTGGCAGCGCCGCCATCTTCTCCATACTCGTCTCACGCGGTCCTACATCCTGCTCCACCCGCTTTACTTTGCCGTAGAGTTTAATCTTGCGCGGTTTGAAATATCTGCTCTCAATTGTGCATTCCTCAACAGGGGCTATCTCATCGTTGAATATGCCTTCTTTTTGGGCTTTTAAGGCTTCTGTGTGGCTGCGCAGACCGTATTCATCGCATTCTTGGCGGGTGATGCCGTATTTTTCGGCGAGGTTTTCTGCGGTCTCCCCCATCATATATCCGACGGCGGTGTCAAAGAAGGCTTCCCAGAGGTAGTCAACTGCGCGCACATCGCGGAGTCTGTAGCCGAGGCGGTTACCGAAAATAGCGGTCGGCATTTGAGAGAGTCCTTCTGCGCCGCCTGTAAGTGCGACTTCTGCTTTTCCTGTTGCTATGTGTTCTGCGCCGTTGAGGATTGCCTCAAAGCCGCTTGAGCAGATGCGCTGCACCATAAGTGCTGGGGTTTCAATGGGGAGGTTGCAGTAGAGCCCGATATGGCGCGGCATAAAGAAGGTGTCGCCGCTTGATGCGCCCGCATTGCCGTAGACTATGTGGTCAATTTCGGCGGGGTTAATACCGCATTGTGCGATTGCTGCGCGGGTCGCAAGTATTCCCAGGTCGGTTGCCGACAAAAACCCAAGTGGTCCGCAGAGGCGACAGAACGGCGTTCTCTTTGCCGCTATGACTACTATTCCCTCATAGCGGGCGCCAAACCCCACACCTTTCTTCAGATAACCCCACATCCGCGGTTCCGCATCGTAGGTCATTTCTGCCCCCTTAAAAATTCCGCTTCTATTATCCACGCTTGTTGTTTCTGCTCAAACCAAAAACGGTTGTTGGGGATGTATGAGATGGCGTTTTTGGTTTTATGTGTTACAATAATATTGGGAGGAGGAGAAGGATTGCGGGGAAGACCGCCGAAGGAGAGGAAGGTAGGATATGTACCGCCGTATGGTGTTTACAAACCTGCTGGTGTGCCGCTTGAGGGTTTGGATGAGGTGATGGTGCGTTTGGATGGTTTGGAGGCGTTGAGGTTGTCGCATCTTGAGGGTTTGACGCAGGAGGAGGGGGCGGCGCGGATGGGGGTCTCGCGGCAGACCTTTGGACGCGTCTTGGAGGAAGCGCATCGTGCTGTCACCGAGGCGCTGATTAAGGGGAAGGCTTTGCGCATCGGTTGCGGTGCCAACATCATTTGTCCGCGCGGGAGGCGGCGCAGGCGCGGTTTCTGCGGCGGAAGGTGCGACCTTAACCCCCAAAACCAACCCTAATGGTCGCTTCTCAGGTGACAGAACAGCCCCGGTTGGCGGTCTGCTATCGCTGTGCGTCAGAGTTTGCGTAGAAAGGATTCGGGTGGGATATTCAGTCCTTTCAGTTTTTCGGCGATTTGGCGAACAAGCGGTCTGTCGGCATAACCTGTGACGGAGCGCTCGCACAGACCGTTTTCCCTCAGCCAGGCGTTGAGCATCGTCATATGAACCTCGCGCAGATATTTGGCGACCATGGATGCGAGCCCAACCAGCGGAAAGCGGGCATCTGCGTCGGTGCAGAAGGTGATGCTTGTTGCGTCTGGCAGGCGATATGTCCAACTATCGGCATTGCTTGTTTGCTGGCTGACGAGTGTGAAATGCTGCCGCAGAAGGTTGATGTAGTTTTTTCGGGAGCCGAGGCGGTCGCAGATGACAGAAAGCGGTCGTTGCGCTGTCTTTTGCGCCCAGTTAACAAGGCGGCAGACTTTGCGCCAGAGCAGCGCCGCTTTGTTGGGCGGCTGTCCTAACTCTTTGTTGAACTCTTCTGCGGTGACTACACAGGCGCGAACGGAGACGGGCAGGTCAAGCGGCGCACAGGATGCATCCGACAGCGGCAAGGTCAGATTACGCCAGTAGAAGGGACGCGACGGCATCTTATCACACAGCAACTCCAGAAAAACCCCCACACTTTCAGGAACGCTGTCAAACAGTCCCAGAACCACCCTCTCAAGTGGCGCAACATCGCCCCTATATATCTTCTTTGAGTCGCCAATGGGGATGGGAAGATGCATCAGTTTGTCATTGACCTGTTCAAGACCGCCTTCTGCTGCCACCGCCGCAACTACAAGCGGTCCCGCGCTCGGTCCATAGCCCGCCTCGTCTATGCCAACCACCCACAAAACAGAAATACCCCTATTCGCTGCCATTCTACTGCCTGATGCCGCCCCAACACAAACTTTTCCAGCAACTTTGTATGGACGCCTGCGTTATATCCACCAAAGGTTTTTGGAGGAGAAGCGATGTTGAGATGGGTGTTTGTTGGTGTTGTGATGCTGGCATTGTGTGTGACTTTTTCGTTCGCTGAGGAGGAGGGGACGGAGGAGAAAGCGCTGACGGATGGGCAGAAGGTGGCGAAGGCGTTTGCCAGAATGCAGAAACTCAAAAAAATGACATCGTTTCTCAACCTGCTTAACGGACTCTATCTTTCCAAAGAGCAGATGGAGAAGATTGTGGCGATAAACGAGGAGTACAAAAGGAAGTATGAGGAGTGGGCAAAAAAGAACCTGCAGAGGATTGAGGAGTGGGAGAGGACGCTTGAGGAGTGGGTTGAGGCGCTGAAAAGGGGTGAGTTGCCCAGAGACCTGATGCGGAAAGCGGGTCATGTTGACCATATGCTGATGGTGGTGAAGCGTAACATTCTTAACAGGGTGAGAAGCAACTATAAGGAGCGTTTGGAGGCGGTCTTCACAGATTCGCAAAAGGAGGTGATAAGGACATTCAAACCGTGTGTGACGCCGCCACGCGACCTGCGTGACCCCGTCCGCGCAGGACAGGCGAATTCCAACGACTTCTTCGTTAAACAACTTGAACGCCTCCGCGAACTTCCTCCACGCCTGTTCCGCAAAAACCTTGACAGAATCGTTGACCGCCACATCGCGGGATACTCAAAAGCGCATCCGATGACCGAAGAAGAAAAAGCCGCCGAAAGGAAACGGTTGCGCGAAATGCTTGTCAAAATCTACCGCATGGACGATGTGGATTTTGAACTGCAGAAAAAGAAACTGGCAGAAGAGTTGAAGGTCCGTGACAAAGCACACATCATTCGCGACGAGATTAAACGCCTCAACCAGGAATTGCGGAAATGGCAGAAGAAAGTGATGCCCGGCAACTACTCTCCTGTCGTGCGCTGGTTCCTCAATCCCGAAATCGTGATTCCCGTCCTTAAAGAGCGCATTGCCAAGATGGAAGATAAGGATGCGCATCGGACGAACACTCCCCTTAAAGAAGGAGGTGGAATGACATCTTCAGGTGGCGGACAGAGATAATGTGATAACACCGCGGTTCATATCGCTTGACAGGAAAGCCCTTCACGCCAAAATAAAGTGTGTGGAGGGCTTTTTTGAACAGTGGACTTCATCTTGCTGCAGGTTGGCTGGTTGCAGAATCCTTCAACCTTGACTATCCACAACGCCGTTTAGTGGCGCTGGCTTCTGTGGCGCCAGACCTTGACTGTCTCTCAATCGTCTTCGGCACCGACGCTTTCAGAACATATCATCACTACCTCTTCCATAATCTCCTGTCTCTTTTCGTTATGACAGGTTTGGTGGCAGCGCTGACAAGGAGCAGAAAGGCAACTCTGGCGGCGTTTCTGGGTGTGGCGCTCCATTTTGCCTGCGATTTTCTCGCATCCAACTGGGACCTTTTCCTTTTTGAACCGTTCTGGGATTTGCGTCTCAACCTGACCGATGTTCTGCCGTTCTGGATGGTGGTCTATCTGTTCCAGGGACTGGGGACAGTTGTTGTGCTGGGGTTGGTTGTGTGGGTCGCCTGGCGACGGGAACGCACCTTCCTTGAAGTCTTCATAAGACGGGGCGACCTGCTCGTGGTTCGCTGGTTTCTGCGATGGCTGCAGGGGAGGAGATGTTTCTGCGGCGCAAGGGCGCACTTTGTCTGCCACACCTGTGGGAAGGACCTCTGCGGCAGACATATAGTTGTTTGGCGCCGTCCCTTACGGATTCTGTGCCGAACCTGCGCGGCGCAGAAAGAGCATCCCAAAAAGAGCAACGGAGAAAGTTTGTAAACCTGACTGTCCAAAGTATGCAATACGCCTGTTGTGCAAGTCCGTATGTGGTGGGGAGTTGTGCGCTTGTGGTTTGCGTATATTGATAACACATATGACACAAACTGTGTGACAAAGACCCGATATAGCAATTTGAGTTGACTTATGCGTGTTGCGTCTCTAATATTGGTAGAAAGGTTGAGGACGAGGTGGTGGCGATACGAATAAGGTGTCCTGCTTGCAAGCATCCGCTGACGGTTCCGGAGGAGTATTACAATCGGACAGTGAAGTGTCCGATATGTGCGCATAAATTTCGTCCTTCATTTGTGAGGGATGGGGGGGGAGGTAGGGTTTCGCGGGGTTTGACGGTGACTCCTCCTGCGTTGCAGAAGCCGACAGCGACGCGGATATTTGGGGGTGGTGCTGGGGCGGCGGCGCGCAGACGAGCCCTAATCTCCACGATTCGGCGGCAGCGCCGTGAGCGCGATGCGCTTTCATCAGAACTTGACCGCGCAGGAAAAATCCAACTCAATCTGCTGCCGGGGCGTCTTCCACGCATTCGCGGTTTTGATATCCGTGTGGCTTATCGGTCTGCCAAGGAGGTGGGCGGTGACTACTACGATTTCATTCCTATTGACCGCGACAATTTGGGGATGGTAGTGGCGGATGTTTCGGGCAAGGGTTTTCCCGGTGCGATAGTGATGGCATCGGCGCGGGCTGCTCTTCGTCTCCTTGCAAAGGGTAGACCCAACGCAAAAGACACCATCATACGCCTCAACCGCTTCATCAGCGAGGATGTCAAAGGCACTGGTATGTTTGTAACCATGTTATATATGGTGTTGAATATGAAGACACTGACGATACAGGTGGTGAATGCGGGGCATAACCCTTTGATTCTCTGGCGGGACGGTGCAACGCGCTTAGTTAACCCCAAAGGGATAGCGGTGGGGTTGAGTGGCGGAGAGGTGTTTGCTAATCGCTTGGAAGAGGACCTTATCCAGTTACAGCCGGGTGACAGATTGGTGGCGTATACAGATGGTGTTGTGGAGGCGATGAACGAGCGTCGTGAGGAGTTTGGAGAGGAGCGTTTTGTGGAGTTGGTGGAGAAGTATGCGGAGCGGACGAGTGCGGAGTTTGTGAACCAACTGATGCATGCTCTGGAGAAACATCAGGGCAGGGCGGGGCAGCACGACGACATAACGGTTGTAACGGTGAAGTATGGCTAACAAAGGCGCCTTCTGCGGCGTAATAAGAATGGAAGCCGTGTGGAGGCGCTTTTTTGGCTGTGGGTGTTTGTGTTATGACAGATGCGCTGACGACCCCTGAAGTTGAGCGCGTGCTTGTGGAACGCCTGCGCAGAGGGGACCGCAGTGCTTTCAACCCACTGTTTGAGCGCTACAGAGAACGGCTCTTCTGGGTCGCCTTCCATATGTTGCGCAACGAACAGGACGCATTAGACGCGGTGCAGGAGACCTTTGTGCGCGTTCTGCGAGCGATAGAGCGATTTGACACATCCCGCCGTTTCTACACCTGGGCTTGCCAGATACTGATAAACTACTGCGTTGACCGTTTGCGTCGCCGTTCCAGCAGTCGTGAGAATGTGAGTCTTGAGGATGTGGCGGCACCGGATGCCGGCAGCGGTTTTGACCCTGAGGAAGCGGTGGCGCGGCAGGAGGAACGCCGTCGCGTCTTTGATGTCATCCAGAAACTTCAACCCCCATACAGAACCGTCATTATCTTGCGCGAACTGGAAGGTTTTTCCTGTAAGGAGATAGCCGAGATGACGGGCACGACACACGCCACAGTTAGATGGCGTCTCCACCGCGCACGCACTATGTTCCGCGAAATCTGGGAAAAAGAGTATGGAGGATTATAGAGATGAGGTGTGATGAGGTGAAGGATTTACTGGCGCTTGCCAGTGGAGGTGATGTTAGTGAAGAGGAGTGGCGCAGTGTGGAGCGCCATATGGCGGAATGTCCATCCTGCAGGCGCCTCTATGCGGCGTTCTGTGAGGACAGGGCGAGGATTGAGTTGCTTAGAGGTTTGCGGCTGAGGGGGGATTTGAGTGCGGCGTTGGCTGCGCGTCGTCGTCATATACTGCATCCCTACCTCGGGTGGGTGGTGCGCTTTGTGGTGGCGGCGGCAGTTGCGCTTGCCATCACCCTGTTTGTCGCAAAGATGATGCCCACAGACCAGACGCCGCCGTCTCCTCACCAGGCACCCGCGGCGGTGTTTGTCAACGACACCACCGACTTCGTCAAAAAGGCGTTTGAGGACGCCACTGTCAAGGATATGCCACGCTCAACCCCCAAATATGAGCGTTGCCGTATCCTTGAGGAAGCCGACACAACGGTTGACTTCTAAGGAGGAACAGTGTGCGTGTGGTTGTTTGGTTCTTTTTGTTGATGGGAGTGGTTTTCGCCCAGCAGAAGACCGCTCCTAATGAGGACGATTTGCGCGAGGCGCTGGCGAGGCGCCTTATGAAGTCGGCTGTTGTGGTCTATGCCACCCATACCAAGGTGCAGCGCTCTCCCAAATCGGTTGTGGTCACAAAATCGCTTGTGACGCTGTCGGGCTTTCTTTTTGACAAGGAAGGACATGTGGTAACGGTTGGGCACGCGGTGAAAGGCGCGGTTTCGGTAGAGGTGGAGAAACCTGACGGCTCACGCGTCAAAGCAAAAGTTGTTGGCGTGGACTCCTGGACCAATATAGGGCTTTTGAAGATTGAGGATGCAAGTGGAGTTGAGCCTGTAAGTAAAGGTGGCAAAGCAGGGATTGGGCGAAGGATTGTGGTGGTTTCAAGCCCTCTTGGTTTGAAAAACACAGTTGGATTTGGTTATATATCGGGCAAGAAGAGGACCCTGGTTTCGCGTTTTGGCAAAGCGCAACGGGTCTACTCCGGGATGCTGCAGTTGAGTGTGTCACCTGCTTTGGCGGATGCGGGGGGGGTTGTCGCTGACTATGATGGGCGCCTTGTCGGTATGGTT
>Ga0190361_1000895_pt1 | contig 11505 bp, 9 predicted proteins | sample 48721845_MG_FD_161273 | JGI IMG/M metagenome (GOLD analysis project Ga0190361, IMG submission 161273) | Hydrothermal vent microbial mat bacterial communities from Southern Trench, Guaymas Basin, Mexico - 4872-18-4-5_MG | ecosystem: Environmental > Aquatic > Marine > Hydrothermal vents > Microbial...
ACCTATAAAATTGATATCTCAACAGACCGTAGAGGCAAGTTTGGGTAAGATTTCTTTACAAAAGAGCTTAAAGGCAGGTATATATGGATTTATAGCATTGATTATTTTTATGATTTTGTATTATCGCTTACCGGGTATTTTGGCTTCATTAGCATTGATTATTTATGTGATTATTGTTCTTGCTATATTCAAGATAGTTCCGGTAACTTTAACCTTAGCAGGTATTGCGGGGTTTATTTTATCCATAGGAATGGCTGTAGATGCGAATGTTTTGATTTTTGAAAGAATGAGGGAAGAGCTGAAATCTGGCAAGAGTTTAGGTGGAGCAATCGTAGATGGTTTTTCCCGCGCCTGGCCGGCAATTCGCGACGGAAATATATCTACATTGATTACTTGTTTAATTTTGTATACAGTAGCGACAGGTATGGTAAAGGGGTTTGCATTGACATTGGGAATCGGTGTTATTGTTAGTATGTTTTCCGCGATTGTAATTACTAAAAGTTTGTTATTGAGGTTTCCAGGAAGCAAAATAGAGAAAATTAGATGTTTGTGGTATTAATTGCAGTACCATAGAACAGTCTGTGGTACTAGACAGTACCATAGAACGTTCTATGGTACTAAAACTAAGCTCAAAACTCAAAGCGCCCGCTCCAAAGGAGCGAGGCTCGCCCAGCCCTATTTTTGGAACAAAAGTAGGGCTGGGCGGCAAAGCGCAAAGCTAAAGCGTAAAGCTTAAAGCTTACTAAAATATCTCAAATCTCAAAACTTAGATAAATTCGGATTTCGAATTTCGCTACAGCTCTAAATTCTATAGGTATATGGATGGATGATAAATTTCGAATTTTTAATATTCAACTCGTTAACTCGTTAACTCGTTAATAAATAATAAAACAATAAACTTCTATAAAATATTACTTTTGCGCTTTACGCTGTAGTTTTGAGTTTTGAGTTTTGCGCTTTAAGTTTAATCAACATCCAACATCCATGTCCATTGTCTCACATTCAAAAATATTTTTCTTTATTTCTATCCTACTAATTTTAGTCAGTTTAGTTGTTTTAATATTCTGGGGCCTTAGATTGGGCATTGATTTTACTGGTGGCAGTTTATTAGAGGTAGAGTTTAAAAATGAGAGGCCTTCGAACGATGTTATCAATAAAAAAATAAAAGAGGTAAATGATATAGGAAATGTTGTTATCCAAGCCACGGGAGAAAAGGGAATTATTTTAAGATTTAAGCATATAGACGAGAACACTCATAAAGAAATTTTAGATAAGCTAAATACTTTAGGAGGAGGAGTGACTCAGAAGAGATTTGAGACAATTGGCCCCGTTATCGGGAAGGAATTGAGAACAAAGGCCTTGTATAGCATTATTCTTTCTCTTTTTGCCATTATTATATACATTGCTTGGGCATTTAGAAAGGTATCAAGGCCGGTTCCTTCTTGGAAATATGGAAGTGTGGCAATAATCGCTTTATTCCACGATATTTTGATTACTTGTGGTATTTTTTCTATATTTTGTCATTTTTACAGAATTGAGGTTGGATTGCCTTTTGTGGCCGCGCTCTTGACTATTTTGGGATATTCTGTTAATAATACTATAGTTATATTTGACAGAATAAGAGAAAATCTTTCTAAATGTAGCTGGAATAATTTTGGAGATTTAACCGATAAAAGTATAAAAGAAAGTATTACTCGTTGTATAAACACTGCCTTAACCACGTTATTTGTTCTTTTTGCTGTATTTTTGTTAGGGGGAGCAAGCATTGAATATTTCGTTCTCGCTTTGATAATAGGAATTATTGTGGGAACTTACTCTTCAATTTTTATTACCGCACCGTTAGTGGTAATATGGCAGAAATAAAAAATAAAAATACCTTGGCGTAAGATAAATCTTTATAAATAAGGTTTTATTTATTTTTCTAAACGATAAATGAAAAAATTTACTTCCTACAATTTAGTTCTAAAATCCCTTGATGCTTTACCAAAGGATAGGTACAGAGAAGTTATTATCCATAGATTTGGTTTGGAAGACGGAAACAGAAAAACTCTGGAGGCGGTTGGGAGGAAATATGGGATTACCAGAGAGCGGGTTCGACAGATAGAGGAGGCCGCTTTTTTTATTCTAAGAAAACCGCCGATATTAACTTCCTTGAGGCCGGCATTTGATACTGTGGATTGGTATTTAAATCAGAGGGGAAAGTTGGCGAGAGAAGAGAGAATTCTAAACGAACTGACAGATACAGAAAATCCTCATCCCAAGAAAGGTGCGATTTTGTTCATTCTTTATTTGGGAAAACCGTATCATCGTTTTTCCAATAATCAGATTTTTCACACTTCTTGGACAAATTCCAAGCAGTTTTATTGCAAGATAAGCGAACTGATTGGTAATTTAATTTCTCACTTAGAAAATAAACGTTCTCCGGTCCCTTATGATTATATATTTAATTATCTAAAAAATATACATAATTCTTTATCTAAAAAAGCGTTAGAATCTTATTTGGATGCAGCGAGAATAATTTCTTGTAATAATTTTGGTGAATTTGGATTAATTAATTGGCCGGAGATAAATCCAAGAGGAGTAAGAGATAAGGCGTATATGATTTTGAAAAAGTATAATAAACCTCTTCATTTTACTGAAGTTGCGCATTTTATCAATAAAGAAAATCTTTCTCAGAAGGTAAATGTTGCTACAGTTCATAATGAGTTAATTAAAGATTCACGTTTTGTCTTGATCGGCAGAGGGGTATATGCTTTAGCAGAATGGGGTTATCCTCATGGTACGGTGAGACAGGTAATTGAAAACTTGATTAGAGAAAATGGTCCGATGGAGAAAGAAAAAATTCTTGAAGAAGTTTCAAAAAAAAGATTAGTAAAGGAAAATACCATTTTAATTAATTTACAGGATAGGAAGTATTTTATAAGAACTCCCGACGGAAAATATACCTTACGAGAATAAATTAAGCAGAAGATCGCAATTTTGTTATTTATAAACCATATGTCTGTTTCTTTTAATAATATACTGGGTCTGTTAATTTCTAATTTATTTTCATTGTGGTGGGTTTGGTTGCCTGTTATTCTTTTTTTAATTTTGAAAAATTTGTGGATAGAAACGAAGAGAGAAGAGTATATTTCCAAGATAGAATGGACTGTTTTAGAAATAAAAATTCCTCGAGAGATTAAAAAAAGCCCGAAAGCAATGGAGCAGATTTTTGCCGGTCTTCACGGAATTTATAAGTATCCCGATTTCGTAGATAGAAATTTTAATGGGTTTGTTCAGGAATGGTTTTCTTTGGAAATAGCCAGTTTTGGAGGTGCGGTGCATTTCTTTATTCGCACTCCGGAAAAATACAGAAATTTGGTGGAAGCGCATATATATGCCCAATATCCTGATGTAGAAATAAGCGAGGTGGATGATTATACCCAGTTAATTCCCGAAGACATTCCCAATGAAAATTATGATATATGGGGAGGGGAATTTTGTTTAACTAAACCTGACTTTTACCCCATTCGTACCTATTCTGAGTTTATAGACCCTTCTGCAGAAGAGCAGGTTGATCCTGTTTCTTCTTTAATGGAGGTTTTATCCAAGTTAGATCCACAAGAACAGATTTGGGTTCAGACATTGATAAGGCCTATCGGAGATGAGTGGAAAAAAGAGGGTAGACGATATATTGACAAAAAAATAGGAAGAAGAAGATGGGGATTAGGGGATGAATTAATTGACTTTATAGATGAGATTGGCGAGGCATTTTCAGATATGTTTTCGGGAAGAGTAAGAGAGCCCAGACCCAAAATTGTTGTTCCGAGAGAATTACCGAGAAGAGTGCCGAGGCAGGTAGAACTTAAGGGTCCCGGATCAACATTAACAGGAGATGAATGGGAGGTTTTATCTGCAATTGAAAAAAATATCTCCAAAATTGGTTTTGAAACTATCATCAGATTTGTATATTTATCTCCAAGAGAGATTTTTTCTAAAGCAAATGTTTCTGCTATCGTGGGTTGTTTTAAACAGTTTAATACAGAAAACTTGAATGGTTTTAAAATAAATAAAGCAATAAGCGTAAATAAGGAATTTTTAAATAAAAAGAAAAATTATAGAAAAAAACGGCTTATTTTATCTCTGTTTAAAAAAAGATATTTTCCATTAAAGTCAAAATATATTAAATATCTAAAGCCCGGACCTTTTTCTTCTGCTCCGCGTTGCTTTGTTTTTAATATTGAAGAATTAGCCACGGTTTATCATTTCCCAGGCGCACCGGTAGTTGCACCCACTATTCCAAAGATAGAGGCAAGAAAAGCAAAACCTCCTGTAGATTTACCGATGTAATAATTACAAAACCCTAATGAGATTCCTCTTTCCTTCTCTTTTAATCACATTTTTTATCCTCATTTGACCTTTCAATTTTATTTTATTACTATATAAATAATATATGAAAAAATCTCTTCTAGCCAAAATTAAAAATCGCCAATTTCCGGTTATTGTGGAAAAAGATGAAGATGGTTTTTATGTTGTAGAATGCCCTCTTTTCAGAGGTTGTTATTCTCAAGGTAAAACTTTAGATGAGGCTTTAAAAAATATTAGAGAAGTTATTGAGATTTGTTTAGAAGAAAAGGGAAACCGAGAGATTTTGGAATCTTACAAACCAGAAGAATTAAGCTTACACACAATAACTCTTAAATAATTTTGTGTCAAAATTACCCCAAATTTCAGGTAAAAGAGCAGTCAAAACATTTTTAAAAATTGGCTACCGACAAGTTAGACAAAAGGGTAGTCATATTCGTTTATATCATCCAAAGAAAAGACCTTTAACTATTCCGGATCATAAAGTTTTAGGAAAAGGACTTTTGAGAAGATTGTTAAGAGATGCAGAGTTGACTTTGGAGGAATTCTTAAAGCTACTGAAATAAGTAGTCCATCTCTAGTTAGTTTTATTAAATAATGAGTAACACGGTGGGATAAAAATAGTTTTTAAGATACAGGAGGTTGTAATAATTTTCTTAGGTTAAATTCAAAATTCTACACAGGAAAAGAAATAAAGAAAACTTATTATAAATCAAAGAGGAATAAAAGGGGTGTTTGATGATCTTGTTAAAGAGAAATTGAAATTATAAGGTAGAAGTGTATTAAAATTTAATTTCTTTAAATTTTTTAATTATGCCTTTTTTGAAAAGAGTTAAAAGTTTTTTTCTTTTGCCGAAGAAGGAATTGAATTGGTGGGTTTTTAATTGGAGAAGTTCAAGGGAATTTAAAAGACAATTATTTGCAGTGGTTTTAGGTTTTGGGATTGCGGGTTTGATTTGGGGAGGTGCTTTATATTGGTCTTATCATGATTCTAATGCTTCTTTTATTTTCCCTTTTATTTTAGATGGAGGTGCTATTCCTTTGGCTATTTTTGGGGGTTTAGGTCTTAGTTATGCTTTTTTAAAAAATAATAAAAAGAAAATTCTTTTTTTAATTTTACTTGGTATTCCTTCTTGGATTTTAGCGTTTTTGATTCCGAGGGTATTCTCGGATTGGATATGGTATGGAAGTTTAATATTTTTACATCCATTTGTATTATTTTTTTTCTTGTTGTTTGATAGTAACAAAATAGTTTCTCTATTTGATTTAGATCCATCTCTTCATATTGGTACTCTTTGTCTCGAGTTTTTCTTTACTTTTCTTCTTATTGGAATCTTTTACTCTTTTTTCTTTAAAAAATCATCTAAATTAAAACTAATTTTTATTCCTCCAATTTGGGTGGGTATTTTTGCGATTGTTTCTCCAATTATTGGTAATCTTATTGGGGTTTATCTTTTTCATTCTCTTTTATTAAGTTATCTTTTAACATTTCTTTTAATCAGTTTATCTTTTGCTTTATCTTTGTTTAAGGAGATAAGGTATGAGGAATTATAAAATAAAGATATTTTTTCCGGTTATCTTTTGTGGATTTTTTCATCGAAACCATTCTTGTTTATTTATGAGTAAATGATAAGTTCGAAATTCTGTAATACGGTGAAAGAATTAAGCTATAGTTGATTTTTTAATTGTGTTATTCTTAAAGAGAATCGAGAGTCAGGTTGCAAGTTTTTTTATTTTTGATAGAATGAATAATAGATTAGAAGAAATAAACCTATAAGCATTATGATTAAAAACTTTGGGAAAATAATAATTGGAGATAGTAGGAGAATGCCAGAATTAAACGATGAAAGTATTGATTTGATTGTTACTTCTCCTCCTTATTGGCACATAAAAGATTACGGAGTGCCCGGGCAGATAGGTTATGGACAAGATCTTCATCAGTACTTAAAAAATTTATATTATGTTTGGAGTGAATGTTTTCGGGTTCTTAAAAAAGGAGGAAGGTTTTGCCTTAACATAGGAGATCAATTTGCAAGAGCAATTATTTATGGGAGGTATAAAGTAATACCGCTTCACGCTGAATTTATAGCCCAATGCGAGAGTATAGGATTTGATTTTATGGGTTCTATTATCTGGCAAAAAAAGACAACGATGAATACAACTGGAGGAGCAAATGTAATGGGTTCTTTTCCTTATCCTCCTAATGGAATTGTAGAGATTGATTATGAGTTTATTCATATTTTCAAGAAGCCCGGTAAAAGAAAAAAAGTTTCAAAGGAAATTAAAGAGGCTTCTAAACTTAGTAAAGAAGAATGGAAAGAATATTTTTCAGGTCATTGGCACTTTGGAGGAGCGAAACAAATAGGCCACGAGGCAATGTTTCCTGATGAACTTCCAAAAAGAGTAATAAAAATGTTTACTTTTGTTGGGGATACTGTATTAGATCCATTTTTAGGAAGTGGCACAACAGTAAAAGTTGCACTTGAGTTAGAAAGAAATGGTATAGGTTATGAAATAAATAAGAATTTTCTAAACATTATAAAAAAGAAAATTGGGAAAGTAGAGAATTTAGAAATTATAAAAAGGAAAGAACAAAAGATTAGTTTGCCACAAATTGATTACACTCCCAGGATTCAAAATGCTAAACCTAAAATAGATCCTAAAAAGTTTAATTTTAAAGGGAATAGACTTTATAAGGTTACTGAAATATTAAATGAGAATACTCTGAAATTGAATACAGGATTAAAAGTAAAGCTTTTAGGTATGAAAATTAACAAAAAAGAGGAAGCTATTCAGTATTTAAAAAAATATGTATTAGGAAAAAATGTTTTTTTGAAATTTGAAAATAATAAGCCTTTAGATAATGATACCATTATGGCTTATGTCTATCTTAGAAATAAAATTTTTATTAATAGGTATTTAATTAAATCTGGAATAGCAGTTCCTGATTTATCAAGCGAATTTCGGTTTAAGAATAAATTTTTAGCGTTAACAAGGAAGTTAAATTATGGCTAAAGAATGGATATTAAATTCAGCTACCAATAGGTTTCAATTAAACTTTAAAAGAAACGTAGGTCCGGTAGCAGAAGAGATTAGAAAATGTGCTCCTAAAACTGTAAAAGAATGGGAGGAATATTATTTTAAGAATGTGAAACCAAAAGAACATTTGATTGAATTGGGAAGAAAATTATATGTAAAAATTACAGAAGTTTTAGCATCTGAAATAGATCAAATTACTGAAGAGGATTGTATAAATTATATTTTTAACCTAGTCATTAACCGGACTTTTGACGGATATATTACGGAAAAGAAAACAATTTATGAACAACTTCAAGATATTCTAAAGGTAGAAATTGAACCCGCGCCAGACAAATGGGATAGATTATTTAATGTGGACTTCTTTATAAAAATAAAAGATAGATACATTGGATTACAAATAAAACCAGCCAGTGGGGTTTCTCATATATCTCAAATTTTCAAAGAGAAGCAATTACAAAAAGCCACTCATAAAAAATTTACAGAAAAGTATGGTGGAAAAGTATTTTATGTGATTTCCATTAAAGAGAAAGGCAAAAAGAAAATTTATAATACCGAGGTAATTGATGAGATAAAAAAAGAGATTAAGAGATTAAAGAAGCAACAAAAGAAATAAAGAAAACTTATTATAAATCAAAGAGGAATAAAAGGGGTGTTTGATGATCTTGTTAAAGAGAAATTGAAATTATAAGGTAGAAGTGTATTAAAATTTAATTTCTTTAAATTTTTTAATTATGCCTTTTTTGAGAAGAGTTAAAAGTTTTTTTCTTTTGCCAAAAAAGGAATTGAATTGGTGGGTTTTAAATTGGAGAGATTCAAAGGAATTTAAAAGACAATTATTTGCAGTGGTTTTGGGTTTTGGGATTGGAGGAATGTTATGGGGTTTTCATTGCTATGATTGGGCTACTAGTCATAATGAAGCATTTACTAATCCTTTTTCTATTATTCTTGGAGCACTTTGGATTTCTATTTTTGGAGGTCTTGCTTTAGCTTTTTCATTTTTGAGAGAAAAGAGAAAAAAAATTTTACTTTTAATTTTCTTGGGTATTCCGGTATGGGTTTTAGCGTTTGTGATGCCGGGAATATTTAGTGAGTGGTTATATATTTTAAGTGCGATAATTTCACTAATCTATATTGTAATTTTTTATTTATTTAAAGTAGACATAACTTCTCTTTTAAACTTAAAACCTTCTCTTGCTGTTGCAGGAATTTGGTTAGAGTTTCTATTCACTTTTCTCATTGTTACTATTTTTTACTCTTTCTTCTTTAAAAAATTATCTAAATTAAAACTAATTTTCATTCCCTCAATTTGGGTGGCTATTTTTGCAATTATTGCTCCAATTATTGGTAATCTTATTGGTGTTTATCTTTTTCATTCTCTTTTATTAAGTTATCTTTTAACATTTCTTTTAATCAGTTTATCTTTTGCTTTGTCTTTGTTTAAGGCAATAAAATATGAGAGGTTTTAAAATAAAGGTAGTTTCCTTTATTTTTGTCTTTCTCCTTTTAATAGGAGTTTATTTTGTTTTTTCTGTTTCTTTAAATCAGAAAGCTCCTTATCCTAATCCAAAAAATTATACTCCTAATTTTTGGTTTGACTCAGAAGAAAGATATTTTCCCTGCAGTCCTTTAGATTTTAATTATGATAAAAATTTAAATGAACTACCGGCAAAGGAAGTCAAAGCAAAGTATGATTCTTTAAGCACAAAAGAGAAACTCAATTATTTCACTGTTTTTTATAATGTTATAGATAATGGTAATCAATGGATTTATGAATATCATCTTTATTATATCTTTAATGAATTTACCAACGAACATTATGGTGATTGGGAAAGAGTTGATGTTTATATAGATAAAAATACTAAAAAATCAACTAAAGTAATTGGCTTTGCTCATAATGGCTCTAAAACAAAAATAATTTTAGCCAACAATGAATTGGATAATCCTAAAACAAATCATCAGAGAATTTTAGTAGAGAAAGGAAGTCATGCTAATTGTCCTGATGGGAATAATAATGGAATGCCGGACAGATTTTTTGATGCTTCTAATAAAAATAGTTATTTGACTACAGGAATGCTTTCTTACTCTGAGTGGTCACTTCAAGACAAACTATATGGTCCAAAAATTAAATGGGACGATAAAAGATATAAGCTGGTTTCAATGAATGATTTAGAAAAAGAATATGGGAAAATTTTTTCCTTGAACAGAGAGATTGTTTCTAAGGCAGAAACTTTAGGGAGTTTTCCAATAAAAATTAAAATAAATTTTAGTGCAGGAAAATATTCATACAGGATAAACAAGAAGGTATATGCTTTGAAAGGAGTAGGTGGTTCCCCGCCATCTAATCCTTGGCAGAGAAAAGAATATTATAATCCTAAAATAGCCCAGCCAATTAAAAATCCTATAAAACACATAGTTAAAGTTTTTTCTCAAAAAGTTACTCAATTTGCTTCCAAGACAGAAGACCTTGCAGAAAGAACTATAACCAGATTAAAAGAAATTATCCCATTAACTAATAAACAAAAAGAAAATCTTTTAACTGCAGAAATAAAACGGAAAGCAGTATTTTATCAATCTAATAGAGAAACAACAGCAATACAAACATACAAAAAAGAGGTACCTGAGAGTAGTAAGATAAGTTCAAAAAAAGAAATTAGAAAAGAAGCAAAGAAAATAGAAGAACCCAGTAGTAAAGCAGAGAAAATAGAAAAAAGAGAGGTAATAGAAAAAGAGAAGAAAGAAGTAAATAAAGATAAGGAAGATAAAAAGAAGAAGAAAAAGGAAAAAGAAGTAAAGAAAAAGAAGAAAAAGACAAAAAAGGAAGAAATAAATTGGTGTTCTTTAGAGGATCAATATCAAATGGGTCAGAGTGAAGTAATTTTTAATGAAATTGCTTGGATGGGAACAAAGGATTCTTCTTACAATGAGTGGATAGAGTTAAAAAATTTGACCGGCAATGAGATAGATTTAACCGGTTGGCAGATACAGAATAAAAATCAAAAACTAAAATTAGTTTTTCCTGAAATTAAAATTCCCCCTTATGGTTTTATTCTTTTGGAAAGAACTGATGATGATTCTGTCCCCAATATAAAAGCAGATTTAATATATAAAGGAGCAATCAGAAATTCAAATGAAGGTTTATTTTTATTTGACAAAGATTGCAAACTAAAAGATAAAGTAGAAGCAAATCCTTCTTGGCCCGCTGGAGATAATTCTTCTTTTAGAACAATGGAAAGAAAGAAAAATCTAAGTTGGCAGACCAGTAAAAATGATGGAGGAACTCCTAAGAAAGAAAATAGTTCGGGATATACAGAAAGCAAGCATATCATTGGCGGAGGAGGTGGAGGAAGCGAAAATCCCAATAAGAATGAAAATAGCAACAAAAATAATCCAAAAATATATCTTAAAATTTTAATTTCAGAAGTATATATTGGCTCGGAAGATAATTCTAAAGATGAATTTGTAGAATTATATAATCCAAATGATGAAGATGTTAATCTTAGCGGTTGGTATATTCAAAGAAAAACAGAGAAGGCAAAGAAATTTTCAAGTTATGCTACATCAAAACTATTTTCTGACAAAGAAATCCCAAAGAAGGGATATTTTTTAATTGCAAGAAAAAATTCTTCTTTTGAGGATTTTGCTGATGTTATTATAGAAAATCCATTAGCTTCAAATAATACTTTGGTTTTAAAAAATCCAAATAGAGAAATCGTAGATGAAGTTAATTGGAAAGAGATTCATTTAGATAAAAGTTATGGAAGAAAATGGGAAAACAATACTTATAAAGATACAGATAATTGTGAGATTGATTTTGAAATTCAAAAACCCACTCCAAAAGCAAAGAATGAAGAATATGAAAATCAGCCGCCCAATGCCAAATTTACATTTTCTCCATCTATTCCAATAGTAGGACAGGAAGTAAAGCTTGATGCCTGTTCTTCTTCCGATGATTCTTCTATTTCTTTTTATTTATGGGATTTTAATAGTGAAGTTTCTTCTTTTACTTCCTGCACTACTACTTATACTTTTATAAATTCCGGAGAATTTGAAATAAGTTTAAAAGTAGTAGATGACCAAAATGCTAGTTCTACTGCTACTTCTACTATAAATGTTTTGCCCTCT
>Ga0190361_1000898_pt1 | contig 11485 bp, 7 predicted proteins | sample 48721845_MG_FD_161273 | JGI IMG/M metagenome (GOLD analysis project Ga0190361, IMG submission 161273) | Hydrothermal vent microbial mat bacterial communities from Southern Trench, Guaymas Basin, Mexico - 4872-18-4-5_MG | ecosystem: Environmental > Aquatic > Marine > Hydrothermal vents > Microbial...
TTCTAAAGTAGGATAGCTATAAGAAGATGTAGATGGCTGAGATTGGTTGCTTTCGTTACCTCCTTCAAACCATTCAGGATACAAATAATAATTATCAGAATCAACTGGTAATTTCTTACTCATTCCCTACTTATATTCCAATACAATCGAAGTTGAAGATATCTGACTACAATTTGATATTTTTAATTGTATACCATTATCTGTTTCAATTATATGTGTAAAACTCTCATTATATCTATATCCACCTGCACTTCCTAAACTGTAAGTCTTTTCATAACTCCATCCATTTGCATCATCAATTGTCACCTTAATATAACCATTAGAAGCTGAAGTTAGCATCATGAGTTTATAGCCTGTGAGTGTTACTGTTGTATTGAATTGATACATTGTAGAAACTGTACCTGCACCTAATAGATATTTATCGCTTGAAGATGGATTTTCAAGATAGAAAGGCATAGTTCTTGGTACTTTAAATATGCTTGCATTTACTTCATCAAAATAGCCTTTAACAATGTGTGATTCACTCCATCTATTTCCAGGACTTCCCAAACCTAATTCATTGTCAGTGCCAGGAACTAAATGAGCATTATAAATCATCACCCAGCTGGTTTCATATCCTCCCCATATCCAGATTCGCCATTGTTCGCTTCCAGGTTCACCAGAAGTTCCTGGAGTAGCAATAAGCATGCTGCCTTTATAATCAGGATGAGTGCCATCATAAAGCTGGATGTAAGGATGTGGAACCAAAGCATGACCCGCTCTCAATAGCAATCCATCACTTCCTCTTATATATTCGTCAATTATTAAAGGGCAATCAACGTTTAGAGGATAACCGGCTCGGAGACTATAAAGCGTATCAAAGAAGCCTCCATAAGCGTATACATTCTTCCATGCTTCACTTCTATTGCCCATGTAGAATGTATTATCGCTCTCAGGATAGAAATTACCGTTAAAATGAGTAGAACCTGTCTTACTCGCAATTATATCTGTTTTCAATCCTGCATCACATATTAACTCACCTGTCATCGGCAATGATCCATCACGTGGAAGTTTCGTTGCACTAAGATTATCTATGTTATTAGTATTGGTATAAATACTCGTAGTATTTGCATTTATTAATGTCTGTTGATATGAAATGTTACCTTCATTTGTAATGATTTGATCCCTTATAGCATTCAATCTCGCTGCATTTATAACAGTAACATAATCTTTCCAAACTTCTAAATCAGCCATTTTATTTTAAACTCCTAAATATTGTACTTAGAGATTTATAGCTTCTTCCTAAGTATAATGTAGTAAATAAACCATTTTCATCTAAAGTATATCTCAATGATTTCAATTCAAGAATTTTTGCAATACCCGGAAGATTTACTCGAACTTTACCAAATACTGGATAAACCAAATCAGCAAGTGTAACTTCTATTGCATCTGTCAACTCATTCCTTGTTTTTAATTCTCGTTCCGCTCTTTGTCTTGCATCCCATTCTGTTAGCACTGTATCATCTTCTATATATATTTCCTTATTAGAAGTAGCCATTTCATCTACTGCATCTCCTGTTATATAAATTGGATTCCCTGCACTGTCTTCTCCTATCTTAGCACCTCTTACATGACATCTCCTATAGCTATCTTCTTGTGAAGTTTCTACATTTATATCCGTTATTTTTGAATTCTTATCTATAGTGTATTTTATTTCATCACTCTTATCTTCTATCGCTAATGTATTACCATCAAGATAGAGCATACATTTGTCACCAAGAATTCTATATAAACAATCTAACAATGATAATTCCCAATATTTGAAACTCAAATCTACCATATCAGCATCATTAGCTGATTTACTCTCTATATCCATGCCTGTTACTGTTATAAATTGCTGTATTACTTCTGAAAGCGTACCATGATAGTCTTTTTGGTCTCCTTCTTTTAAATAACGATGTGCTAATTCATCAAATCGGGATACGCAATTCAATTCCGACATAATGTTACCTTTTCCCATAATTGTACGCTGAGTCTCGCTTTTAATTTTACCCATGAATACTACTTTCTTTAGTCCTTTTCCGAGATGAATACTTACATCTGAATCTATAAGAAGCTGTCCATTATGTACTATAGTAATTGTAGCATTATCGTCTGTAAAAGGTTGATTAAGAATGACTTCAGCTCTAACAAGTGGAAAGAAATATGTAAACCAGCCATCAGGAGTAGTTACTTGTGCAACTCCTTTTATATCAGAAGAAGATACAGTGGGTAGATAATATGAAATATCGCCACAAATTGTATAACCACAAATTGCTATTCCACATATCGCACGAGTTCTTTTTCTTCTTATCATAAATAAGCATCACGCCATTTTAGTTTCATAGTAGCATCGCTATTAAGATTCTTATATTCTATAAACACCTTATTCGCTTTATTCGGATAAAGATAGACAAAACCTTTATTTGCAAAACTCACGGGTGACTGGATTTCCATATTTGTTATTGAAGTATAAGTAGTAGCAACTAAATGCAAATAAAAATGATCTTTTCCTAAAAGATTACAACCACTATTATAAATAGGGAACATATACGGAGAATTTGCAAAAACTACTTTATACATGTAATTAGTATCAGTTGTACTATTAAGAGAAATATAAGCATCTACATCTCCACTACCGCTCCAGTGACCTTCGGGAAAGTTGGCAAATGGTGCTAAAGAGTATAATCCGAACTGAACCCATTCACCCGAATCTAAAATTATTTGTGAAGAATAAACACTTGCACCCGATGCCTTAGCTACTACACAATCATCGACGTGCCCACTTTCAAAAGGATTAAATCTATAATAATTAGAATCATTAAAATGACCATTTTCGCCTAAGAATGATTTTTCAAAAACTAATTCAGTGCTTCTATCTAATAAACTTCTAATTTTGAAATTCTTTACAGGAGTTTTGTATTTCACTTGTGATACTATAGTTTCAGAATTATGAGTGACATTAAATATTTGTTCTCCTGCGATTGTTCTTTCATAAAAAATTAATCCATCACCAGTAGTAGACGATTGATAAATACTTACTCTCGGTGGTGTGCCTGTATATTCAGGATTTAATTCGACAGCGAAAGTATCAAAGCCAGAAGGATTAAATCTTACTTCATGACCACCACTCCAATCGCTTCCACTTATAGTTACTGTCTTTAGTATCACATTTGGATTAAAAGAGCGATTATTGATACTATTCACAAAAGCTGGATAAACATTCACTTGCATCTGACCATCAAAACCTGCAAGACCATAAAATCTAATTTCGACAGGAGCATGGCTATCTACATTCGGTACTCGGAATACTGAAACCAAAGTATAACCATCGAGTCCTATTTGCAGCTGATCTATGCCAATCATTGATTCACAATAAGATGCATCTCTATCTAAACTACCATCCTTATATCCTATGAGAATGGGAGAACCATCATAATTCTTAATGGGAACAAATTTGGGATCTCCTTCATTTTGGATTGTTGACTGTATTACTCGCCATTCACTTGTATTCTTATCCCAGACAGATAAACTCCATCCTCCGGGTTTCCCGTGAAAGAGAAATAAACACTGTCCTGCAAATCGAATGCTCTCCCATAGTTTTAGAAAGTTTATTTTCATTATAATATCCCTATTAACTGCATCGGAAGATGAAAGCTGTACAAAACTAGCAACATACGGAGTATGAATAGGAAGTCGATTATAAAACAATTTTGAATCAGCAACTTCTAATTTTTTCTTTTCTCCCTTATCGAGAGTTCTCCACATCCACCCACTTTCATTTTCGTAGCTTGGAAATATAATGCCATATTTATCAAACCAGCTGGCATTAGGAATATTTGTTAATACCTTTATATCACAATCACTTGCTTTAATCGAACCATAACCTGTTATTTCATAAGATTTACCAGTCGAAGAATAACTCTTCGTTGTGGATGCCAGCCGATAACTTTCTATCGCAAATCCCAATGGAGTCTTGACTTCTCCATCTACATTTATAGTTATTTCTTTTGATGTGCTATCTAAATTAAACGATAAGGAATTTTCATTTGGAGAATATTTATAAGGATCAGCAGCTATGAATTCTAATTCTACTTCTTTATCATGAACGATTGGTGCTTCTAATCGTGAATTTCTTCTATTGAATTCGACATATTGAATGTATCCATCATATCTTCGTAATTTTAGTATATCTGCACTATGCAATTCTTGTATTAATGAACTTAGATTTTCAGTAAAAGCTCTAATCCGTAGGGTAGCACCACTTACTTCTTGTGAAACGAAACTACCAGTCTCTCCTATGAATTTAGCGTGAGTAGTAGCAAGAGTAATATCTTCATCAAATTCTACTGCTTTAAAAGTTACATCTCCTACTTGCCAAACTGAACTAATATTTGTCATGTATAATAAGCAGCTCTATATTCAACATGTAAATCTACATCTATATCTTTATCTTTTGAATAATAATAAGTAGTAGGACCGTTAGGAACAGCCCACGGTAAAGGATTATAAACACTACCTAAATCACAACCAACATGAAGTGCAGAGAAACTCCCACCTTGGAGTTTCAGAAAGAAACGTTCACGACCTCGTAAGTCTATCTCAGATGTGCCTAAGTATCCTGTATGATTAGAAATATAGCTTACTTCATAGAAATCCTCATTTTCACCCGAAATATAGATATGAGAAACACTGCCTTCTAAATAAAGAGTAGGAACTTCAATGATAGGAAGATTTGGTGAAATCAAATAAGTTATATAACCACTTCCTAAATTTACAAGAGATGCTGATATACTCACACTGCCTGATTTTTCATAATAGCTATTATATATATTTTCAAATGGATCAAACGAGAATTTATCGCCTACCTTAGCATTCAATTCATAATGACCTTGTATCCACGGACCCTGTAATCGTGTAATTCTATATGGTTCTAATTCATCATGGATTTCAATCACTCTTGGGGTTTCTATCTGACTATATTCTTTTAATATAGATTTTCCTGAATAAGTAGTTTTTACATATTGTGCAGTTTCTTTTTGCTTACCATAAATTTTTGTATCTACTTCAACCTCTCCACCACATATTTCTAATGTTTTTGCACCTGCCATATTATACAACTCTACTCCAGGAAGAGTGCCTGCATTTAATAGCTCTTCTTTTAACTGGACTAAAATTCCTATATAAGATGCATTAGGGAGATATTCAATAGAAGCTAAGGGAATGAGATGTTCACCAGACCACTGATTACTTGAAATTTCAATTGTGCGGTATTTAAATTCTCCAATTGCATCTGATGCAGCATTAACAATGTGAATTTGTACTGTATTGTTTGGAATATTGTTTAATCCCCGGATAACAGCATATTGCATTATTTCATAATCACGTGGAATGATAGTAGCCACTCTGTGCTCTCTTCTGAATACTCGTATGCGGAGATAATTAGTTCCAGTCGACATTGAACTATAGGTTGTATTTTTAGTGTATCGCTGGTTATCAATCATTAAATCATATCCGGAAGGACAAGAATAAGGATCGTAATATTTCCCTCCACTTTTTTGATTATAAAATAAAAATATTAATCCATTACTTACATTCCAAACACTCGAATAATTAATACTAATATCAACATGTTTTTTCCCAGTATCAACAGCAGTAGGATATAAATTTCGAGTTACGAGTGGATGCCAAGAATTGTTAACAGAGTTCCAAATAAAAAGATTTATCCCATCTTTCCGATCATGCCATGGACACCAAACGACAGGAACTTCCACATCCGCTAAAATTTGAATTTTATCTATATTAGTATCGCCACTTAAATCTACAAATATTGCCCCTTTTGCAGCTGTTAATCGCGCTGTTAGTAACGTTAAATCACACGGACAAGTACAAGGTATGTAGGTAGAAGCGGTATCTGTTTTAGGAAAATCATAATAGTAATCATCTTTTAACCATAAAAATTGGATGATTTCGGGATGATTAAGACTATTTCTATGTGGATATATACCCCAATTCCACTTAACTGTTTTTGTACCACATTGAATTGTACCACTTGTTAAATTAAGCGGAGGAAGAATATAATTATTCCACCAATTAAAATTATCCCAAAAATCCCTCCATCGAGGAATAGGAACATAGTGCATATAAAGATGATCAAAACCAAGTTGATCTTTTCTACCGAATAATAGATAACTGCCAGAATCGGACCCAGTAACAGTTTTTCTATTCACATCATAAATATCGAAATGAAGACTAATAGGAGTTTTAGTATCACCTATGACTGCTGGGAGATTAAACGAACCACTCTCTCCAGTTAGACTTCGAGTTGCCTCAAACTTCTGACCATATCGTAAAGGATCAGTAGAAAGTACATCAACATCTACAATATACAAATCCTTAATTTTACCAGCTCGCATAGGATGTTTATGAATATGAGTAGGAACACCATAAAACTTTGTAGACTCGTTATATCCAAATTCTATTTCTTCATGTTTGTATAATTCCTGAAGAAGATTACGATATTGCGAATTATTTTCTGCAAATAAAGTAAAATGATGTTCAGTAGGAAATAATCCTAAATCTTGATAATCATTCCTGTTTCTACCTAATACATCAATAGGTACATTTCCAGTTCTATAATCACATTCATAACTTATCACCATTGCACTTGCATTATTTCCAAATGTCACAATAGATGCATTCTCTACCATTTAATTACCTCAAAATACTGATCTTATTGCTTTACCTATTTCGGTTCTTATTATTTCTTTTAGACTCTCTCTATCAACTCCTTTTGGTGGCTGACCTTCGAATTTCATGTTTATATCTACTTGGTGTTTTTGTGTTACAGTAGTTCCTGCTGGTATGGTAGGAGTTGGTACTGGAGTTGGTGCTACTTCAGTTTGTACAGCTATAGTTTGATTTCCTATACCCTTCGATACTCCTTCACTAATATTGTTTACTAATTCTTTAGAAGTTGTCTCTATGCCTCCTGTAACTGTAACAGTTGATTCTAAATTCTTTCCAAACAAATTTAATAATTTTTTACCTTCTTCATCAAGCTCTATGTTGAGAGTGATTGGTTCGCTTTCTATTTGTTTTATTGCCTCATTCCAGTCTTCCATGAAATTTTCACTATTTAAATCCAACGTTATTTCTTTTTCTGTATCTATAGTGTTTACTTTTTTAACAAAATCGTCTATTCGCTCAAACAAATCATCCCACGTCTCGATATCCAATAGCTTTTTAAGATCGTCAGATAACGTCATACTTTTTAATTGATTTTCCATAGTATTTACATTCTCCATAGCATACTGTATAGCTTCAGGAAGAGTTTCTAAAGTGACTTCAGGAGCTTCAATCTCACCTACTTGAGCTTTCTTTATGATCTCCTTTATATCCTTGGGAAGCTTGCCTGATTTCTTTTCGACTTCATCATATAAATCAAGAATATCTTTAAACGATTGCTCACTGCTTTTCGATAATGATTTAGGTACACCATAAATATCACGAAGCGATGATGTTATACCCGAAGTAGTTTTATCCCATTGCGATTCTAAATCTCCGACTCCTACTGTGCTCTCTCGTATTAGCCTTAGACTACCAGTTAGCCATCTCCACGCCTCTTTATATGCTTCTCGTTCTTCATCGCTGGTTGCTCTCATAGAATCTCTCTTTAGTTTCTCTGCAAGTATACGAGCTTTCACTGCCCCTTCCACTATTTTTTCGGAGGCTGCTGTCTTATCGCCTTGTTTTGCATATTTTATACTCTGTTTAACCAATCGTTCGATTGTATCAACTTCGTTATCATATTGATTTATAACCCGACGAGTTACACCAGTTGCTTTTTCTTCTATGTCTTTCACTGCATCCCATGTATCATACATCCCAGAATAAGCTCCAGCTAAATCCATTGAAACATCATATAAATCACGAGAAGACTGAGTGAGCTCATCAAAAGTTCTTTTTAATTCATTGGTCAAACGTTTTAGGTCAACTTCGGCTTTTATTACATCTAAAATTGCTCCTACTACTTTTGGATATTGGAATTGCAGCTTTTGGATTGAAGTTAGATATTTGCCAGTAAGTCTATCCCTCTCTTTCAGGATTTTATTAGCATCAAACCATGTATCAGCAAGGTTCTTATCTACTATTTCCCATCTATCACCCATCCATATGAGATCATGACCTGTTTTCAATAGAGCTTTTCGTACTTCAACACCATCTTCACCTATCTTGATTGATGTACCATGTGTCTTATTATATTTCTCAATTGTTCTTACTACATTTTCATAAGTCAAAGAAGTTTCATCATTCAAGGCTATTTCCGCTCGTTTTGCTTGTTCCCTTTTATCCCATAATCCTAATTCTTCTCCATCAAGAATTCTTTTTTCTTTAAATATGTTCTTAAGATCTTTAAAATTCTTGAATTCTTTTTCTGTTAAAACATCTCGACTATTATATTCATCAATTATAGCATCTGCAGTTTTACGTGCTAATGATATACCAATCATGTCAAGTTTTGTTAGTTCTTCCTTTCGCTTACCTTCATCTTTTACACTTTCGATAATATGCTGTCTCAACTTGGGTTCAACTTCTAACCACTCATCGTATTCCTTAATAGTTTGTAGATGGTCTTTACTGACATTATTTTGCTGACGTACCCACTTAACACCTGTTTTTAATGCAACATTCCTCTGATCCCATAGCTTACCTTCAAGTTCAAACGCTTTAGTCGCATCTCGTGCAGATTCTTTCATTTCTTCCATACCTTCAGTGAGGACTCTTTGGGGAGTACTAAACCCTTCCAAGACCGAACGAAAATCACCAGTAAACAATTTATCAAAAATTTTAGCATTCTCAACAATAGCTTTTGTTCCGAGTGCCATATAAGAAAAGAGTGCTTCATATACTGGAGGCAATTTACCTACGTTTTCACCTAATCTGTTTATCTCTTGAACGTAAACATCAGTAGCAGTAGTAGCACTATCCATTTCATCATTCAATTTGTTAATCAACTCAGCAGCTGCAGCTAACTGCTCTTCCACAGCTACTAATACACTCTTAAAACTAAGTAGAGTAGGTTGTAAGGCATCACCTAATTCTCGCCTTGCTGCCTCAGCTCTGTTTTGAAATACTTGTAATTTAGCAGATGTCTTAGTTATAGCAATCGAATATTCTTTTTGTAATGATGTGCCCCACTTAAGTTCTTCATGAGCTGTCTCCATATTTTTTACTAATCGTGGATAGTTCTCAGCAAGTGTGGCAATAGCAAATCCTGCAATTTCTCCAAAATGCTCATGCGCTTTCTCCATCCTCTCAACCCGTGATGGTATTTCATTAAGCTTCTTAAGATACATCGTTAGTGCTTGCATAGGATCTGTCTCCAATGCTTCTGCCCACGCCTTACCTTGATCACCCATGAATTTAGTTATTTTAGATGCATTTGCAGCTAATTGCTGGAAAGTACGTCTCAATCGAGTACCCGCTCTTTCACCCGCCATACCAGCAGCTACAAGTGTAGCAGACAGAGCAGCTGCTTGGTCTACTGTGAAACCCATCATCTTTCCAGCAGCACCAATATTCTTCATTGCAGAAACTATTTCTTCAGTTGTAGCAGCAGTTGTATTTTCAAGCTCATTAATCACAGCACCTAAATTTTCTATTTCAGTAATGGGTAATCCGAAAGCTTCACGTATTTTCGCTAATGCTTCCGCTGCTTGGTCTGCTGTAAGAGTTGTAGCAATACTCAATTTGGCAACAGCTTCGGTAAACGAAACTAAATTCTGAGTACCTGAAATCCCAAGTCGACCTGCCTCACCTGCTATATTCGCTAATGCTGTAGCAGCCATAGGTACATCTCTACTTAGTTTGGTCAGTGCATCACCTAACTCATTCATCTGATCAATTGTCAAATTAGCTGTTTTTCTCACCTCGAATAGTGCGTCCTCAAAAGATACAAAAGGATCAAATAACCAACTGGCTACCTGTCCTAAAGTTCGTAGTGCAGCATCAAGAAGAAACACGGGACCCAAAACAGTAAGAAATCCCATGCTGATTTTCTTAACCATACCACCGATTTTTTCAAGACCAAGACCAAATTTACCCCAAGTCGTACCATGTCTTTTGAGGCTTCTATCTACTGTGAGTATAGCACTATTTTGCATCTTAGTTGTAGCATCCAATTCTTTTCCTAACAACCGAGCTGTTTCTATTTGGCAAACTCGTGCTTTAAGCTGCTCTCGTAGTGATTTATTAACTGCATTTATACCTCGTTTTTCTATTTCAGTTGCAGCCTTTAATTGTAATGCAGCTAATCTTCCTGACTTTACTTCCTCCCTAAACATCTGGGAGTTGGACTTCAGTAAAACATTAAGAAACTTATTAGCATTTGTCTGTTTCTCTAATTCGCTAGTTACCTGTCTAAATGAAGATGCAGCACCCCTTTGAGAGCCAACTAATTGTTTAAATGCACCAGCTATTTTACTCACTGTATTACCGAATATTGAATACTGCTTAGCAGTCCTCTTCAGACTCTCCGCATCACTACGATGCCACTTATGTGTACGTTGTAGAGTATCACAGAGTTTATCATAGCTCCGTATAGTCGATTGAATAGTTTTAGCACTCGATTGCTGCACCTTATAAGTTTTTTGTAATGAACTACTGAGTTTATCGTAATGAGAAGTAGAAGAACGAATAGCTTTGGCAGTATCCGTATAACGTCCTGAAACACTCTGAGTTGAAGATGCTAATTTTGTATTAGCGCTATACACACTCTGAAGTTTCTTCTCTATCCCACTAAATAACGGTGTAAAATTTCGGAATGAATCTCTATAAGCATTAGAAATCATCCGAGTACTGCGAGCCAACTTTGTCATCTGTACTTGTAATCTCTGGAGAGTACGTTCTACAACACCTGCACCAGTTATACTAAGTCCTACATTATATTCATACTCAGGCAATTTTCCTAATCTTGTTTAAAGGCTAAAACTATTATATCACAATCAGAACTAACCTTCTTGAGTTTATCCTTCTCTTTATTATATAATTCGATCGCTTTAGCCCTTGCTTCTGACTGACTATTCCTATCTAAATCTATTTCATATTCGTTTTTTACTTCATAAATATGCACATGATACTTCATCCTATTCTTCTGGCAACATTACTCTTTCCATTATCAAATCGTGTAAGAAAATATAATCCTCTCTAAGAAAATCTTCCATTTCTATGTCTTTACCTATAACAGGTTCTTTCAAAAATGCTTTAAACAATGCATCGATTACTGGTTTAGTGTAAACCGTTTCTCTTGTAGGATTTATACCTAAATTATCTACTACTTTAAGTAAAGTATATGGTGTAATATTATTAACAGTAACTTCTAATCCACTTGGACATTTTATCTTTTTTGTATTATTCTTTTTTTTGTAATCTTCTAATTTCATCTCCATATAGCCTCCTCTGCAAC
>Ga0190361_1000899_pt1 | contig 11485 bp, 12 predicted proteins | sample 48721845_MG_FD_161273 | JGI IMG/M metagenome (GOLD analysis project Ga0190361, IMG submission 161273) | Hydrothermal vent microbial mat bacterial communities from Southern Trench, Guaymas Basin, Mexico - 4872-18-4-5_MG | ecosystem: Environmental > Aquatic > Marine > Hydrothermal vents >...
TGTGAAACTGTCATTTTTGCTCTCTCCCTTGCTATTGCTCCAGCTGCTACTGCAAGTGAATCTACCCATGTCAGTCTTCCAGATGGATCTTTTAAAAGCTGGATTACTTCTGTTCTTAGAAGGGTTTCAAGCAGGAGGGCTACTTCTAATCTATGGATTTCTTCCCTACCTATAGGGTTTAAGGTTATCTTTACATCATTCATTTCTCACATCTCTACGAATCATCTTCTACTTAAACTTAATGTCCTATCATGGTATATGATTATCCCATTATCAGTTATGTCGAATGGATGCCTGTTCATGCTATGTGAAGTTCCCCTCATCTTCCAAATAATCATACTTCTGAAAAGTTTTCCTTGAATCTCATCAAGATCAAGTCTTATTATACCATCTGCTGCATGTTCAACTCCTGGACCTCCGAAACCTCTTTCAGTGACACTTACCTGGGAGACTAGTAGAGATGTACAGCCTAATCCTGAAAGCATCTTTTTCAATTGCATTACCACAGCCCTAGCTACTGAGGGTTTGGTTATATATAATGTTGTGACGGAATCTATAACTACCCTTGCAGCTCTAATTTCCTTTGCAGCTCTCCTTATAATATCTACAAGTGAGGGCAGATCGTCTGGTGCTGGCACCACGTATCTCTCCCTTCTAGCAGCCTCACCGATTCCGCCTGTAAATGCATCAACTATAGCTGCTAATCCCTTCTCCTCATATTTTCTTATGTTCCATCCGAACTGCTCCATATTTATTCTAACCTGTACTGGATGCTCTTCGAGAACTACGAGAACTCCAGGTTCACCTTTCAGTAAACCATTATATAGGAACTGCTGTCCAAGGATAGATTTACCTGTTCCAGGACCTCCGGAGAGTAGAACAACATTCCTTCTAGGTATTCCACCGTGAAGTACCTCATCCAGTCCAGGTATGCCGGTTTTTATTCTCTTAATTGGCATATTATCAATCCTCCAAAAATTTTATAAAAGGTTCATTTAATCAAAATATTTTCAAAAATTTAAATTTAACGTCGAAACATCTACTAAACATCTAATTGATAGGCAAAATCTATTAAGGAAAATTTTGAATAAATTTTGGGCCGGTAGCTCAGACTGGAAGAGCACCTGCCTCGCACGCAGGGGGTCGCGGGTTCAAATCCCGCCCGGTCCACCATTCTAAAACTTTGAATTATCCATTCATGTTTAATGTTAACTGCGATGTTCCATTTGGATTGATTAGAGCACAGAGCGATAATTCTTCTCCAAAATATTTTAATTCTCAATTATGGGGATGATAAATTTAAATTGGATAAGTTTAATTTTATCATGTATGTATGGATTGGGCGTTCTAAACATGGCCCAATCAAATTTAAAGTTTATTGTTAATGGAGATAGAGTAGTAGGCCAATTATTGTTTGGTTCATTGGCTAAAGGAACCTTCAGCATGGGAAGCGACATAGATGTGGCGATAATAGTTGAGAATGGAAGAGTTGATTGTAAAAGAATGGTAATAGATGGATTTAAGCTTGATCTCCATAAGTATCCTCTAAAAATTTTTGTTAAGCTTCTTACAGGTAAGTTGAATTGGCATCAGATAAGTTTACCATTGGAAATCCTGAAAAACTCGATTATAATTGAAGATAAAAGAAAAATTTTAGAAAAGTTGATTAAAAGTGTTCAAGATTTGAGAATTGTTAAGAAATATATTGGAGACTTGACGTTAACTGCTCGGAGAAACATTTTGTATATGGAGAAACTTATCGATAAAGGTTTGGAGTATGAGGCGAAAATTGCTCTTCAAAGCACGATAAACTCAATATTAATGCTTGAATATGTGAGGAGAGGAATATCTCCCAATATGCGGCCTAGAGATTTATATGGTAATTTATTGAAATTGGAAGATGAAGAATTGAGGTTCATCTATGAAAAATGTATTGGTTTAAGATCTCTTAGGAGAAGGAAGGTTGAAGAAGCATTCAATGAAATCTTTAAATTAGGGATTCATCGAATATTCAAAGTAGATTTTGAAGATATGTTAAATGCCTATGCTAAAGGCGCATTTAAAGAGGCATTTCTAACCGCTAAATACATTATGTTTAAGGATCTCTGTCTAAAGAAACTTGGAAATTTAGATGTAACATTTAATGCTCTCACAGATTCCATGAAATATTTACGTCTATTAAAAGTTGAGGATGAATTGAGGAGGTGGATTGGAGGAATGGAAGATGTTAAGATTGAAGAAATGAGGAAAATGTTGAGAAGATTGAGGAAAAAAGTGAAAAATAATAGCATGTAAAATGATTTTGGGTAGGATAAATGAAGATAGTGGTGATGGAACCCATCCATGAGGAAGGCATAAAAATCTTAGAGAACTATGCGAAAGTTTCACAGATAAATGTTGATACCCCCCTTAAGAGAATTATTGAGGAGATTAGAGATGCTGATGCAATAATCTCCAGAGGCTTCATAAAGATCTCTCGAGAAATCATATACAGTGCAGAGAAGCTTAAAGTTATAGGGGTTCATGGAGTGGGAGTGGATCATATAGATTTAGAAGCAGCAAGGGAAAAGGGTATTGAAATTTTAAATACTCCTGCAGCTTTAACGGAGACAGTTGCAGAATACACATTGGGTTTAATAATATCACTGTTGAGGAAGATTAACCTTGCAGATGAAGCTGTAAGAATGGGAAGATGGAATGAGAAGTACAGTAAACTTGTTGGAGAAGATGTGGAGGGAAAAGTTATAGGAATTATAGGATTAGGTAGGATTGGAAGCGCCGTGGCAAGAATGCTCAGCTGCCTAAAAACTAAAATAATATATTATGATGTGGAGAGGAAGAAGGAGATTGAAGAAGAATTCTCCTTAGAATATGTAGATCTAGATGAACTGCTTAGGAGAGCAGATATAATAACCATCCATGTACCATTAACTAAGGAAACCTACCATTTAATATCTAAAAGTGAAATTGAAAAGATGAAGAATGGAGTATATTTGATAAACACTTCTAGAGGAGCAGTAATAGATGAGGAGGCATTAATAGATGCTTTGAGAAATGGGAAGATTGCAGGTGCAGCTTTAGACGTCTTCGAAACGGAACCTATAGATTCGGAAAACCCTCTATTGAATATGGAAAATGTGATTTTAACCCCCCATATAGCTGCCAGCAGCAGACAAGCATTGATAAGAATGGCGAGAGAGGTAGCAATAAAGGTGATTGAAAAATTGGAAGAGAGAAAATTTAAATAACACTATATTTCTCCAGTAAACCTCTGAGAAAAACTCGACCAGCCTCATCGACTGGAAGGATAGGCTTCCTCGGCAAACCTGCTGGAAGACCTCTAAGAGCTGTTAAAGCTTTAACTGCAGCTATTTGATTAAATCTTCCAATAGAACTCCAAATATCATTTATTATGAGCTGAAGTTTAGAAGCCTCAGAGATGTCGCCGCTTATAAAAGAAGAGTAGAGTTTCACAGAGATTTCAGGAATGAAATTTGCAACGGCAACGACAGCTCCTTTACCCCCCAACATTAATGTTGGAAGCATCATGCTAGCAGTTCCTGCTAAAACGCTTATTCTATTCCCAACCCTTCTAATAAGCTCAGAAATATGGAGCATGCTTCCAGTACTATCCTTAATTCCAGCAACATTGCTAAATTCATCTGCCAATCTTTCAACCACTGAAACTCCCATACTGTATCCAGTGAACTTTGGAACATCATAAAGAATTATTGGAGCATCAACCTTGCTTAAAACTTCACTATAATGATGGAAAAGTTCATCATCTGAAACCTTGAAATAATAGGGGGTGACAACTATTATGGCGTCGGCACCAAGATCGAAAGCCTCCTTTGACATTAGAATGGTCTCTCTAGTGCTCGGAGCACCTGTACCAACAATGACTTTAACTCTACTGTTTACTTGGTCTATAACGGTTTCAACTACCTTTCTTCTCTCCTCCCCATTCAGATAGGGAAATTCGCCGTTGCTTCCCAGAGTTACAAGTCCAGCTAATCTACTTTCAACCCAGAAGTCGACGCAAATTTTAAGTGCTTCATAATCTACGGAACCGTCACGCTTGAAGGGTGTAATGTGGGGAACATAAATCCCTTTCAAATCCATAGAGAACACCAAAATATATAAGAAGTGAAGGTTATTTAATGTTTAGCAAAATATAATAATGAAACGAATATTATATATTGAATGCGATATTTGAAGGGTGATGGTGATGGCGTGCCAATTTCCAACAACATTGAAAAGATCGTAGAACAGTTGCATCCGAGAGAAAAACTTGTCCTTACAGCGTTAAATAAAGGGTTGAAGAAAATTGAGGAAATCTCTGAAAATCTCGGCATAAGCCAAGACACCATTAGATGGGCTTTAAGCCTACTTGAAAAGAAAAAACTGGTGAAAATAGAGAAGAAAACAGAAAAATATTATAAACTTGGAGTTGAAGGTAGAAGATATCTTGAGAAAGGTTTTCCGGAACAGAGAATTCTGATGAAACTTGCAGATAAGGGTGGGAAGGGAAGAATATTTGAACTTAACTTAACGGAGGAGGAGAAGAGAATAGGGTTAAGCTGGGCGGTTAAAAGAGGATGGATAAGAATAGAAAAAGGAATTATAAAGATTACGGAAGAGGGAGAGAAAAGTCTAAAAGAAAAGTACCAACCATTAAAAGTTTTAGAGAAAATTAATAAAGGAGAGAAAATAACTGCAGAAGAGACGCATATACTATTAGAATTGAAGAAGAGGGGGAGGATAATAGAGGAGAGGGAGAGGAAGGAGATAGCAGCATCATTAACTGAGATAGGAGAATTAATCGCTAAAAAGATAAAACCTGTAAGAGAAGTAAACGAATTGACGAGAGAGCTCATAATAACGGGAAGGTGGAGAAACGTCTATTTAAGGCCATATGACATATATGCACCTGTAAAGAGCATTGCAAGAGGAAAGAAGCATCCATACAGAGAAATAATAGATGAGATAAGAGAAATTCTAATAGGATTGGGATTTGAAGAGGTGATAAGCCCACCTATAGAAGTAAACTTCTGGAATTGTGATGCACTATATATGCCTTCAGATCATCCTGCAAGAGGGATCCATGACATTTTCTATTTGAAGAGAAGATGGGAAAGAAAGGAGAGAGCAGCGTCAAGAGAGATATGGGAAAACGTGAAAAGAACACATGAAAATGGGTGGAAGACGGGATCCACAGGATGGGGAAAATGGAATCCAAGACTAGCATTGAGATTAATACTTAGAAGTCAAACCACCGCGGTATCGGTGAGATGTATATCAACTCTAACCGTCAAGGATCTTCCAAAGAAGATTTTCACAATAGATAGAAACTATAGGCCGGACCGGATAGATGCCACACATCTACCTGAATTCAATCAATGTGAGGGTATCGTGGTGGCAGAAGACGTGAACTTTAGACATTTAATAGGATATTTGAAGATTATAGCCAATGCCTTCGGAATAAGTGAAGTAAAATTTCAACCTGCATACTTTCCATTTACAGAGCCAAGTGTAGTTGGATATATTAAGCATCCAAAACTTGGATGGATAGAGGCTTTACCAGCAGGAATTTTCAGGCCTGAAGTTGTAAAACCTTTAGGACATGACCTTCCAGTACTTGCCTGGGGGCTGGGAATAGATAGGTTAGCGATGGTTGCATTGAAAATAGAGGATATAAGAATGCTTTTCACCAGTGATCTTCAATGGCTTAGAAGACAGTCGACACCTTCCATATGGAGGTGGTGAAATGCCAACTATAACATTAAGCCTAAAGGAACTTGTGGAGATGACAAGGGAAAAGGACATTGAAAGATTAATTGAAACGATAACACAATTTAAGGGAGAAGTGAAGAACATTGAGGATGATGAAATAACTATAGAGTTGGAGCCTGATAGACCCGACATACTTAGCATAGAGGGACTTTCAAGAGCTATAAGAGGCTATCTCGAATTGGAAGTAGGATATCCTAAGATATTGAGAAGGAAAATCGAGAACTCAAATTTAAGGGTAAAGGTTGCCAATGCTAAAACTAGACCATACATAGCATGCGCCCTAATAAGGAATATAAGGTTAAGCGATGAAGCTGTGAAAAGCCTTATGAGAATGCAGGAAGCACTTCACATAACTTTGGGAAGAAATAGGAGTAAGGTTGCTATAGGAATTCACAATTACGATGCGATTAAACCGCCAATAATATATACAGAGGTGAAATCTACAGAGAAGATGATACCGCTTGAAATGCCCTTAGAGATGACTTTGAAAGAGGTTTTGGAGAAGCATCCGAAAGGGAAACAATTTAAACATCTAATAAAGGATAGATGTCCAGTCTACATTGACGAAGAAGGCATCTTCAGCTTTCCTCCAATAATAAATGGGGAGAGAACAAGAGTAACCAGAGAAACCAGAAACCTGTTCGTAGAGTTGACGGGAACCGATCCTGAAGCAATAAATCAAACGTTGAACATACTTGTATGCAATTTGTTGGACAGAGGAGGAAAATTGGAAAGCGTAAAAATAGAATATGAGGATAGAATTGAAGAGACGCCGAAACTGAAATCTAAAAGGAAGATTGTAAGAGTAGGAGAAGTGGAGAGGATTATAGGAGTAAAGTTAACGGTAGATGAAATGGAGACTCTGCTCAAGAGAATGCTTTACGGAATAGGAAGGAAATGTGAAGGAGAAATAGAAGTGATAATTCCACCATTCAGAGTGGATGTAATGCACTTGGTAGACATTATAGAAGATGTAGCAATAGCATATGGATACAGCAATTTGAAACCTGAATTACCCAACATAGTTACAGCTGGAAAGCCATCTCTGGTGGAGATAATTGAGCGGAAAATAAGGCAAGCACTCATTGGACTTGGATTTCAAGAAATCATAACATTCACATTGACGAATAGAAAGCTTCAAACGGAGAATATGAATATCAGTGGGATTGAGTTAGTGGAGATAGAGAATCCAATAACGGAGGAATTGAACGCTTATAGAAGATGGATCACACCGCACTTGATAAGATTTCTATCGCAGAATAAGCATGTCGGCTATCCGCAGAAGATCTTCGAGATAGGATACACAGCCACACCGACTGATGAAAAGATAATAACGCAGAGAAACACAGCGCTAGCTATAGCATCATCCAAGACAACATTTACGGAGATAAAAGAGATATATGAAGCATTAATGGAGGAACTTGGAATAGAAGCTGAAATTGAGAGGACTGAGCATCCGTCACTCATATCTGGAAGAGCGGCAAAAATAATGGTGAAGGGAAGAATTTTAGGAATTCTAGGTGAAATTCATCCATCAATATTGAATACTTTCGAAATGGAAGTACCCATAACTATAATGGAGATAACACATTGCCAACCGAAATATCCCAATGAAAAGGGAAGCATTATGACTATTAGAAGCGGAGTGGAAGCAGAATGGTTGAAAGGCATTAAAGAAAACGATAAAAAGTAGCGAAATCTAAATATTAAATCAAGGTGAAAAAGATGCCTAAATGTCCAATATGCGGAGCGGAGGTAAAAGAGGAAGACATGGTTAAATGTGAAATGTGTTTCACAAGGGTATGTCCAAACTGCATAGTTGAAAGGGAGGGTATGAAAGTCTGCAAAAGATGCGCAAGATTTATGGATCTAGTAGGTTGAAGCCGAACATAGAATACCAAGAACTTTAAATCAGAGATTATTTTAACATAAAAGACACTCTAAAGTTGGCTGCAGTTTAAAGGACTTTCACCCCTTTACTATTTTCATTTCTCTCCTTAAAGTTAAAATGTTAAGCGAGAAACAGGTTTAAGCGTCGGTTTAAATTTTCCGTTCTTCACAGAACAATTTTGTTTGTTTCTTTTGTACAACTTTAAGAAACTTTTCATATATAGCTTCGGCTTTAGGTTTCATGTGTACCGGTAGATTGGAATCACTCTCTAATACGCTTTCTTTATATTGTCTAAGTCTAATCTTAATCCACGAATAATCTTTCCTATACAACGCATACTCAAGTTCTTTTTCAAGCGCTATAAGATGAGCCTCATATATAATGGTTTTAGGCGAGTCCATGATTACTCGACTGTTAATTATTCGCCCCATCTTTTTCAGCTCATTTATTTCTACTACTTCATGAATCATTAGGTAATCATTCTCTAAAACATCAACCAGAGTAATGGTATCCTCAGAAAATATTTCTCCAGTCATAAAATCATAAAACTCTTTTGTAGATACTTCTTCAACGACATAACCGATAGATTTAAGGTTCTTTTTTGCCATTTTAATCTTACTTTTAATTTTCCGAGAAATAAAGCATCACCATTAAAGGCATGTTATCTATTTCATAAAAATCTTTTGAGAATTACACTTAGATCAATGCCGATGAAAAATCCTACAGAAATCTATTTGGAGCCCCGGGCGGGATTCGAACCCGCGACCTACGCCTTACCAAGGCGCCGCTCTAACCAGGCTGAGCTACCGGGGCATAAAACCATAAAATAAAAGAAAAGAGAATAATTTTAACTTTATCGCATACCTCTCCTCCAAAGCCATATCAGAAACAATGAGAAAAATAAACCTATAAAAATCATTCCATGCGGATTATCAGGCCTATTCACATTAAACTCATGTATAGGAGTTAGAGCAATCAGATATGTGAGTACGCCTGACGAGAAGTAGAAGCCATTCTTAAAGTCGAAGGATGCAAACATATGATTTCTAAAAATTTTATAAATTAAATAGATGTGAATTAAACCTAGAAGTATAATTACAGCTGGAAAGGGTTGAAGACGGGGAAGGACAATATAAATAAAGAACATGGAGAATCCCCAGATCATTCCATAAAACCATAATCTGCGGGGAGAGATTAACCCTTTAAAGAAGAAATGAATATTTGAACTTAAAAATGCCGACAAAATGAAGATGAAAATTAATGTAAAGGTGAAAAATAATTGAGGAAATGATAGCGTATAATTTGAAATGAAACGATTAATGAATAAAACATCGACTACGAAGAGGAAAATCAATGCTATTAAAGCCTTCCCTGAAACCCAACATTCATCAATACGTTCAGGAAACATGTACTCTACTAAAATTATTGGAATAGTAATGCTGAAGACCGCATGATAAATAGTTAACTCGAGAAGCCATGGCCAGTTAACACCCATCCAGCGGCCATACCAAGAAAATATGTTTAAATCCATCCAGTTAGGGTCGAAGAACGATTTACATGCTAATCCTTCCTCTACCGCAGCATATGCACAACCTAGAAAAAGTATGCCGATATAGTTGAAATGCCTTCTCTTAGCAACCTCTCTGATAAGGACCACTCCAGGACCATAAAGGGAAACTATGAGAAAACCTCCAAGAGAGAAGAATTCAGAGGGAGGAGCAGAGCTCGATAGAAGTTCAGCTATCAGAGGGGAAAGGAAGAATAGTATGATGGCTGGGAGAGTTATCAGTTTAGTCGACCTCCCAGAGTAGTTACTAGGGCACCGTCACCTGTAACTATAACTGAATGTTCTGCCTGTGCAACCAAGCCTCCCTTCACCTCTTTCAATACGGGATAACCATATATGGAGCCATTTTTATTTAAACGATCCAATACGTCAACAACAGAATCAATATTGAAGAAGTCTTTAAACCATCTGGTGCAGAAGGGTAGAGATCTGAAATGGGATCTTATGAAATTTAGAAGTTTTCTCTCAAATCTACCTTTAGCACGATTCCTAACGAAACTAAATATATATGTGGATGAACCTTCAACCACTCTTCCACCACCATCTGTAGCGAAGGGTTCAATAGCGAAAACGTCGCCTTCCTCTACAATCCACGGATAATTACCCGAAATATTAGGTATGCTCTTACCTCCATGAAGGATATATCGCCTTAACAGATGTCCACAAAGATTACTTATAGGCTTAAAACCGTAACCCCTTATAACTTCTTCAATGCTACGTGAAATTTGACTGACCTTAATGCCAGGCCTAATCATCGAGATAGCTCTATCAAGAGCAGCCTTAACAGCGTCAACCATAACATCGTAATCTGGATTGAAGGATAAAGTGATTGCTGCATCTGCAATGTAACCGTCAACATGTGCTCCAACATCAACTTTAACAAGAGAATTTTGAGGAATAATTGCGGAATCGTTGGGAGGAGAAGTGTAATGTGCAGCTATACTATTGATGGAAACATTACATGGAAAGGCTGGTAAACCTCCAAGATCAATTATCATATTCTCTAAACGTTCACATACATCTAAAACGTTGAGGCCGGGTTTAACATAGCTGGAAGCATAATCTAGAACTCTCCTAACGATTTCTCCGGCTTTAATAAGCTTCTCCAATTCATCATCGGTGAGAACCAAAAGGAACACCAAAAAAATTTTGTATGAGGAAAATTTAAAACGTTACTAGGCTGAAGTATTTAGAGGAGGGCCCGTAGCTCAGCCTGGTTAGAGCACTCGGCTGATAACCGGGGGGTCGTGGGTTCGAATCCCACCGGGCCCATCATCTCCAAAATGATGAAAAATCCCTTAAAACCATTCTCAATGCGCCAAGCCAACCGTGATCTCCAACAGCCAAGGAGAATTTATCCCAATCAAACTTTAAAATGATTAGAAAAACTAGAAGAGAAAGGAGAAATGAAACTGTACCAGATAATATGATATTTCCACTGAAGGCGAAATTGACACTGCCGCCGAAAACCGTTGAAATAAACACTATTATAAATTTGCCGAGAAATACGGCTAAGGAGAATTTAATTAAACTATATTGGGAAAATCCTATGGGAACATATAGCACATCGTCTGGTAGTGGGAGAGCAGCGAAGAGGAAGATTGCTGTAAATAAACCTCTATCAAATATTCGGCGAAACTTGGCAAACTCTATGAGATAATGTTCAGGTAGAACTCTTCTTAAAGGACGAATCATCAAGATGAGAATTAACTTCCCTAAAGCTGAACCTAAACCACCCATCAGGGAGATTAGAAGAATGCTATATAGATTTGTTTCAACTATTGAAGAATACTCTACAATGAAGAAGAGATATGGAATACCGAAATATGGTGTGACATTGCCGAAGAAAGATGAGAGAAAGACCCCTATAAGACCATAATTTCTGAGAATTTGGAGAAGTAGATCAAACAAGTCTATGCCTCCTAACATTTCACTTCAACATCTATGTAAATTTAAAACATCCCTGTAAACTTTGAGAACCATATTATAGATAATATTCCATGAATATTTCTCCTCTACAAGTCTCCTAGCATTAAAACCCATTCTTTTTAAAAGGGAATAATCCTCAAGAAGAGTTGATATGCGATTTGAAAGCATTACTGGATCCGCCGGATCCACGAGAAAACCGGTTACACCGTCAATGACAATTTCGCTTAAACCTCCCACCGATGAAGCCACCACAGGTCTACCGGAAGCCATAGCCTCTAAAGCAACCATTCCAAAACTTTCAGACA
>Ga0190361_1000900_pt1 | contig 11483 bp, 5 predicted proteins | sample 48721845_MG_FD_161273 | JGI IMG/M metagenome (GOLD analysis project Ga0190361, IMG submission 161273) | Hydrothermal vent microbial mat bacterial communities from Southern Trench, Guaymas Basin, Mexico - 4872-18-4-5_MG | ecosystem: Environmental > Aquatic > Marine > Hydrothermal vents > Microbial...
CGGATATAACCTATATCCGTTTGAAGCATGGATTTGTCTATCTTGTGGCCATAATGGACCTCTACAGTCGTTACATTATCTCGTGGCGAGTCTCCAACACACTGGAGACGGATTTCTGCTGTGAAGCATTAAAAGAGGCCTTAAAGAGAGGGAGGCCGGAATATTTTAACACAGACCAGGGGGCCCAGTTTACAAGCCGAGATTTCATCTTAATCCTCCAGGGGAAAGGGATAAAGATTAGCATGGATGGCAAAGGCCGGGTGATCGACAATATTTTCATCGAAAGATTCTGGAGAACATTGAAGTACGAGGAGGTCTATACCAAATCATATGAGTCAGTCTGGGAGTGTAAAAAAAGTCTCGGAGAATTTATTCAAAAATATAACCAAGAGAGGTTGCATCAATCCTTAGGGAAATATGATACGCCCTCTGAGGCTTATCATCAGATGCAAATGACATTGGCATGATTAAGGACATACACCTTAAAAAAGATTTATTTTCGGTCTTGACAATCGGACCACTTCCGTTCTCCATTTTCATTTTTTATCTTTCTTTTAAAATCTCTTCAAAATCTAATATCTTCTGAGATTTTATAACATATCCAAGATTTATGGGGATATTAACACTACTTATAGGTTCTTGTTTTATAGGGATGTCTTTTATTACTATTTTACCCTCAGTAGTAAATTGAGGTCCGCCATAAAGAATGCCCAATAAAAAGATTCTAGTTCCAATTACAATTCCATTCTTTGTAGCATAACTCCCCTGATTCCAAATCAACACAGGAGAGCCAGAAGATCCCGGAAAGCATGCCATATCGATAAGGAACTCGGGCTTATCATTGTAATCCAAAGCTATATGAGAAGCAGTTGAGCCTTTTCTTATTATAGGCAAATTATGTTTCTCATCTCGCAACCCAATTGGATACCCTATCATTATAACTTCCTCTATTGGAGTTAATTCTTCTAACATGGAAAGGTCAGGAATCAAATCAGGGCCAAAGGCTTTATAAAAAAGTTTGATCCCTCTATTATTCGCATAGTGTATTAATGGAGCTATTGGCATTATACATAAATCTACATTCTCATCTGGATGGAAAATCCATATATCTTGGAAGTTATCAAATTCTACTATAAAAGGAGGGCTATTCAAGTTAGGATCACCGGTTTCATTCATTGTATGTAAATAAAATCTACCTTTTTCTGCGTTAAGGACTACATGTTTATTTGTAATTATAACTGGGGCATGATGTGTTTGAGATATAGGAAATCGGAAGAAAAATCCTGTTCCAGAACCGAATTGATTGCTGACCAAAACATCAATCCTTGTTGTGGTAAATAAAATTTGTGAAGATCCTTCTACTTTAGTCAAAACTTTCCCCTCCTTTATAAAGAAATATATCAAACAATTACTTTTCTATATAAACTATCGTAAAAAGCGTGTTTTTATTAAGTAAAACTTTCTGCAATTATATAACTAAATTTTTGATTTTCAAAATGACCCATATTTCAATCAAAAATCTCTCAGAACAGGCAAAAGAATAATTAAGGAAGTGATAAAGTAAGAATGAAAAATTAGACTTGATAAAATATGACCAAAAAATAAAAAGAAAAAAGGCATGTTCATTGATGATAAGTTGTGCAGGATTTTTTAAGTATATCTCTATTTGGAACTGAGAGAAAAGCAGATAGTGGTAATTCTTTTTGTAAAAGAAGTACAAATCTCAGAGTTAATTTTCAAAGTTAAATAAAGTAAAATCCCTTTAACCCCTTCAATGCTAAGAAACTACGGGAGCCTATGTTTTGGTCAACAAAAGACAAAAATAAACTTCCCTCCTACCCTCCTCCTTTAAAGAAAAGCTTTTTCTCTTGACTTTTATGTATTTATTTGTATATTTGTAAACAATGATTAAGTGTTGTAAATTTAAATGTAATCCATTTAAAATTACAAAAAAATTAGAGAAATATTATTATAAACAACAAAGATAAATTATGGACAGTAAATTTAATGGCTGAATACTTATAATTTGATGAACATACAATTTATAGAATGGCAAGGAAAGGAGTAAACCCAGCTTATAAAGTGGCTGGTCAGTAGAGATGGAAAAAGAACTTATTGAAAAATGGTTTGAAAAACTTCGCAGGAAATAAATTGTGAACAATAAAAGCGAAAAAAACAAACCACATTATATAGGTCATAGAAACAGGCTGAGAAAAAGATTTGTTAATCATGGTATTGAAAGTTTACAGGAATATGAGATTGTTGAACTACTTCTAACCTTTTCAATACCTTATAAAGATGTCAAACCAATAGCAAAAGAACTGATATCTAAGTTTAAATCAGTTAAAGGAATAATTGATGCTCCAGTAGAAGAAATTAAAAAAGTAAAATATGTAAAAGATAAAACAGTTGAACTTATTCAATTTATAAAAGCAATTTCAATCTACTACCAAAAACAAAAAGCACAAGAAGTTCCTATTTCTAAAACACACGGTGAGCTTGTTGATTACTGTATCAAAAAGATGGGTGATAAGAAAGATGAAGAATTTAGGGTAATTTCTTTAAATAGCACCTTATCAATGCTTGCAGATGATTTAATCTCGCAGGGAACTATAGATAAAGCATTTATTTATCCGCGAAAGATTATGGAAACTGCCCTGAAGAATAAAGCGTATGCTATTATCCTAGTCCATAATCATCCTGATGGCAAACTTGAACCCTCTGAATATGACATAAATATAACTAAAGTTTTGGAAATCCCCGCTAAAGTTCTAGGACTTCTAATTTATGACCACCTTATTATTACCAGTAATGGATATTTCAGTTTTAAAAAAGAAGGATTGTTGTGAATAAGGTTAAAGAGAAAATATTAACTACTTTCCCTGACTTGAATGACCAACAGAAGAAGGCTATCTTTGAAACAGAAGGACCTCTCCTTATTATAGCGGGGCCCGGCACAGGAAAGACATTAGTGCTTGTATTAAGAACTGCCTATCTAATACTTTCAGAAAAAGCGGAACCCTCTGAAATCATATTAACAACATTTACTGAAAAGGCGTCTTTTGAATTGAGAGATAGGATTAGTGAAAGTGCGAGAAAATTAGAGATAAAAGCGTCCCTCCACGAGTTAAAAATTGGGACCATTCACAGTCTATGTGACTTTTTTATCTCAAAATACGTTGCCTATACGCCTCTAAAGAAAAATTATGTGATACTTGATGACCTTACTCAACAACTTTTTTTATATGAAAAATTTGAAGAAATAATAGGTAACAAGTTCATAGAGAAATGGAAAAGTAAATGGGAAAGGATAAAAAGGATTATTCCATATCTTAACAAGATAACAGAAGAATTGATAGATATAGAAAAACTTAAATCAGGAAATACATTCCATAAGAAACTAGCAGAAGCTTATTTATCTTACAGAGATAAATTATTTGAAAATAACAAAATTGACTTTCCTCACCTGCAAAAGATATTTTTGGATTTACTCCTCAATAAAGAAATATACCTTAAAATAAAACAGAAAATAAAATATATAATGATTGATGAATACCAAGATACCAATTATATCCAGGAGAAAATAGCTCTAAGATTAAGCCATCCAGATTATAATTTATGTGTTGTCGGAGATGAAGACCAATCACTTTATAGATTTAGAGGCGCTACAGTAAGGAATATTCTTGAGTTTCCAAAACATTTTGATGATTGTCAGATTATTAAATTAGAAAAAAATTATCGTTCTCATCCTAAAATTATATCTGCATACAGTAACTTTATAAATTCTGTTAACTGGTGCGATGAGAATGAAATTTATTACCGATATCCTGATAAGAAAGTAATACCTGCCGAGACGACAGAATCCCCAGAGTACCCTGCTATCTTTTGTATTTGGGGTGCTGATGAAAAGGATGAGGCTGATAGAATCGCGAATCTGATAGATTTTTTAAAAAAGAATAGAACAATAAAAGATTACAGTGATGTAGCGATTCTCTTAAAAAGTGTTAGGCTTAACCATAGTGGACATTATATAAATGCATTTAAAAAACATAACATCCCCTATTTCTGTCCACGAGCAAAAGCCTACTTTGAGAATGAAGAGATAAAACTCCTGCTTGCCTGTTATGCTGTAATATTTGGGTTTTATGGAAAAGATTTAAACAAATATGACGAGAAAAAATATATAGAAGAAGGCATTCAACACCTGGGAAAATATCTTAATACTCCTTTAAAAGATTATCTAAGGAGAAAGGCAGAGCAGATTCTATTGCTCAACGAAGGGGATACTCTTGATCTTACTATATCTGACTATTTCTTTCAAATTCTCGCATATAAGCCATTTTCCGATTTCCTTAAAGATGAAAATAAGGCACGGAATTTTTCGATCTTTTCTCAGCTCCTAAATGCTTTTCAGGTCTATTATCATATATCTATTGTAACCTTTAAAAATAAAGATGTTATAAAATATCTCCTATTTAATAGTTTTTTTAATTTCTTGATTAAAGGAGGTATGGACGAATACGAAGACCCAGATAATCCTATTCCTAAAGGATTTGTCCAACTTATGACAATTCATCAATCAAAAGGATTGGAGTTTCCTGTGGTTATTGTTGGAAGTCTTCATAAAATATTTCAGGCACAGAAACAGATAGATAGAGACTTATCAGAATATTATCCAAGAGGAAAATTCGAACCAGAAAACAGAATAACAGAATTTGACAGAACGAGGCATTTTTACGTGGCTTTTTCAAGAGCCCAGAAACTGCTTGTGCTTACTACTCCAAAAAAACCAAAAGAATATTTTGTTCCAATATGGGAAGGGCTTGAACAATGGCCTTATGTAAAAAAAGAATTGCTCAAAGCACAAAACTTCAAATCAAAACCACCCTTCATTCCTAAAAAGTCTTATAGTCTTTCTTCTCATATAAATATCTACGAAACCTGTCCTTTACAGTATCTATTTTATCGCGAGTATAAATTTCAACCTTCAAGAGCAGGACAGATACTGTTTGGAATCCTTGTGCATCAAACAATAGAGGATATACACAGATTGGTGTTGGATGGTAAAAAGAAAGAAATAGATGAAATAAAAATAGAAGAGCTCTTTGAGGAAAATTATGAATCACTTCTTGCTACAGGGCTTCGTCCTCTTGCTAAAACTCCAAAAGAATCTGCTCTGAAACAGGTTATTACCTACTTTAGACAGAATCAAGATTTACTTGAAAGAATAGTTGAAACAGAAGTTGATGTCTCAGTAGAAAAAGAAGATTATATTATTGTCGGGAAGGTTGACCTTCTGCTCGGAAAAGATGACAAACTTGAAATCCTTGATTTTAAAACTCAACCTAGACCTGACTATGGAGACCCCCTCATTGAAAAATACAGAAAACAACTCTGCCATTATGCCTACATTATTAGAGAAAGATATGGAAAAATGCCAGAACGATTGTATATATACTGGACTCCAGAAGAAAGAAGAAAAGATGCTTTAATGGAACTTAACTATAACGAAAACCTAATAGATGAAGCTGGCTTATATTTTGATAATGTTGTGAAAAAAATAAGAGAAAGAAAATTTGAGGTAAAAATTAAGCCCGATGTTAATAAAGTATGTAAGGACTGCGATTTTAGATTCTATTGTTCTAGGCAAGGGATAATTAAGTTTAAAGGAGGCTGGTAATGGCAAAAATAGAAATCAAAAAGACCGAACTTGTCTGGCGCGGGAAATATACAGATGATGGAAAACTAAAACCTGTAGAAAAACCCGGTCCTTATCCATTTCAAATTGTGGAAGTTATAAACACTCCAAGAATTGGTAAAAAAGAACCCGAACAGTTCACTCTATTTGATTATTATAAAGGCGAAGAGGGAGACACCTTTGAAGAAGGATGGAAGAATAAGCTTATCTGGGGCGATAATAAACTCGTTATGTCTTCACTTTTGGAAAAGTTTGCTGGCAAGATAAATCTAATATATATTGACCCCCCTTTTGCTACAGGTGCAGATTTTAAATTTAAGGTACAGATTGGTGAAGAAGGAGAACAAATTACTAAAGAACATTCTATTTTAGAAGAAAAGGCATACAGGGATACCTGGGGAAGAGGTTTAGACTCATATCTTGATATGATGTATGAAAGGCTCATTTTGATGAAAGAACTTCTTGCTGAAAATGGCTCAATCTACGTTCACCTTGATGCTCATGTGGGTCATTACGTCAAAGTAATGATGGACGAGATTTTCGGTTTAGATAATTTTCAACGAGAAATTATATGGAGAATAGGATGGATCTCAGGTTACAAGACTAGGGCAAAAAATTGGATAAGAAATCATGATGTTATATTATTTTATACAAAAGCTTCAGAATTCACATTTAATAAGAAATATATCCCATATCCTCCAGATTACAGGAGGAGAGATGGAAAAGAACCTGAAGGTGAAGGCTATCCACTAGAAGATACTTGGAATTGTAGTGAAATTGACTGCTTAGATTCGATCCAAATAATGAGCTTCTCTCAAGAAAAAGTTGGATTTGACACACAAAAAAATGAAAATTTAATTCAGAGAATTATTGAAGTATCTTCCAAACCCGGAGACCTTATTGCTGATTTTTTTTGCGGTTCCGGCACAACTTTAGCAGTAGCAGAAAAATTGGGTAGACGCTGGGTTGGGTGTGATCTTTCAAGATATGCAATTCACATAACAAGAAAGAGATTGCTTGAGATTGAGAAATCTAAAGACTTGCTGAATGAAGGCGAGAAATATAGAAAAAAAGCAAAACCTTTTGAAATCCTAAACCTTGGAAAATATGAAAGACAGTTCTGGCAGGTTAAGACATTTACAAACAAAAATGAAAAACAGGCTCTTTACGAATACCTCGCATTTATTTTAAAACTTTATGGGGCAGAACCAATCTCAGGGTCCAGTAATATCCATGGAAAGAAGGGTAATGCATTCATCTATATAGGTGCTGTTGATTCCCCTGTTACGATTCAGGAGGTTGCTGATGCAATGGATGAATGTGAGAAACTCGGAAACCAAGAACTTCACATTCTTGGGTGGGAATGGGAAATGGGCCTGAACGATGCTATCCAAGAGATTGCCAAACAGAAGAAAATCAAGCTCAAACTAAGAACAATTCCTATGGAGGTTCTTGACAAACAAGCAGTAGAAAAAGGAGATATAAGATTTTTTGAACTCGCTTATTTTAAAGTGAACATAAAAGTTGAAGGTAAAAAAGTATCAGTTAAACTTAAAGATTTTGTTATTCCACATACTGATTTAATACCTACTGATGTTAAGGAAAAGATAAAAAAATGGACTGACTGGATTGATTATTGGGCAATTGATTTCGACTTCAGAAACGACACATTTAATAACGGCTGGACTTCTTATAGGACTAAAAAAGACAGAACCCTTGTCCTAGAGGCTGAACACACTTATGAAAATAAAGGCACCTACAAAATCTTCGTCAAAGTAATTGATATATTTGGAATCGATACCTCACAGGTTTACGAAGTGGAGGTAGAGTGATGAAGAAAGAACCTAAAACGTGGGTCCAATATGATAGAACTCTCCCTTATATTGAAGACAAAGACCCTAGCCAAAAACCTAAGACACATCTTGTAAAAGACGGTCCAAATTCCTATAAAGTGGTCAAAGGAAGGCGCCCTAGTAAGATGCTTCTTGTCAATAAACTAAGGCAGGAAGTTGATACATGGCGGAACAATAATTATCCCGGAGTTACGGAAACTACAAGAGAACTTCTATATTATTGGTTTGAAAAAGACCATATTGTTGATGGTAATCTCTTTAAATTCTGGTTTTGTCAGAAAGAAGCTATCGAAACTCTCATCTATCTTTTTGAAGTAAAAAAATACGATGATATTGAACCAGTTATAAGAACCTATGCCGAAAATTTCAGAAAGGACTTATTTACGGATGCAGTAGAGATTACCGAAACTATAGAAGGTAAGAGAAAAATTATCCGTTATTTTCCTGAGCTTGAACAGGAGGGAGAACAAGACTTGCCTGAAAAGAGGCTTCTTCGTTATGCCTTCAAAATGGCTACAGGCTCAGGAAAAACTTTTGTAATGGCTCTTATAATTGCATGGTCTTATTTTAACAAAATAAGAGAAAGAGACCAAAAATATGCGGATAACTTTCTTATCATTGCACCAAATGTAATAGTTTATGAAAGATTAGCCAAGGATTTTGAAAGCAATAAAATATTTTATAAATTTCCATTTATCCCAGAATCCTGGCAAGGCTTATGGAATCTTAAAGTCTCTCTTCGTGGTGATGAATCTCCACTTAATCCCTCTGGGAATCTAATCGTAAACAATATTCAGCAACTTTATGCATCAAGAAGTAATGATTATCGTCCAGACTCGATAATTGAAGAAATACTTGGCAGGAAACCCCAAAAAGACCTTACTAAGCCAGCAGAAATTATGCTGGACAGGATTAAGTCGCTTGATAATCTAATCATAATGAATGATGAAGCACATCATGTCCACAGAGAAGAACTAAAATGGTATGAAACTATAATGGAGATTCACAATTCACTTCCCCATGGATTAAATCTCTGGCTTGATTTTTCAGCGACTCCTAAAACCCAAACAGGCACATACTATCCCTGGATAATTGTTGATTATCCACTTGCTCAGGCTGTAGAAGATAGAATTGTGAAAGCACCACTTATAGTTCATAGAGTTGATAGAAAAGACCCTGAAAAGATAAATAAGGAAAATGTAGTTCAAAAATATGGAGATTGGATAGTAGCTGCCCTTGAAAGGTGGAAAGAACATTTCCAAGTTTATAAAGAAGTTGGGAAAAAACCTGTGTTATTCATTATGGTAGAGAAAAACGACTATGCAGATAAAATTGCAGGTTATATAAGAAAACAAAAATCTAGACTTGGGCTGAAAAATCCTGATGAAGAGGTTTTAGTAATTCATGTTAAAAGTAGAGAGAGAGGAGAGAAAGAAACAGAAATAAAAATTTCAGATAAAGACCTGCCAAGATTGCGTAAATTAGCCAGGGAGATAGACTCCCCAGAAAATAAAGTAAAGATAATTGTGAGCAATCTTATGCTAAGGGAAGGTTGGGATGTTCAGAATGTTACTATAACTCTGGGATTAAGACCTTTTACCTCGAAAGCACAGATTTTACCTGAACAGGCTGTAGGAAGGGGGCTTAGGCTTATGAAAGGAATAAGCCCTGATCACACTCAAACCTTAGAAGTTATGGGAACAGAGGCATTTGAGGAATTTGTAAGAGAGCTTGAAAAAGAAGGTGTTGGAATAAACACAGTAAAAACTCCACCACCATTACCAGTTACTATCGCTCCTGAAAAATCACGCTTGAAGTATGATATTGAAATACCTCAGACATCTCTAAGATATACAAGGAATTATAGAATATTGAGTTCTATTAATATAAATAACATCCCTTCTCTCTTTAATTCAGACAAACTTGATGAAAAAAGAAAAATCCATCTTAAGTTAGAATTTATGCCTACGGGAACAGAAGTTTCTCAAGTTTCCGTTGATATAACAATTATCCCAGCGGGGCACGAACTACTTTCATATATAACCAGAGAGGTGGAAAAAAGAGCCAGACTTACCGCATGCTTTAATGAACTCTATCCAATCGTAGAGAGGTATATCTTGGAGAAATGCTTTGAGGTAAAACTGAATATAGAAGACGAAAAATTGAGGAAGCATCTCAATGATATAAAAATCCAAGAAGCTATAATTGATTTACTTTCTAAAGAAATAGGTAGAGCAACTGCCCAGACAAAAGAAATATCTCTTGAATCAATGCCTATAAAACTATCCAAAGTTGCTCCTTTTACTTGGAGGAGAAAGCATCTCAGGTGTAATAAAACCATATTTAATTTTGTAGCCGTTTACAATAATTTCGAAGCAGAATTCGCCCAGTTCCTTGATAAATGCCCGGATATTGAAAGATTTTCTGCCCTCGCACAGATTTTCAAGATTGATTATCTTTCATCCAAAGGAGCTATAAGATTTTATTATCCTGATTTTATAGCAGTGCAAAAGAAGGATGGTAATGAAGTTTTCTGGATTATAGAAACAAAAGGAAGAGAATATGAAGAAGTGAAAAGAAAGGAAGTAGCTATAAAGAAATGGTGTAACGATGTTTCAGAGATTACAAAATCAAAATGGGCATATTTAAAAGTTCCACAACAAATTTTTGACTCTGAGAAATCAAACATTAAAAGATTTGCTGACTTGGTGAAAACAATCTCTAAAACAGATGAAAATGGGACTAAGTTGATATAGCCAGAAAACGTTTAGGCTAAGGTCTGATTATACGCATAATATTGTAAATAATTTAGGTTTTATAATCTGAGCGGTAGAATTAATTCTTTATTTCTATTTTGCGCCCAAATTAGAAATAACTTCAAGAAAAGAAACACTTGTTAAAGTAACCTATTAATTAACAACCATAGAATTCTCTCCTTTTCCACTTCAAGAAGCGATCGAACCTGTGCATAGTAGGCATAGACTGCTATAAGAAGGGCACCCATAATTTATTAAATAAATGACTTTAGACATGGGTTTGATAGGTAGTCCAATTTTCACCAATTTCCTTTGATTAAAGAAAAAAAATGCTCTTAGTTCAACCAAAACCGCCCTTTCAGCAATTGTTGAAATTATTCTTTTTCATGAAAAGCTTGACATTTGTTTCATTATTATATATTATTTCAGCGTTTGCTGAAACATATATTTATGGTGAAAGACAATGAAATTAAACGAAGCTGAATGTATCCGAAAAATAAAAGAGAGAGCTAAAGAGTCACTGGAAGAGACTGGTATGGTGACGGTAATCGGCATTGATACTAAACTGAGAGGGTCATCACCCTCAGGGAGAAGGACATCACCAGATTTTGTCATCACGGTGAGAACAAAAGATAGAAAACAATACCGTCTTTATTTTGAAGTAAAAACTGTTGGGCAACCGCGATATGTCCGAATGGCTGTTAATCAGTTGCATGATTTAGTCTCTCGAGAAAAGAGGGCCTATGGCATATTTGGTGCACCTTACCTCTCAGAGGACTCAATAAGAATATGCCGCGAAAATGATATAGGATGTATAGACCTGGCCGGGAACTGTTTGTTTAAATTTGATAACATTTACATTAATATTCAAGGGAAACCAAATCCCTATCCAGCCACCCGACCTTTAAAGTCTTTATTTAGCCCCAAGTCAGCGCGAGGATTACGAGTGCTTTTAGCTAATCCTAAGAGAGTGTGGGGAGTGAAAGAGCTAGCCACAGAAGCTAATATAAGTCTTGGCCAAGCCTCGAATTTAAAGAAAAAACTTCTAGATTATGAATTTATAGAAGAAGTAAAGACACAAAAAGGAGTTAAGTTTCGTCTTTTAAAACCTGAATTATTGCTAAATAAATGGGCAGAGAATTATAGTTATCGCTTAAATAAAATAAAAAATTATTA
>Ga0190361_1000901_pt1 | contig 11470 bp, 10 predicted proteins | sample 48721845_MG_FD_161273 | JGI IMG/M metagenome (GOLD analysis project Ga0190361, IMG submission 161273) | Hydrothermal vent microbial mat bacterial communities from Southern Trench, Guaymas Basin, Mexico - 4872-18-4-5_MG | ecosystem: Environmental > Aquatic > Marine > Hydrothermal vents >...
AGGCGGCATGTGGGCACTCTCTTACCTGAAGTCTAGAATTAACTCTAAAAACAAAAGACCGTCAGATAAAAAGGACGCTTTAAAACTTGTCAGAGAAGCAATTAATCATGCTATTGAAAATGATATATTTTGTGGAGGTAAAAAAACATTCTATTTACTGGACTCTAAGGGAATAAGGAGGATAGAATGAAAACTCAGGATTTTTTAATAAATTTAGGGAGAGAACTTTCTGAGGAAGAAAAAGAAATAAGAAGAGTAGAGATCAAGGCATATATATACCAAAGAAACGAGGTTATTATTGCTGTTTCCTGTAAAGAAGGTATTTTGTTAGTCAGTTTTAATCCTCAGTTTAAGAAAAATATTTTTCCGGTTTACTATTGGATAGCCTTGATGGGGGTTGGAAACGAGAATCATATTAAAGAGCTTCAAGAAAAAGCAGTATTTCTTGCTTTTCGCAAAGAACTGCAAACAAGCATAGAAGATGTGGTGGTTGATGAAGTTGTTCACGAGCTGGCTCTAGGAATGGAACGAGCATTTATTAGAAAAGAAAAGTCGCCCTATAAATCAACTCTAATTCTAGTTCAGCTTGGAACTGAACACCAAAAGGACATAATTAAGCTGATTGAATATGATGGGAGTGTTATGGAACCAGGTCTTACTGAAAGATTTATTTTAGGAATTAGCGAGTCACCTATAGATATTTCCTCTGAATCATTTGCATCTTTAAAAAAATTAAAAGAATTAAATAATTTTAAAGAAAACCAAGAAGTGTTACTTCAGTTTCCTATTGGTTTTGTTCTAGAAAAAATTTTATTTGATTATGTAAAACCCGATGATTGGACTTTTGGGATTAGAGAAGCGGCATTATGGATAGGGCTCTTGATATTTGTTCTAAAAGGAATAAAAGGTAGATTAAATATAGCCCTTCTTGACCGTACAAAATTAAAAAAGAAGAAGTTTTATGATGTCTGGAGAAATATTGTTCCCTCTGACATAGATAAAGAAAACAAAGGCGTTTTAAATAACTGGAAAGATTGGAAAAACTTTGTTGACCCTCTTTATAAGAAGATTAAAAAGGAGAATACTTACCCTGAGTTAACCCCCTTAATTGAGATTTATGAGCTTTTAAGAAATCATTCTTTAAGTCCAAGACAAAAAATAGCAAGATTAATTTGTTTAGAATCAAACAAAGAGATTATTCTTCCTATTCGATATCTTTTAAAAGTTCTACTTTGTATGTTTCAAGTAAAAAGTAAAAACAAGGCCTAAAAGGCCTTGTTTTTAGTATATAAATTGCTCAAATTGAAAAGTTGGGGTAAAATTAAAATTAAGATGGAAAAGAAAAATTATCTTAAAATTGGATTTTCACCTGATTTGAAAAGCCCGAAAGACAGAAGAGTTTTTCGTTTATTGGAGATTGCGCCCGGAGCCTTGAGTTGGTTCACCATTTTAATCGTGATTTTTTTATCTTGGAAGCAGCCAGTATGGGTGGCTATTTTTATTATTTGCTTTGATGTTTATTGGCTTTTAAAGACAGTATTTCTTTCTTTTCATCAGCAATCTTCTTTTAAAAAATTGAAGAAAAACTTGAAAATTAACTGGCTAAAAAGATTAAAGAATATAAAAATAGAAAAACTTTCAATAAGTAAAAAGTTAAATGTTAAAACCTGGTTAGATATTTATCATTTAGTAATTTTTCCTATGTACAAAGAAGGGATCGATGTGGTTCGTCCTACATTTTTAGCCTTGTTAAATTCAAAATATCCTCTAGATAGATTAATCGTTGTTTTGGCTATTGAAGAAAGGGCGGGAGATCAGGCTAAAAAAGTAGCAAGGATGATAGAAGAAGAATTTAAAGATAAATTTTTTCGCTTTTTAATAACTGTGCACCCAAAAAATATCCCAGGAGAATTAGCAGGGAAAGGTTCTAATGAAACCTGGGCAGCTAAGGTTACAAAGAAAAAAATCATTGATCCTTTAAATATTCCCTATGAGCATATTATTGTTTCTTCCTTTGATATTGACACCCAGGTTTATCCTTACTATTTTGCTTGTTTAACTTATAAATATCTTACTTGTAAAGATCCTTTACATTCAAGCTTTCAGCCGATTCCAGTTTACAACAATAATATCTGGGATGCTCCTGCTATTTCTCGAGTAATTGCTATGGGTGCAACTTTTTGGCATATGATTCAACAAGAGCGACCAGAAAGAATGTCAACTTTTTCTTCGCATTCAATGAGTTTTAAGGCATTGGTAGAAATGGATTATTGGCCAGTAAAAAATGTTTCCGAAGATTCAAGAATTTTTTGGAAAAGCCTTTTATTTTATGATGGCAATTATCAAAATGTTCCTTTATATTATCCTGTTTCAATGGATGCTAATTTAGCAAGCAATTTTTGGCAAACAATAGTTAATATATTTAAACAACAGACACGCTGGAGTTGGGGAGTAGAAAACGTACCTTACTTTACTTTTGGTTGTCTTAAAAATAACAGAATAAAACAAGGGACAAAAATCTATCATTTGTTTCATCACTGGGAAGCTTTTTGGTCTTGGGCAACGAATTCTTTATTAATATTTATGTTGGGTTGGTTGCCTTTAATTTTGGGAGGAGAAAAATTTAACCAGACAGTTCTTTCTTATAATCTACCTAGAATGACCAGACTTATTATGACCTTAGCAATGATTGGATTGGTTGGTTCAGCTTTTTATGCTTTGAAGCTTCTTCCTCCTCGGCCAAAAAAGTACAGTTCTAGAAAGTATATATGGATGATTTTACAATGGGGTTTGGTGCCTTTAGTAATGATTGTTTTTGGCGCTTTTCCTGCTTTAGTTTCTCAAACTAGGTTAATGCTTGGAAAATATATGGGGTTTTGGGTAACTCTTAAGAAGAGAAAATAAAAAACCATCTTTTTGATGATTTTTTATAATTATTATGGTTAGAAATTAATTTAACCAGCGTTAATGAATAGTTGATTGATTTAGTCTATTTTGAAGTTCTTGCCATTTGGCTGTGCAAATTGCTAACCAGGATATTCTTTCTCTATTTTGTGATAGAGAATTATTTTTTACATAATCAATCCATTTTCCTTCGTGGCCATTATGGTTTATTATTATCCTAGTTAACTCTTTTAAAGTGTCTTTAATTTGATTGTGGAGATCTCTTCTTTGTTTTTCTAAGTTTAAAAGATGAGTTTCTAAATCTTTTGGTTGGTGTTCTTTTATTAATTCAGTAGCGTAGATGGTTTCAACATATTTTTCACAAAGGCTTACATAATGAGAAAGCAACTCTTTAGCTTTCTTTTTTTCTTTTATATTTTTTATTTGACTAATATCTTCATTCAGGCAATCTATGGCCGTTTTTGCTTCATAAGCTGCTTCAATGTCATCGGGTTTTTGAGGATTAAGCAAAGCTTCTTGGAACATATTTTACTCTAATTCTTTAATTTTCAAAGTTTTAACCTTTGATTTTTCAAGCTTGGGAAGCTTAATAGTTAATATTCCGTTTTTAAGTGATGCTTTTGCCTTATCAGGGTTTATTTCTACTGGTAAAATAATTGCTTTAGAAAATGGGCCCCAGTAAAGTTCTTGATAATAATAATCTTCAGGAGAAATATCTTCATCTTTGCTTCTAGTTCCTTTAATTATAACTCTATCGTTAGTGATTTCAATATTTAAATCATCGGCTTTAACACCGGCAATTGCTGATTTAATAATTATCTCATCACTTGTTTGATAAACGTCAATAAGCAGCTCTCCCTCTTCTTCTGAATTAGAATCTTCTATTGAGGCCGTTGCTTTTGAGTGAGATTTTTTGGTTTTTGGTTTTTTTTCTGTTACTTCGACCTTTTCTGGTTTTGTCTCTTCTAGTTCTTCTAATTCCTCTAAAGAATTATTTTCTTTCGCTTCTTCTTCGTTTATTGCGCCAGTGAGTCGTTCAAAGAATGACCCTTTTTTCATAAACTATAATTCGAACCCGCGATTATTTTCGAACCAATTAAAGAGGCCCGAATAATATCGATTGTTCGAATTTAAGTTATATTTTACAGACAGATTTAAGTTTTTTTAAATGTTTAAACCCTTTTGAGACAAATACAGCCATTAGTATCAAGAAAAGGGCTAGGGTAAAGATATAAAAATTGCCCTTACCCAATTCAATGTTAATTATAATATAGTTATAAAATCCATGCAAACCAGTTGCCAGCAGAATACTTGAAAAGACAAATGACCATCTTTTTTCTTTAAGAAGAAGAGAATAAGCAAGAAAAAAACCAATGATACCAGAACATAAAGCATGTAAGAATACAGCCGAGATAAATCTTCCAAAAATTAGACCAAGTGTATTTTCAAGAGAAACATTTAGATTATAAAGCGTATTAACAAGAAAACCGTTTTCAGCTGCGGCAAATCCCAGTCCAGCAATAATCATATAAATCATCGCGTCAATTGGTTCATCAAAATTTGGGTTTTTAAAAATACTTAACCTAACTACTGCATATTTAGACAACTCTTCAATGAAAGCCATTCCAATAATAATAACAAGAGGAAACAAGCCTCTAAATGGAAACTTTTCTAAACCAGCTATAAAGAATTTTTCTAAGATTACAGCTGCAAAAGCGCTTAGTATTCCCAGAGTAAATACTTTTATTACCATGCTATTAGGTTCAGGATGTTTATCTTTTCTGAGATAAAAAAGCAGCCAAACAAGGCTTGGTAGAGTGGCTAGAACTATATAAAAACTAAACAGCATGAAACATTAATGGTTTTATTGTATTAGCGCTTTTACAAAATCTATTTCTTGAAGTTTCTTTCCAGGATTTTTTTTGCGGATCTTAATTATTTTTTGTTTAATTTTTTCAAATTCGCTTTCTGCCTTTTTATTTATAAGTTTTTTATTAGGTTTTGGCCATTCAGAGACAATTAGGGCATTTTTGTTTTTATAATGCAATTGCCAGATGTACTCGGTTATAAAAGGCATAAAAGGATGAAGAAGCTTAAGAATGATTTTAAAAATATGGTAATTTAGATTTTGCTTTTGAAGCTTTGAAATTTCTATATACCAATCAGCATATTCATGCCAAACAAAATCATAAAGTTGGCGAACCGCTTCTCCCAATTGATAGTTTTCTATTTTTTTAGTTGTTTCTTCAATAATAGTATTTAATCGACTTAAAATCCATCTATCCGCTAAAGTTAGATTTGCTTCTTGTTTCTTACTTGTTGCTCGTTGATTCATTTGAATGAACCGATTTATGTTCCATATTTTATTAGCGAAGTTTCTGCTGGCCTTAATGGCATCTTCTGAGAACCTGATTGCCTGTTGGTCTCGTGAGGTTAAATAAAGAAGGCCAAAGCGGGTAGCATCTGCTCCATATTTGTTTATCAACTCAAGAGGGTCTACGCCAGTACCCAAGGATTTGCTCATTCTTTTACCTTCTAAGGTTAGAATAGTTGCATGAATATAGACATGTTTAAAGGGTATTGTTTTGCATAATTCTAAGCTAGAGAAAATCATTCTAGCAACCCATAAATAAATAATATCTTGGGCAGTAGAAAGAAAAGTTGTTGGATAGAATTTTTTGAAATCCCTGGTTTTTTTAGGCCAGCCAAAAACAGCAAAAGGCCAAAGAGCTGAAGAAAACCAGGTATCTAAAACATCATCTACTCCTTTGAGGGGAATTTTGTGACCCCACCATAACTGCCGAGAAATACACCAATCTTCAACTTTTTCCATCCAGTCAAGATAGATTTTTTTATAACGAACAGGGAAGAATTTAATTTTATTTTCTTTTACTACTTTTATTGCTGGTTTAGCTAGTTTATCCATTTTTAGAAACCACTGTTTAGAAATAAGGGGTTCAATTGGGGTACCACAACGGTCACAGACAGCCAGAGAATGGTCATAATCTTCTTCTTTTTCAATGAGTCCTTGCTGTTTAAGGTCGGCTACTATTTTCTTTCTAGCCTCAAGCACATCAAGATTAGCATATTTTCCTCCTTGTTTTGTAATTTTTCCATTTTCACCAATAACATTTATTACCTCAAGATTGTGTTCTTTTCCTATTTTATTATCAGTAGCATCATGGGCAGGAGTAATTTTAACCATTCCGGTTCCAAATTCTGGATCAACTCGGTGGTCAGCAATAATCGGGATTTCTCTATTCATTAAAGGCAAGATAACCTTTTTGCCTACTAAATTTTTATATCTTTTATCTTTTGGATTAACTGCCACTGCTGTATCACCCAGCATAGTTTCCGGCCTAGTGGTTGCCACCACAATGAATGCGGGCTTATATGGATTTTTTCCGCATTGTTCTGTGTTGTTATCTGCGTTACTCTGTGATATAAGCGGATAGCGAATATACCAAAGTTTTGTTTTGTGGGGTATATATTTAACTTCGATATCTGAAATAGCAGTAGCGCATCTTGGACACCAGTTTACAATTCTTGGTCCTTGATAAATCCAGCCCTTTTTGTAGTAATATTTAAAAGCAAACTCTACTGCTTTTACATAGTCCTTGTCTAGGGTAAATCTAGTTCTTGACCAATCGCAAGAGCAACCTAATTTTTTTAACTGTTCTAATATTATGTTTCCGTATTTTTCTTTCCATTCCCAGACTCGTTTTATAAATTTTTCTTTTCCTAAGTCGTGGCGCGTTAAACCTTCTTTTTTGAGCTCTTTTTCTACTACGTTTTGAGTAGCAATTCCTGCGTGGTCGGTTCCAGGCACCCAAAGAGTCGGTTTTTGTCTCATTCGGTGGTATCTTACTATAATATCTTGAATACTGTTATTTAGAGCATGGCCCATGTGGAGAGATCCAGTGATGTTTGGAGGGGGGATAACGACTACAAATGGTTTTTTGTTAGATTTTTTGGGTTTAAAAAATCCGCCTTTTTCCCAAAGGCTATAAATTTCTTCTTCAACGCTTTTAGGTTCGTAAGCTTTTGACAGTTCTTTTTTCATACAGTATATATTATTACAAGTTTTTATATAAATTACCAATTTTTTAGTCTAAGATTAGCATCAGCGCTTATAGTTCTCCAATTAGTATTATTTGGTCTTTTAAATTTATATCTAAGATAGCCAGCTACTGCAATCATTGCTGCATTATCTGTACAAAACTTTAAGTGAGGAATTAGAAGCTGGGGCTTAGAATTTAACTTTTTTGTTGCTTTAGTTAACTGTTTTCTTAATTCTTTATTAGCAGCAACGCCTCCGGAAAGAATGATAGTTTTCGCTTTATATTCTTTTGCTGCCCGCATGGTTTTTTCTATTAAAACATCAATAATTGCTTGTTGGGCCTCGGCACATAAATTTTGAACAAATTTTTCATCCTTGATTTTTTCTTTATTGTCCCTAATTAAATAAAGAACAGCAGTTTTCAAGCCCGAAAAACTGAAATCATAATTTTTTTGTTCAATCATTGGTCGAGGTAAAGTGACTTTTAACTTTTGACTTTTAGTTTTTAATTTAGCTGCTTCAGTGGCGATGGCTGGCCCGCCCGGGTATCCTAAGTTGAGTAGTTTTGCTATTTTATCAAAGCATTCTCCAGCTGCGTCATCACGCGTTTCACCAATAATTTTGTATTTTCCAAAATCATTTATTAGAATTAGTTGGGTATGACCGCCACTTACTAACAGGGATATCGCGGGAAAAAAGTTGGGATTTGGAACTCGGAATTTGGAAGTTTTATGATTTGGTGATAGCCAAATCGCAGCAATGTGACCCTCAAGATGGTTAACACCAATAATTGGAATTTGCCATTTATAAGCTAAAGCCTTGGCAAAATTAACTCCGATTAAAAGAGAAGGAATTAAACCCGGACCAGTGGTTACAGCAATTAAGTCTACTTTTTTTAGGTTTATTTTGCTTTCTTTGATAGCTTGTTTGAGGCAAGGTTCAATATTTCTTAGGTGCTCTCGGGCAGCTAAATTTGGTACCACTCCTCCATATTTAGCATGGACTTTCACTTGGGAAGATACTATATTTGAAAGAATATCAAAATTTATCCCGTAAGGGGCCTGTTCTAATATGGAGATTCGCATTGATTCCTGTTTTGTCGGCAGGCAGGTGCGTTTAAGCCCGCGTTGATCCGCTTTTATAACAGCAATACCTGTATCATCACAGCTTGTTTCAATTCCTAAAATAATCATGGTATAATATTAGCAAGAAAGCAGGTTTGTTTCAATAATATAAAAATAAAAAGCGGTGAAAAGAATAAAATGAAAAGGGTAGTATAAGGCCAGCAAGATTTAAAGATTTAAAGGCTATTACAGAAATATACAACAATGCCATTCCATGGGTAAAAACCCTTAAAATAACTAAGTACCAAATACCAAACACCAAAAACCAAACAAACAATGTTTAATTATTCTAATTATTCTAATGTCTAATTCCTAATTATTCTAATTAATCTAATCAATTCCTAATGTCTAATAACTAATGTCTAATTATAATTAAACATTATTTGTTTGAATATTGTATCTTGGTTATTGGTTATTGTTTGTATCTTGTATCTTGGTTATTGGTTATTTAATGTAATGAGGCCACCCTGCGGGTGGTCACCCGTAGGGTGAAAAGACCTCGTCACAGAACCCCGTCACAAGAACATCTAGCCAACCTAATTATTTAATTATTAAATAGTAAAGTATTTATGTGGACACCATTTATCCAATTTAGTTTAATCATTTTAATTGCTTTTGGAATTTCATTAATAATGCGGTTTTTAAAACAACCATTGATTATTGGTTATATTTTTGCGGGTATAATAGTTGGGCCTTTATGTTTAAATCTGATTAGAGAAAGTGAAACTATTTCAGTTTTTGCAGAAATGGGAATTGCTTTTCTTTTGTTTATTGTTGGTTTAAGATTATCTCCAAAAGTAATTAAAGAAGTAGGGAAGGTATCTCTAATTACAGGAATTGGTCAGATATTTTTTACATCTTTAATAGGTTATTTTATTAGCTTGGCCTTAGGTTTTTCTCCTATTACTTCTGTTTTTATTGCTATTGCTTTAACTTTTTCTTCAACAATTATAATAATGAAGCTTCTGTCTGATAAAGATGACCTAGAAAAGCTTTATGGTAAAATTTCAATTGGCTTTCTTCTTGTTCAAGATCTTGTAGCGATTATTGCTTTAATTATAGTTTCTTCTTTTGCTAAAACCTCAGGGATTAAATTTGTTGTTTTTGCTTTAATTCAAGGAATAGGTTTGGTTTTAGTTTTGGGTTTAATTAGCCATTATTTCCTGCCAAAACTAAATAGATTTTTTGCTAAATCTCACGAGCTTTTATTTTTATTTTCTATTGCCTGGGGGTTTGGTCTTGCTTTTTTATTTTTAAAAATAGGTTTTTCTATTGAGATAGGGGCTTTAATTGCTGGTATTTTACTTGCAATCTCACCTTATAGTTATGAAATTAGTTCCAAAATGAAGCCCCTAAGAGACTTTTTTATAATCTTCTTTTTTATAATCCTAGGAAGCCAGATGGTTTTTGATAATCCTTATTCTCTATTAATTCCCGCCTTAGTTTTTTCCTTGTTTATTTTAATTGGCAATCCATTAATTGTAATGGTTTTAATGGGAAGATTGAAATATAGTAAAAAAACAGGTTTTTTAGCGGGTTTAACCGTTGCTCAGATTTCTGAATTTTCTTTTGTTTTGGTTGCCTTAGGAATAAAAGAAGGTTTGTTGGAACAAGACATCCTTTCTTTTATTACTTTAATTGGATTGATAACGATAACAGGCTCTGTTTATATGATAACTCACTCTGATTCTCTTTATAGATGGCTTGCTCCCCTTTTGGGGATTTTTGAAAGAAAGAAGGTTAGAGAAAAAGAAATACCAGGGAAAAAGTTTAGATATATTCTTTTCGGGTATAACCGGATAGGTTTTTCAATCCTTAATGCTTTTCAAAAAATAACTAATAATTTTCTTGTTATTGATTATAATCCTGACATCGTAAAAGAGTTAAAAAACAGAAATATAAATGTTATTTATGGAGATGCTGACGACTGCGAACTTTTAGAAGATTTGCGAATAAACAAAGCAGATTTAATAGTTTCCACCATACCTGACAAGGAAACCAATCTTTTAATCGCTAAAGTCGCAATCGAGAACCAAGAAGAAAAACGGCCAATTTTAATTTTAACAGCCAGACAGATTTCTGATGCCTTTGAATTGTATAAAGCAGGAGCAGATTATGTTATTCTTCCTCATTTCTTGGGTGGTGAGTACGTTGCCGATTTAATTAAAAGAGCAAAGAACAATCGGGCCTTTTATCTTAGAGAAAAAGATGTAGAATTAGAAATACTTAGAGAAAGGATCAAAAAAGGCCACGAGCACCCTTCTACTAAATGACAATTGAATTACTTTTAAATTAGGCGTTCTTTAAAAATTTTACTAAACAGGAGGTAGAAATGAAAATGGTTCTTTATTATGATCCCAGGTCCCAGGATTGTCGAGATGCAAAATGGTTTGCAGAAGTATTAGGTCTTAAAGTTAAGATAGTTGATGTGACAAATCAAAAAGGTTGTTCAAAGGATATTTTTTTAAAAGCCCTGGCCAAAGAAAAGGGCATTATGAAGCTTCCTGCCCTAGAGGTTGTTGGTGAAAGAGTCTATTTTGGTGGCTATCAAGCAATAAGAAGACTGCTTGTTGAAGCTGCAAAAAGAGGACTTGAAGGTAAATCAAAAAAGAAACACAAAGGTCGGTTTTAAATTAGTGTATAACCATTTTTAATATTTATGAAAAAAACACTTGAAAATTTAACAAAAGCATTTATTGGTGAAAGCCAAGTCAGGAATCGCTATAGCTTTTACGCCAAGATTGCTCAAAAAGAAGGTTATGAACAAATAGCTGAGATTTTTAGAATTACTGCTGATAATGAAAAGACCCATGCCAAAAGAATCTTTGAACACATTCAGGAAATAAAAGAAAAAATTGGTGAGAAATTAGATGAGATTAAAGTTGAAGCAGTTGCTCCAACAATTTATGGAACTACAATAGAAAATTTAAAGGCAGCAATTTCAGGCGAGCATTATGAATATACTGAAATGTACCCCGAGTTTGCTAAGGTAGCTGAAGAAGAGGGTTTGGATAACATTGCTAAAAGATTAAGAGCAATTGCTAAAGCCGAGGAGCATCATGAAGAAAGGTATAAAAAATTATTGAAAGAAATAGAAGCAGGGACTGTTTTTAAAAAAGATAAAGAAATTTGGTGGGTCTGTCGGGAGTGTGGCTATATTCATTTTGGCACTGAACCACCTGAGAAATGTCCTTCTTGCGATCATCCTAAGAGTTTTTACCAAGTTAAATGCGAGGAATATTAAATAAAAAATCAGCGGTTAAAGCCGCTGATTTTTTAAAGTCTAACAAAAAAATGGCCCCGACGGGAATCGAACCCGTGTTACCAGATTGCCACCCTACGGGTGGTCACCCGAAGGGTGAAACCCGTGTTACCAGATTGC
>Ga0190361_1000902_pt1 | contig 11469 bp, 14 predicted proteins | sample 48721845_MG_FD_161273 | JGI IMG/M metagenome (GOLD analysis project Ga0190361, IMG submission 161273) | Hydrothermal vent microbial mat bacterial communities from Southern Trench, Guaymas Basin, Mexico - 4872-18-4-5_MG | ecosystem: Environmental > Aquatic > Marine > Hydrothermal vents >...
ACAATTTTATACTATGCGTAAGGTCAGTTACTATATTTGACCGTTTTCTTTTAAAGTTATTACTGTTTTGAGGAGCTTACCTTATCTTTCTTTTTAGAAAGCCTTTAAAAATTCTGGGGAAAGTCCCAGAAAATTTATCCAAAATCCGTGATTGATTTTTGGATAAAATTCCAACCTGCCCGCAGACAGGCCCATTTTTCATTGTAACAGCGCAATTATTTTAATTGGGGTTGGCCATTAAAAAACGCACTTTCTCTTTAGGGTACGAAGTGAAACGGAGCAGATTTGAGAGTAAGTGAAGCAGGGTGAGAAAAAAATATTTTGGGTCTTCCTTTACCTTGGTGAGTGTGCTAGAGTGAAAATAAAAAATGAAGTTTCGGTTTTGGCAAAAAAAGAAAAAGCAAAACCTATTAAATAAAAGAACGCCTACCTCGTCTTCCAAGCCTCAACCAGAAGCTATTTCTCACTGGCAAAAAGAACAATTTTTAAAAGAATTTAATGACCGAGAAAGAGCCTACTTTTTAAAATTAGTCCAAAAATGCATTATGGATGGTTACCCTGTGTGTCTTGATTTATATTTCTATTGTTATTTTAGCACTTTTAAATTCAGATTTCTTTCCCAGGTAGGTCATGATTCTCGCTTTAGTTACCTTTATGCTTGGGGTTTGAAAGATCTAACCGCTCAAATTGCCTTTTATGAAAAAAGGCTACAAGAATGGAAGTCTATTTAGAAAAATCCATCCTCATTTACTAAAACACACAGGGAGGACAAATCCTCCCTGTGTTCATTTCTTACTTCTTGGCATGACACTTACTACAGCTAGTAGGTGCTTTTTTACCCTGTTTCTTCATCGCTTTGTGACATCCTATGCAATTCATGTGATAAGCACATTTAAGTCCAGGGGCTTTACCTGCAGGATAGGCTTTTTTACAGAAACTAAGGCTATTTTTCTCCGCGGCATTTTCTTTATGACATTCAGAACACTTTTTAACTGGGTCTCCCTTTTTCCAGACATTCTTTCCATGCTGATAATTATGATGACACTCTGCACAGGCTATGTTCATATCCTTAAAATGCCTTTCATGAGTAAATGGCACCGCTGTCTTCTTACAAGCACTGAATCCAGCATCTTTAATAGAGATGGTCGCTGGGACTTCACCACTTATGGCTACTGTATAACCAACAGCCAATAACGCTCCTACCACCAAAACTCCCATAATTAATTTTAAAGCCTTCATTACTTTTTTTCACCTCCTTTCTTTTATTTTTATTATATTTTGATACAAATATAAACATATTAAACTTTTTTGTCAAGAAAATTTTTAATTGAACATTCCCTAAAATTTAGGCGTTAATTTTTAAGAATATTGATGAATTAAGGATTTTTGTCGTTCAATAAGTGGAATAAGAACATACCTCAAGGTTAACTTCCACCAACCTATTTATAGCTTTTTAAAAAAGTAGAGTTGGTTGAGCGGGTTTTTCTTTTAAAGTTATCACTGACTTTTGGTTTAACTTTTATATGCTTGCAAAATTTGCTCTATACGTTTTTTCACATATTCTATGGCTTCTTTTAATTCTGATGGAGAAAGTTTTTTTATCGGGGCTAATTTTCCTTCTATCTCTTTTTCATCTAGATTAAGCACCTTTGCCATATAAAATGTATCTACTTCCCCATCTTCTTCTAAAAAACCACATCCTCCAGCTGTCCCCAAAAATTCACCTTTATAAAAAACAGGCACCACAAACTTGCTAAAACCCACATCACATTCACCTATAGCAGCTTCTTTTTTCTCTTGAGCCTCTTTAAGTAAATACTGATGAGCAGTAGCGCAAATGGTTCTGCTTTGTTCACCTCCTTTAATCTTTGGACAGAATTCGTTGGCCCACTGAGAACTAAAAGCCACAATCAAACCTTGCTTATCATTTACTCCTCCATTGATGCCAAACTTCTCATAAATCTCTTCTGCTAACTGTTTCCATTCCTCTTTGGACAAAACATCTGTGAGTTCCATATCTTCACCTCCTCAAATCATTTTCTCATTATTTACAACAATTGAAATAAAAATCAAGAAAGTTCCTCTCCCAAAATCTACGCTTGATTCTTGGATACCTATTTGCCATTTGTAATAACCCCTCAATTAGTTTACGCATCCTCAGGGTGCTAAACTAGGAAACAGGTTGAGTAAAGGAATAAAATGTCTTAATGTGCATCTAATTTTTTTAACAGCCTATCAGTATCTGACCTCAATTTCTCTGTCACTTCAATCTTTCTTCAAACTCTCTTTGAGCTCTTGAACCTTTTCTTCTATTGTTCGGGAATCATATACATTACAGGAAGTTTGAAACCGGGCTTCTCCTAACCTTATGACCATTTTTAGATTTTCATCAACCTTTTCTTCCTTACCTAAGGCCATATAAACCTTGGCTTTAGCTAAATATGCTGCTGCGTATTTAGGATTGAGTTTCACCGCTTTATCAAAATCGCTAATAGCCTTCCAATATTCCTTAAGGCTATAAAAGACTAGTCCCCGACTATAATAAGCACGGAAATAATCAGGATTTAACTGAATAGCCTGATTAAAATCCACCTTTGCTTTTTCATAATCTGAAATCATAAAATAGGCTATTCCTCTACTCAAATAGACTTCACTTGTATTTTGTCCCTCTCCGATAGCTTTAGAGAAGGCATCAATACTCTTATGGTAATCTTTTTGGGCTAAATATTCCTTTCCCTTCCCAATCCATTCATTCATTACATCCCCCTATAAAAATTTATGTAATCTTTTTAATGCCTTTATTTTTTCTGAATATCCAATACGGGATAAATTAACAGCTTCTTTTAAAATCTCAATACTTTGGTCATAAAGTCTTCTATTTACGGGGTAAGGATGTCCATCTTTTCCTCCATGGGCAAAGGCAAAACGGGCAGGGTCTTTAAAACTGGGTTTGGCTCCATAGATAATTTCTGAAATCAACGCTAGCGCACGTATGGTTTTAGGACCTACCCCTTTTATGCTCAATAAAGTTTCAAAATCTTTAGGAGAAGCATTATAAACCTTTATTAAGTTTGTTTTCAACCTTTGAGGATTGATATCTTTTGTCAAAAGATAGTGCCTAGGTGGTAATTTAAGAACACTGATTTTTTCCCATTGTTTATAAAATTTTTCGGGATTCTCTTGACATAAAACTACGCTATTTTTGCGTGTAGCTTCACTTTGTTTGGCCACAAGATTTAACACAAAATCTTCTTTCCTCATGGTGCAAATAGCATGATGTGGTTCGCAAACAAAACTTTTTACTCTTTCACTTAACCAGTGATAGCGGCGGGCATAATTTACCGTGGGATTCATTCCCTGTTGAACTACGCACCAATTGCCTTCTATGGTGAAAAACAAACTATGATGATAGAGGTGATATCCGTCCTGTAGGGCAACATTATCTACCTTAGCTGTTAATCGACTGGCGTAAATCAAAGGAGAAATTTCTAAGCTGAGTGAGTTTCCAATCCTATCCAGTTCCGCCGGGGTGTTAAGGGCTGTTTTGCCCTTTCCTCCAACGGCAAATATCCCCAACTCCTTACCTATATCCTTTAAAGCCTCCTTTATAGCTCCACATACAGTAGTAGTAACTCCACTGCTATGCCAATCAAAACCAAGAACACAACCCAGAGCCTGAAACCAAAAGGGATCAGAAATACGATGTAAAACTCCTTTTCTACCCCATTCTAAGCAAAGAATATATAAAATCTCTCGCGCCAACTTAACCATACGTTGAAACAACCAGGCCGGCGCTTTCCCGCCATGAAGTGGTAAATGGGCAATTCCTGTCTTTTGCATTCCTTTAATTTACTACTTATGCTACTGTTTGAAAAGATGCTCAAGAATAATACAGTCCTGAACAGCTTGTTGAAAAACTCAGATGCATGTTATCTTTACCCCACCTGTTCCCTAGTTTAGCACGCCGTTTTCCGTTTCCGCACCCTTTGGGCTTACGGTTTTGACAGCGCTGCGCAGCGTGCTCTTGAAAAATCGAAGGTTGGTGAAGTTAACCTTGAGGTATCATCGCAGCTGGAATTTTCTCTTAAAATCAATTGCGGATTAATGGTTTAGGTTTATTTTTTCAAAAACAATCCTGTTTGCTTCAGGCAGGCCTGCGGATAATATTTTGCTCTTGTTAGCCCAGGAACGAGTCTGAGAAAAAAATGACTTTTTCAACAGCCTGTTGAATTGTGAATTTTACCCTTGTTTCTTTATTTCTAGTGAGCATATTTTACCTGAGTATCGGTTTCTCAATACTGTGGGCTTGACCACGAGAGGTAGTTTGTGGTAGGTGTATTCATAAAGGAGCGTTAAAAGCCCAGGGTGTGGGAAAAACAGGATTGGGATGGAGAGAAAGATGGCTGAATTATATGATGTAATTGTTATAGGAGCAGGGCCAGGAGGATTGACTGCTGCAATTTACTTGGCTAGAGGAGGTTTAAAAACAATAATTCTGGAAAAATTCTCACCTGGAGGGCAGGTGATTACTACTACCCAAGTGGAAAACTACCCAGGGTTTCCAGAGGGGATTTATGGTTCAGAACTTATAGCTAAAATTGAGAAGCAAGTGCGATTATTAGGAATTGAAATTAAGACACCATTTGAAGTAAAACAAATAATAGATAAAAAAGACAAAAAAATAGTTAAAGGTGAGACAGAAGAGTTAGAAGCAAAGGCATTAATTATTGCTACTGGTGCTCGCTATAAAAGACTGGGAGTTCCAGGAGAAGAAAGATTAATTGGGAAAGGGGTTTCTTATTGTGGAACATGTGATGCTCCATTCTTTCGGAATCTAGAAGTGGCTGTGGTAGGAGGAGGTGATGTTGCTTTAGTAGAGGCATTACATATCGCAAAGTTTGCTAGTAGGGTTTTTCTTATTCATCGGCGAGACCAACTTAGGGCACAAAAAATTTTGCAAGAAAAGGCATTTAAGAATAAGAAGATAGAGTTTATTTGGAACACGGTGGTAAAGGAGATTAAGGGAGATAATAAAGTAGAAGGGTTAATTTTAGAGAATGTGAAAGATGGCAGGATACATGAATTAAAGGTAGAAGGATGTTTTATTTTTATTGGTATGCAACCCAATTCAGAATTAGTAAAAGACCTGGTAGAACTTGATGAAGATGGCTATATTGTTACTGACAAATATTGTCGCACTTCTATTGAAGGCATTTTTGCCGTTGGAGATGTAAGAAATAGCCCTTTTAAACAGATTGCTATTGCCGTAGGTGATGGAGCTATCGCTGCCTTAAGTGCAGAAAGGTATTTATCAGAACAATCTTAGGTAAAATAGATTGCCAGAAATAATATATCTTCCTTTCTGGTATGAGAAGAAAGGATTTGTGTTTCTGAGTTTTAAAGAGAGATTATGTGGTTTGATTTTATCTGATTTTTCATGTCCAGAAATACCTTTGATTACAAAAACGCCCACTTTTAAACATCTAAAACGACACTTAAAAAAGATAACATTGAGAAAAAAGAAAATACCCCTTTTTCAACAAACAGAGCAGAGATTAAGAGATTATTTTTCTGCTCAGCTTTTTTATTTTAAATTACCTCTGGTACTTATTGGTACACCTTTTCAAAAAATGGTCTGGAAGGCACTCTTAGATATTCCTTATGGACAAACAATTACTTATCAATCTCTGGCCTATAAATTGAATATGCCTAAAGCCACGCGTGCCATAGCTCAAGCATGCAAGTCTAATCCTTTACCCATTATTATTCCTTGCCACCGGGTTATCGGGAAAAGAGGTCTTACAGGCTATTCTGCAGGTTTAGCGTGGAAGAAGTTTTTGCTCAATATAGAGTCACTTGCCTGTTTGTAATTCCAGTGTTATTTTTAAATCAATAGAGGAGAATTAAAATGAAAGAAAAGATAGAATCACCTATAAAACTTTGTGCTGTTTGTGCTTGGCGGGAATTTTGTAATAAAAAATTTACTATCCAGCAAGAACCAGGCAGTTTTCGTTGCCCTGATTTTGTTTATGATCTTTCTTTAAAAAAGACTTCCGAATCTGAGAAGGAAGCTCCTAAGAAAAAAGATGAAACAAAGGATTAAGGCGCTATTACTTGATGCCTTAAATCAAGCACAAAAAGCAGGCAGTTTACCAAAAATTCCCCATCTATTTTTCCATATTGAAGTGCCTAAAGTGGCTGATTATGGGGATTTTTCCACAAATCTTGCCTTTTTATTGTCGAAAAAAACAAAACAGCCCCCTCACAAGATTGCTAAGGAATTAATTTCACACCTTCCATCATGTGATTGGATAAAAAAAGTGGAAATAGCTGCTCCAGGATTTATTAATTTCTTTTTAAAACCAAGTGCCTGGCAAGGGATTGTTAAGGATATTATAAACCATCCAGAGAGTTATGGCCAGGGGAAAGAAAAGAAAGACAAAATAATAGTGGAATTTGTCAGTGCTAATCCTACAGGCCCCTTACATATAGGACACGGAAGGGGGGCGGCTGTAGGGGACACATTGGCCAATATTTTAGACTATGCGGGGTATAGGATTAAGCGGGAATATTATATTAACGATGTGGGAAAACAAATTCAGACCTTAGGGAGGTCTGTATTCCTGAGGTATTTGGAATTATGGGGTGAAAAAATAGATTTTCCTAAAGACCACTATCAAGGAGCATATATCAAAAAGTTAGCCCAGGAAATTTTAGAAAGAGAAGGAGATAAATACAAAAAAATAACGGAAAAAGAAGCGATTTCTTTACTCGCAACATTTGCTAAACAAAGGATTATGGAAGATATTAAAAAAGATTTAAATAATTTTGGGGTTCATTTTGACCATTGGTTTAGTGAAAAAGACTTAATAAAAAATGGTGAGGTGGCTAATCTTATTGAGTGGCTTAAACACATGGGATTGGCCTATGAAAAAGACGGTGCTTTATGGTTTGCTTCTTCTCGTTTTAATGATGAAAAAGATAGAGTGCTTGTGCGGGCTAATGGTGCTACTACCTATTTTGCATCTGATTTGGCTTACCACAAAAATAAATTTGAGCGTGGTTTTCATATCTTGATAGACCTTTGGGGAGCAGACCATCACGGCTATGTGCCTAGACTCAAGGCCGGAATCCAGGCTATAGGTTATGATGTGGAAAAACTAAAAATTTTACTGGTGCAATTAGTGCACCTAAAACGGGGAGGAAAACCTTTGGCTATGTCTACCCGCGCAGGTGAGTTTGTTACTTTAAAAGAGGTGTTAGAAGAAGTGGGGAAAGACGCAGCGCGTTTTATTTTTCTCACCAGATCCTGTGATAGCCATTTGGATTTTGATTTAGAAGTAGCAAAAAGTCAAAATATGGAAAATCCAGTATTTTATGTCCAATATGCCCATGCGCGAGTGTGCAGTCTGGAAAAGATAGCCAGAGAGCGGGGCATAAAGTTTCCTCCTTTTAATGCTGTAAATTTAGGCCTCATTCAATCAGAGGAAGAAATCCGGTTGATGAAGCTTTTGGCAGGATTTCCAGATTTAATAGAAGATATAAGTAAAGCCTTACAACCTCACCGTCTGGCTTATTATCTCACAGAACTAGCTGGAGAATTTCATCGTTATTATAATAAATATCGTATTTTAGACGCGCCTGAAGATATTTGTGCTGCTAGATTTGCCCTAGCTCAAGCAGTAAAAATAGTAATCGCTAAGGGACTTTCTCTGTTGGGAGTGTCAGCTCCAAAGCAGATGTAGATGGGAGAAAAGAAAAAATTTTATACCATCAAATTGACAAAAAAAGCCCTATTTTTTGCGAGTATAGGTGCATTTTTTGCCTTGTTGTGGATGTTTGTCTTGGGTATATTTGTGGGGCAGGAATTAATTTATTTACCCTCTTTGCCTAAAATCCACATTCCTTTTTTATTTACTCCTCAAGATTCTAAAAATGAAATTGAATTGCCTAAACAACAACCTGCTACATCTTCTCTGCAAAAAAAATATAGTGTTCAAGTAGGTGCTTTTAAAAATATGAAAAATGCTCTTAACTTTCAAAATGAATTAAAACACAAGGGTTATAAAACTTTTATAAAAAACATAAAAAATAACTCTCATGTTTTTTATCGGGTTTATGTAGGTCCCTATGATTTAGACCAAGCCTTAAGGGTTTATGATATCTTAAGTAGTAAAAATTACTCTCCGGCTAAACCCAGGCCTCTACCTTAATTCCCACTTAAAATTGACTCCCCTCCAGGAAAACAGTGTGCTGTTTTAAGTTTCTGGCTCACCTCTGAAAGTCGTGTATAGACATGGTTTTAGCTCCGGCCTGACCTTGACAAATTGTTTCTGAAATGCAAAGAATACATTCCCCTGGCAGATCTTTTTTTGCCCTGCCTCGTTCAGAGGTGGCTTCAATTCTACTCCCTAGCTGCCAGGGGGAATAGAATCAAAAGGAGAAAACATAAAGAAAGACCTGGTTGATGTTCAAATTGGATTAAGAGAGAAAATAATAATTTTCTTGAGCAATTTGCTTTTCTACCTAAAATCTCATCCCACGATTGTTTTGAAATTTTAGGTGATTGAATCTCTCCAAATCGTGGTCAACTTTTTCAGAATTTGTGAAGTGCCCGAAAAGTATTTGGGCAAAGGTGCGAAAACACTGAAGTCACAAACTGATTATTCAATCTCTTTTACTTCTCCTGTATCAAGGTCATATAAACCGAACTTGCTTTCCCCGGGTATCTCCTTTAAGGAATCAATAGGAATCGAGATTACCACGTTGTCATATCTCGCAGTCTTTTCAGACAAATGTTTACCCCTATAAGCTAGTCCTTTAAAAGAGGGGCTGAAAAATACGCCTTCCACAAAAAATTCTTCGTTGTCTCTTTTAATGTCCAAGCCTTTTGAACCTGGCATTATAACTTTCACGAATCGGTCAGTTTCCTCTTGGAAATCTTCTCCAGAATTAAAGGAAATCTTGACTGGCGAAAGCCACCCTGAAAGGGCCTGGTCTTGATGGCTTAACGCAGCAATCTGCTAAGCTATAAATAGGTTGGTAAAAGTTAACCTTGAGGTATCATCACAGCTGGAATTTTCTCTTGAAATCAATTGCGGATTAATGGTTTAGGTTTATTATTTTTCAAAAACACTCCTGTTTGCCCCCAGAGAGGCCTGCGGATAATATTTTGCTCTTGTTAGCCCATGAACGGGTCTGAGAAAAAAATGACTTTTTCAACAGCCTTTTATGCTTAACTTGAAATTGCGCATCCACATCCCTTAATGGATATATATGGTTTGGGTCGTCCCCTGCCTGTGCTTTCATATTTTGAAATTCAGGAGGAATTATACCAATACGTTCAGACTTACAAAGTTCTAGAAAGCCTGTAGGCCAATTAATAGAACTTTTAAAATCTGATGTTTCTTTTATATTAAAGACAGAAGATACTTGGTCATGTTCTCCTCCATGTCTTGCTAAACACAATGCATGAATATATTGAATGCGTCGATTTTCAAGGTATAATGCTCCTTGACTTTGACCACAGTATCTGACCCCCAGTTTTTTGACATTAATCTCCCCTTATGCTATAAACTCAAAAAAGGAGAGTAAAAGATGGAAACAAAAAATTTTTTGAGGGTCACGGGAATTTCTCTCATTTTAGTAATTTTTGTCTTTTCTTCCTTAGTTCAGGCCGATGTTTACATAAAAGAGAAAAAGCATACTGATGCTTATCAGGTAATGGGCCAAACCATGCCTGCCAAAGATGAAATTATCATTACCTGGATGACCCAGGATAAAGCCAGAATTAATGAGGGTAAAGATACATCAATGATTATAAGGCTGGATAAAAATGCCATGTATATAATTGACCACACTAGAAAAACTTATAAAGAAATGCCTATAGGGAATATGCATAAAATTTTAAGGGATGCTATTGCCAAACAAGCTTCTGAAGAGAAAGAGGCTGAAGAAATGGCTGAATTTATGAAGGGATTTACCTCAGCCATGATGCAGATGGAGGCCACGGTGACTGATACAGGAGAGAGGAAAAAAATCAAAGGATGGAATTGCCGAAAATATATACTTAAAATGAAAATGCCCATGGGTATTTCTACTTCAGAGATATGGGCGACAAAGGATATTAAAATTGATTATGAGAAATATCGCAAAATCAGCACAGCCTTGATGTCTAAACAACCAGGCTTTAAATCAATACTAAAGGAGATTGAGAAAATAAAGGGTTTTCAAGTATTAAATATTAGTTCCTCCCGCTCCATGGGAGCCAATATAAAAATCACTCACGAATTATTGGAAATCAAGGAAAAATCAGCACCTTCAGGAATTTATGAAATACCCAGAGGCTATGTAAAGGTAAGAAATAGTTTTTGAACTGCCTTGATTACTTCCTGATTTTCTGCCGGACAAAAATGGAACTCTAAAAATAAAATGTTTTGTTTCTTTATTAAGGCTAGATGCCTAAGCAAGCATAATTGTCTATGAGAAAACAGGTTTATAGTAGTTAAAGGTAACTCTTTTTCATAAAGAAGTAAAAATTCTCGCCCATAAATATTGATGTCCTTTATTTTAAATCTTTTTTCTTCCTCAATATGCTGGCCTTTTTTAAGTAAATGAAATTCCTGATTTGTGTTTTTAGAGAGATAAAGCAAAATTTGAAGTTTGTCTTTATAACCAGTAAGCAGGGCAAACGGTATATAAAGCAAACTATGACGGGGACGCAAACGCAGCACTGCTTTTATGGATTTGAGACCAGGAACTTGATATTCAGCGATAAAGCCTAAAACCCCTCCTAGCCACCTATATTGCTTTTCTTTTGGCTGAAATACCGTCTCTAAATCCTTAGCCCATTCTCGGGACAATCTTAAATTTTTCCTGTGTCCCCATTGGTAAATAAAAACGACTATTATAGTAAATATTAAGAAAAAACTAATAGACATCCTTTGTCCAATATGAGGCGAGTTTCAATAGACCTTCTTTGTCTAATTTTTGTTTTAAAGATGGGATTTCCTTTAAGGGAAAATCTTTAAAAAAAGAGAGCTCTGAAGGCATTTCTGTGATGCCTGTTTTATTTAAAAGCACCAAATCTATATGAATATTTAGTTTATTCAAAGTTTCCACAATACGTTTTCCCTCATGAAGAGAAAGTTTATCCGGGTTAATAACCAGAAAAAACTGGGATTTTTTCTTATCTATAAAGAAATGAAGTAGAAAATTCACTGTTCTCTGGTGAAGAGCAAGTTCTGCTAAAACCTTATCTTCTTTAAATGTAATGGCAACATTAGAACCAAAGTAGTCTTTTCCCTTTATATGGGCAATACTCTGTCGAGATTGTAATATCTTTTTTCGCCAAACAAGTAGCTTTTCTAACCATAATTTAGTAACAAATGGTAAGGTAAAGATTTTTAGCATAAGACCAGTAGGAGGAGTATCAATTATTAAATAATCCATATCTTGCTGTTTTTCTAA
>Ga0190361_1000903_pt1 | contig 11460 bp, 11 predicted proteins | sample 48721845_MG_FD_161273 | JGI IMG/M metagenome (GOLD analysis project Ga0190361, IMG submission 161273) | Hydrothermal vent microbial mat bacterial communities from Southern Trench, Guaymas Basin, Mexico - 4872-18-4-5_MG | ecosystem: Environmental > Aquatic > Marine > Hydrothermal vents >...
TTTTCTTGAGGCGTCTTTTGAAAATGATCAAAGGGCTTCTCAAATTTCTGCTGCTGTAAAAAGAAATGTCTCAAATAAAAAATAAATGAGATAATCAGAATAAAGCCATCTATTCGCGACAGACGTCCATCAAAGATTAAAAGAAAAGGTAGAACAATATATATAACTGCCAAAGAAACAGATTTTTTAATTGCTTCCCTGTTGATTTTTATTGTTTTTAAAAAAAGAGTGGCAATGAAAATAACTAAGGTGAGGGCTACAATATTAGATCCCAAGACATTACCAAAAGAAAGCTGAGGTTTCTCATTAATACCCGAAACAATACCCACAAAAAATTCTGGCAAGGAAGAACCAATTGCCATAAGAAGAGAGGCAACGGCAAACTCTTTCCATTTTAAAATGCGGGCTATCCTTGAAAGAGCAATAACTGTTTTGCCCCCTGCCCAAACCAACACGATACAAGAAAGTAAAAATATAGCGATATGCTCAATCATAGATTTTCTTTTCCTTAATAAAAATTAATTTTATCAATTCTATAAGGGCTAAGTTTAAAAGTCCAATCATTATAATATAAAACCACTCAAAATAAGTTAAAGGAGATGTTTTTAAAAGTTTTTGAAACAAGGGAAAGTAAATTGCTATTAGTATTGCTCCTAATCTAAAGAAAGAGCTCAACAACAGATATTTGTTGGAGAAAATATTAGTTCGCCAGATATTTTTGTGTAAATTTTTACAACTGTAAACAAAAAACAATGAATCCATACCCAGGGCAGCAAAAATTATTGTCCTTATATGACTAATTGGAAGTCGGTGATAGTACAACCAAAGAAAAAGACCAAACAATAGAAGGTCAGTGACTATTCCCACAAAGAAAATAATCCATTTCATTTCTGAAGTAAGAAGAGGTTTTTCTTTTCTCTCAGGTTTTCTTTTTAATATCTCCTTCTCTTTTGGCTCAAGAGCCAGAGCAAAATTGGGCAAACTATCTTCAACAAGATTAATCCATAAAATTTGAGCGGGCAGAATGGGTAAAGGTAATTTTAAAAGGATAGTTGCCCCAATAAGGATAATTTCTGAGAAAAGATCTGAAAAAAGATAAGTTACTACCTTCCTTATGTTGTCAATTATCACTCTCCCCTCTTCTATCGCCTGAAGAATAATTTTAAAAGAATTATCAAGAAGTATTAGATCGGCTGATTCTTTAGCAATATCTGTGCCAGAACCAAGCGCTATTCCTATGTCTGCTTTTTTTAAAGCCAAAACATCGTTTACGCCATCTCCTGTCATTGCCACCACTTCATTCTTTTCTTGCCATGCTTTAATAATTTTAATCTTATGCTCTGGAGTCACCCTTGCATAAATATAAATTTTAGATAATTTTTGAGAGAAATCTTTTTCGTCTAATCTATCTATATCTTTACCCTCTAAAATATTTTCATCTTCTGCTTTAATCCCTACCTCCTGAGCAATTTTTTTCGCCGTCAATTTGTGATCTCCAGTAACAATAATTGGCTTTATCCCCGCACTTTTTACCTTTTGAATTGCCTCTTTAGCATCTTCTCTTAAAGGATCCCTAAGGGCTATTAAGCCAAGAAAATCAATTCCCTCTATAATTTTTTGATGCGCAGAACTTTCTAATTTCTCTTTTCTTGATAAACTTTTAAATCCAGCCCCCAATACCCTAAACCCTTTGCTTGTTAAAAAATTTATCTCTTTTTTGATGGCTTCTTTTTCTTTTTTCTGGCATCTTGACTTCTCAAGTAAAATTTCTGGGGCGCCCAAACAATAAATTAAAGTATTGCCAGATAAATCTCTATGTATAGAAAAACTAAATTTATCTTTTGAATTAAATGGAGAAAATTTTATTTGGGGTTCCTTTTTGAGTAAATCTTTTTTAAGATATCCATTTTGGAAAGCATACTCCAATAAAGCCCTTTCTGTCATATTGCCAACAACCCTTTTTTCCTTCCATTTTTTTTCTTCAAAGAAAGCGGTATTACAAAAAGTAATTGCTTTCAGCAACAAATCTTTTCTTTTCTTTTGAGTTTTATAAACATAAATTCTCTCTATTTTCATCTCTCCATAGGTAAGGGTGCCTGTCTTGTCTGTGCAAATAACGCTAGTAGAGCCAAGGGTTTCGGCAGCAATCATCTTTCTCACCAGTCCTCTATGTTTGAGAATGCGCTGCATTCCTATTGCTAAGGTAACAGTGAGAGCGATGGGTAATCCTTCGGGGATTGAGGCTACCGCTAAAGCAACAGAAATAATAAACATTTCCTTTACATCATAGCCAACGAATATGCCCCAGAGAAAAACTAGAAAAACTATAATAGTTAAAAAGAAGGCTAATTTTTTTGAGAGTCGAGAGATTTTTTTCTGAAGAGGTGTCTTTTCTTCTTCTATTTTGGCTAAAATATCACTTATTTTTCCTATCCGGGTATCCTTTCCTGTTGCAACTACCACTGCTTTTGCCCTTCCGCCTTCAATTGTTGTTCCCATATAAATCATATTTTCTCTGTCTCCCAAAGGAGTATCTGGAGAGACAACTACATCATTCTTTTCTTGGGGCATAGATTCTCCAGTAAGCATTGCTTCATTTACCATTAAATCGTCTTCTTGTATTATTCGTGCATCTGCCGGAACTCTGTCTCCTTCCTGAACTAAAATTATATCTCCGGGCACCAATTCTTTAACATCTAACAAGAGAGTTCTACCCTCTCTTATTACTTTGGCATTAAAAGAAATTGTTTTCTGTAATTTTTCAAATGTCTTATTTGCTTTATACTCTTGGGCAAATCCTATAATAGTATTTACGCTTGCTGCCAAAAGAATAACTGCAGCATCTGTATATTCTTTTAGAAAAAGCGCTACTCCTCCGGCAATTACGAGAATATAAATTAGTGGATTTTTCAATTGAGAAAGGAAAATTTTTACTGGAGTAATTTTTTCTTTTCTGGGTAAAACATTCAAACCAAAAACTTTTCTGCGTGCCTCTGCTTCGGAAAGAGTTAACCCTTTATCAGGATCAGTGCGTAAAACTGCTAAAACTTCCTCTTTTTCTATGCTGTGCCAATTTTGCCGAAAATAATCGTCCATATACTAATATTATAGCAAAAACTTATATATCTTAAATAATTTAGTTTGATTGACCTATCACCCAAAAGAAAAAAATAGTAAAAACTTATACTAAATTAAATAAAGTTGTAAAATAATATAATGATTGAAATAGATGGCTCCTATCTTGAAGGTGGTGGGCAAATTTTAAGAACTGCTTCGGTTTTATCTATTATCACTCAAAAGCCCTGCCGGATTTTTAATATCAGAAAAAAAAGAAAAAAGCCGGGTTTACAAACCCAGCATTTTTTAGGATTAAAAACTTTACAAGATTTAACTGGCGCAAAAATTGAAGGTGTGTATCTTGGCTCAGAAGAAGTAATTATTTATCCAACCTCTAATGTTTGGTTAAAAGAAAACCTAGAACTCAAAATTGATACTGCCGCAAGCATTACTTTAATTCTTCAGGGTTTAATTTTGACAATAGTAGGAATAGGAAAAAAGCCAATATTAATTCATATTCGAGGCGGCGCAACAGATACTTTCTTTTCTCCTACAATAGATCATTTTCGCTTTGTTTTTTTGGAAATTCTAAAAAAAATGGGAATAACTTATGAATTATCTATTATTAAAAGAGGGTTCTACCCAAAGGGCGGAGCCGAAATAAAAATAACTATTACTCCTCCTACTCATTTTTCTCCTCTTAATCTTGTAAATCGGGGCGAATTAAAAAACATTACTATCTTATCTGGGGCGTCAGAACTGCTGAGGGCAAAAAGAGTGGCAGAAAGACAAATTAAAGGAGCAAAAGAGATATTGGCAAAACTTAAACTGCCTATACGCGAAAAAGTTGAATATTATCAAACTCTCTCATCAGGAAGTCAAATCAATATTATAGGGTATTTTGAAAATACAATTATGGGAACTGACAATTTAGGAAAAATAGAAAAACCTGCAGAAGTTGTAGGCAAAGAAGCCGCTCAAGAATTCTTAAGACAGGGCTTGAGAGATAGTTGTTTAGATAAACATCTTGCAGATCAAATTCTCCCCTATATGGCTTTGTCAAACCAAAACTCCATGATAACAGTTTCTGAAATTACCAACCATTGCAAAACAAACATCTGGGTAATTGAAAAATTTCTGCCTGGTAAATTTTTGATAAAAGATAACAAAATTTCTTGGAATAAAAAATAAGCCCCGAACAAATGCTCGGGGCTAACCTATTATTTTGTTTTCTTTCTTAGCGAAAAACCAACGGCAACCATCTTTTCGTTTCCAACCTCCGGCGCTGGTACTACTACTCCTATAATCTCCCGAACAGAATTTCCTGTGTGACTAACATACACTACTGTTTCACCAAAAGACACTAAATCTCCTACAGGCCATCTTGCGTCTGGATCTAACACATGCAGGCGCGTCATATCTGACGCAGGGAAAATAACTGTTTGTCCAGACACTAAAAAACTCACTCCTACCTTGCTTAAGCAAGGTATCACTGCCTCTTTCATAAACTTTCTCAACATTTTACCTCCTTTCTGTTTTGACAAAACTTCTCCCTCCTCTTCTTTCCTTTTTAAAGGTGCATTATTAATATAAGGATCTGTTTGTTTTTGTCAAGAGAAAAAGACGGGGAAGAAACACTTCCCCGTCTTACAACCTTATTGGGTGACTTCTAATGTAAGTGCAGTCGAGGCGTCGTTGCCTTCATCATCCTTTACCCATAGTCTTATCCTGTAGCTCCCGGTCTGAACAACAAAAGATACGTCTCTCCCCCACAAAACAAAGGAGGATCCTTCAGGCGGGGTAATGGTCCATTTGTAAGAGACAATCCTGTCTCGCCCATCACAACAAAAACGGCAACCATCGCACTCAGGAGTCATCAGATCACAATCTCTGGGACAATCAGGACAGGGTACACAGCATCTATCATTGTCATGTGACTGTTTTCCACTCAGATAAACAGTCGTGCCCGAGGTTATCTCGCGAGGTTCAACCTGAATGATAGCGCTGGGAGAATAGTCCTTACAATAGACATAAATAGTCTTTTCTAGGGTTTTAGTAGCCCCATCATCGTCTTTGACAGAGACACTAACTGTATAGTATCTACAGCCACGAGAGTAGCAATGTTCCACACATTTCCCAAAGGCATGAGCACTACCGTCACCGAAATCCCATTTAACTTCTGATATATATTGTGGGGAAATGCCTGCCGGGTCTACAGCGCTAACGCAAAATCTGAGACGATCTCCTGCTTCTATTCGTCCCCCGTTGCAATCATATACTGTAATACCTCTGATCCGAGGAGCAGGATTCTTTACTGTAATCCGTTTGGTCACCGAAGTAGAAACATTGCAGTGATCTGTAACATTTAGAGTGACATTGTACACTCCATCGTCTGGGAACACATAACGTACTCTCATCCCTGTCAATCTTTCTCCATTGATCAGCCACGAATAATCCAGCGTATCATTTTTGTCTGGGTCATACGAACGAGAAGCATCGAAGGTTACCTCTTCTCCAGCAAAGGGTTCAACGGGCTCCCAAACAAAATCTGCAACCGGGGGCTTGTTGAATAAGCCAGCACAACCCGCTAAAAGTAGCGCCAATACCAATATACCTCCGCCAATTCCGTACTTCTTCACTGAAACCACCTCCTTTAAAGTACTAACAAATAATAAAGTTTTCTAATAAATTTGTCAAGAGAAAAGGCGCCCCGGAGGGACGCCTTGTATCCTTGCTTAGTGAACAACCATAAGCAGGAGCAACCATAAAGGAATAAAGCAAGGATCACAACATAGACTACAACAAGTATTGCTACGTAAGGTGCAACAATTGGATCGTGGAGGTGTCTGACAACACGAGGGTTTCAATCGAAACTCTAAGGTTCTGATGTAAGATTGGGTGGGAACAAATTGAATATAAGAAGTGAGCATTGGACCTATACCATAAGCGCTTTCAGGATATATAAATGCTGACTCCTCGCTAACTACGATTCTCAAACAGGTGGCGTATCGAAGCAAACCATTATGAATAGTATAACATCCGGGACCGTATTTCTTAACCTGAGAGGCAACAACAGGAAAAAGTGCTTCCCAGCCTACTCCGGGGCGATACTGAAAAAAGTACAGATAGCACCAGCGAGATATCTCAAACTCTATTCTAGGATTGGCTCCATGATTATCAATACGAATATTTTGAATCGGTAGACAGGGACAACACTGCGAAAAACTCGTGATGCCAACAATACTCGCAATACCTGCTGCCAGTATTATTCCCAATACAATCCGATATACCCACTTCACTTCTACCACCTCCTTAAAAGATAAGAGCTGTTTTTAATTTACTAAAAAGTAAAATAATGTCAAGTCAAGCTCTTGGTCTTGACAAGAGTTTATAAAATTATTATTCTTACAAAAGAACATTTAAAGGAGGTGTTCGGAGATGAAGAGGAAGTTATGTGTGGTAGTAGCTTTGGTAATGTTGAACGTGGGGGCTTTTGGAAATTATCTGCACTCTGACATCGTTGCAAACGACGAGCTCTCTTTTGTCGGTTTGTCCGGAGCAATGGTCTTTGAGACCCCACCCTGTTGTCTCAACGCAGTAATCTTTGAATCCTCTGCCTACGACACACATTATTGGTTTGTTGCTGGAATTGGATACGGTATGAAATCCTCACATATAAGTTTTGCTGGAGGCTTTGGCGTTGTAGGAGAAAGCTTTGGTCCGTTTGTTGTCGCAGATTTCTATAATCAATTTCTCATTGCTTACGCACGATTCATCTTTGGATTTTCTCCTTGTTACTCGTGCATTAACAACTGGGATATTGATGTATATCTCGCAACTCACGGTCTATGTCCGGTAACTCTCGAAATACAAGATACTCAAGTTTGCGACTTTCGTGTTGGATATTTTGATCTCAATGTCGCTTTTTGCAAGGGAGATTTTCTCTTTCCGGTAGTTGGATGCGACAATATTAATGGCAACCGCTCATATTTGGGATGCAGGGCGGATTTCCCCCAGCTTCAAGTTACTGGAAAACTATACCTGAATCCTTGTTTCCCTTGTGGTTCCTTTACTGCTCTTGGATTGACCCTTCACTACCAGTTCTAAAGGCTTAAAGCGCCCCTCTTTTGGGGCGCTTCTTTTTTTTACAACCAACTTAATTTAATAACTAACTTAATCTTCTTGCCACTAAAATAAATCCTGTATGAGCCACCATTCTATCTTTGGGACGCATACTTTTCTCTTCAATTTTCCATTCTCTTTGAAGAACCTCATACATTCCTTCAAAATAAAAACATTTTGTTTTTTCTATCTCTTTTTTAACTCTTAACATTTGCTGCACCGTAGGATTGTAAACCATTAAAATACCTCCGGCTTTTAAACTTTTTTTAACAGCGTCTATGGCTCTCCATGGTTCGGGTAGATCCAACACAACTCTATCAAGATTTTTGTCTTCCCTTCTTATGCCCTGTTTATATATATCTCTTTTTCTAAGAATTAAATTTTGCGGCAACTTTCCAAAATAATTTTTGATATTTTCTTTTGCCCTCTCCAAAAATTCTTTTCTGCGTTCATAAGAGATAACTTTTCCTTTTTCTCCAACCATTTTCAAAAGATATATTGTAAGCGCTCCTGAACCTGTACCTGCTTCTAAAACTTTATTGTTTAAGGAAATGTCCCCTAAGGTTAAAATTGCTCCCAAATCTTTTGGATAAATAATCTGCGCGCCTCTTTTCATTTTCAACAAAAAATCGCTGGTTTTGGGATAAAATACCAGTACTTTTTTTCCTTTCGAACTTACAAGTTGACAACCCGGCTCTTTGCCAATTATTTCGTTATGCAAAACAAAACCCTGATGAAAATGAAATTTCTCGTTCTTTTTGAGTTGAAAAATATATTTTCTCCCCTTTGTATCAATTAATTCTACAAATTGTCCTGTTTTAAATTTCATATCTAATCAAAAATTTTTAAAATTTTATTCGGCGTTCTTCTGCCCTTAATAATTTGAATTTTATTTTGAGGAATTTTTAAAAAATCAGCAATCAATTCAATAACTCTTTCGTTTGCCCTCCCCTCTTTTGGCGCCTCTTTTACCCAAACATTTAACTTATCTTTATCTATCTGTAACACTTTTTCTTTTTTTGCTTTTGGAAAAACCTTTATTTTAATTAACATAATTTTTGTAAAATCAAAAATCTTTCTTTTTTGTATTGATCTTTCTCAAAACGATAACGATAGTTGTGAAATTTCATTTTTAATATTTTTTCAATCTCTCCCCTTTGGAGAGGGTCAAATTCCATAAACAGATAACCAACACACTTAAGGTGTTTATCAATTTTATCTAAAACTTTCTTAATGAAAAGCAAGCCATCTTCTCCTGCAAATAAAGCATTCCAGGGTTCGTTTTCTAAAACTTCTTTATCAACTTCTTTAATTCTTTTTAGGGCTACATATGGAGGATTTGCTAAAACAAAATCATATTTTTTGTTTCGGAGCAAAAAAAACATATTGGAGCGATATATTCGGTATCTCTTTGAAGGAATTTTATTCTTTATAAGATTAATTTTTATTTGTTGAATTGCCTCCTTGTCAATATCTACAAAATCTACAAAAGTTTTTTGGGTTGCTTTCAAAACAGCAATGCCAATACATCCGCTTCCGGCAAAAATATCTAAAACATCAACTCGGTTATTATCTTTTTCTCTTTTCTTTATTTTTTTGATTGCCTTTCTTGTCCAAAACTCTGTTTCTTGTCGCGGAATAAAAACCTTGCGCGAAACATCTATCTCGCAATTTAAAAAATTAACCGAATTGTTTTCTCTTGTCTTTTTTATATTTTTTCTCGCAAAATTTCTTGAAATTTTTGAGAGATTCTAGAATTCAAAAGTTTTTTACCTTTCAAAATCATTTCCTCATAAGTTGGTCTTTGAACTTGATAAAATATTCCTATAGGAATATCTCCCTTGCTATCGCTATAATCCCACTCTCTGGCTCTTGCAAGCGCTTCTTTGTAATTAGAAGAATTATGGTTTATGTCTTCTAGTTTATAAATCTTTTCGTTATAAAATTTTGCCAGATTTAAAAATGAAACGCAGGGCTGCAATACTTCTACAAAAGAAAAGCCTTTATGCTCAATTGCTTTTTTAATGATGCTTTTAAGATGAGCGGGGTTGCCTGCATAACTTCTTGCCACAAAAGTTGCTCCACTTGCCATCATTAGTTCTATAGGGTTAAGGGTTTTCTCAAAACTCCCCTGAGGAGTAGATTTGCCCTTAAACCCTATCGGTGAGGTAGGAGTATATTGACCTGTAGTTAAAGCAAAAACTCTATTGTCATGAATTATCACAGTAATATCTGTGTTTTTTCGAGCAGCAGAAACCAGATGGGCTATTCCTTCATCATAAGCATCTCCGTCTCCCTCAAAGCCAATTACTTTAAGATTAGGGTTTGCCAATTTGATACCAGTTGCCACAGGTATCACTCTTCCATGAATGGAATAAAAACTGTTGGTGTTAATATAATCAACAATTTTGGCATGACATCCAATTCCACTCACCAAAACAAAATCTTCTATCTTTAACCCCTTTTTTGTAAGTTCTAAAATTGCCTCTTTAACAACGCCTTCTATAACAAAATTAAAACATCCCGGGCACCAGGTTTTCTCGGCATAGGTATTAAGAATTGAAGAATCTATTTTATTTCTTGCCATATTCTTTTTATTAATTCATCAGAGGTAAATGGACGGGCATCGTATTTAAGAATTTTGTGAGTAGGGTTAAAGCCGTGTGAGCGCAAAATAGTTGCCAATTGTCCTGTGGAGTTATTTTCTACATCAATTATCTCCGCCGCGTTTTTTAAAACTTTTTCTAGTTCCCATTTAGGAAACGGCTCCAAGTATTGTATCTGAACAAATTTTACTTTTAATTCCTCTGCTACTTCTTCTAAAACGCCTTGTGTTGATCCCCAGCCAATCAAAACTACTTTACTTCTTTTATTGCCATAAATTTTTATTGTTTCTTTTTTCTTTAATTCCTCAATTAATGCTTCCTTTTTCTTTGCCCGTTTATCTATCATCTTTTTAATTTTTTGAGGATCTTCGGTTGTAATTCCATATTCGTCGTGTTCATAACTTGTTGCTTTAACAATATTATTTTTAGTTCCCGGAAAAGCCAAAGGTGAAACACCGTCTTCAACAAAAAGATACCTCTTATAGCCACCTTTTTCTTTCCATAACTTTGGCTTCTCCATTTTTACCTCTCTTAAATCTATTTCTGTAGAAAATGTGCTTTCGCTTAAATGTTTGTCGCTCAAAATAATTCCCGGCATTTGATATTTCCAAACCAAATCTAACATTTCTCCTGTTAAATAAAACGCTTGATGAGTATCACCAGGAGCAGCAACAATTCTCTGAAACTCTCCATGCCCAGCATTTAGGGCAAACAAAAGATCTCCTTGCATTGTATAGGTGGGCACACCCGTAGACGGACCCCCTCTTTGAGACAAAATAAACAATACTGGAATTTCTGCCTGCCCAGCCATACTCAATGCTTCACTCATCAAAGCAAATCCACCACCTGAAGTTCCTACCATAGACCTTATTCCAGCATAAGCCGCTCCTTCTGCTATCAAAACAGCAGCGATTTCGTTTTCTGGCTGAACTGTTTTCACCCCTAACTTGTCCTCATAGTGAGCGAAAAAGTGAAGAATACTTGTTGCTGGGGTCATTGGATAAGCCACATAAAGTTTTAACCCTGCTTTTGCCGCTCCAAGGGCTATTGCTTCGTTACCTGTCAAAAGAGGTTTTGGGGTCTTTCTTAATCTTGGTAAATTAATAATATTTGGCGCTAAATTATATCCAAGTTCTGCAGCCAAAAGATTTTCCCGCTGATAATCTTTAAATACCTCTTTAATAAGTTTTTTAACTAATCCAAAGTTTATATTAAGAATTTTTGCCGTAGCCCCTAATACCAAAGTGTTTTTTGTAAATGAAGGCAATTTCTGTTCCTGAATAATTTTATTCATCTCAATCTTTATGCCTCTTTTATATTCCGCCTTCTCGGGATCGTAAACCGCAACCGTCTCTTTATCTATTCTTTTTTGATGAATTTTCAAAGTATCTTGGTTAAAAGCAAAGAGAATATCTATCTTGTTTTTGTGAGATTTTATGGGCTTTCTTGCGGCTCTAATAATAGAAAAATTATGCCCACCCCTAATCAGCGAGGGGTAATCTTCATAAACAAAAACATTCCACCCGTAACGATTAAGAAGTCGGGCTATTAAATTTCCTCCCTGTTTTATCCCCTCGCCTGCTTGCCCACCAATAAGAATAGAAATTTCTTTCATAACAAAAAGGGTTAATTATTAAGATGTTGTTGTTTTTTTTTCTTATTTTCTCTCTTGATG
>Ga0190361_1000905_pt1 | contig 11422 bp, 12 predicted proteins | sample 48721845_MG_FD_161273 | JGI IMG/M metagenome (GOLD analysis project Ga0190361, IMG submission 161273) | Hydrothermal vent microbial mat bacterial communities from Southern Trench, Guaymas Basin, Mexico - 4872-18-4-5_MG | ecosystem: Environmental > Aquatic > Marine > Hydrothermal vents >...
CGGAAGTTCAACTGTGATTGCCTGTGACATAGATAAATTAACTTTCCTTTACTTTAACGGAAAAAAATGGCTCACGAGGTGGAATTCTCAAAAAGCAAAAACTTTTCCTCCTCTTCCTCAGGCAATTAAAGTAGAAATAACACTGAAAGATAAAGAGGAAGATAAATCACCTCTTACCTTCTCTTCAATAATAAGCATTCCTGTGAAATAAAAATTTTACAAAAACTTGGGCTTCTCTTTACACTTAAATTAAATTTGCTATTTTTAATAACAAAACTAAGGAGTAAATGAAGTGAGTGTAACAAGAGAGGAAAAAGAAAAAATAAAAGAGGAACTGGGAAGACACCCGAAGGATACAGGTTCACCCGAGGTCCAGATAGCTATTCTCACAAAAAGAATCCAAAATCTGACAGAACACTTTAAAAAAAATAAAAAGGATCATGGATCAAAAAAAGGGCTCTATGAAATGATCTCAAAAAGGAAAAAGCTTCTTGCGTATCTTAAAAAGACCGACATTGAAAGATACAGGAAGGTAATAGAAAAGTTGGGATTGAGAGGTTAAAAATAAAATGTATAAAATAGAAGGCGAAATTGCGGGGCAAAAATTAATTTTAGAGACAGGGAAAGTAGCAAAAAGAAGTTCGGGAGCCGTGTGGGTACAGTATGGAGACAACATAGTGCTGGCAACAGCTTGTATCTCGCCTGATTTAAATCAGGAGGTTGATTTTACTCCCCTCACTGTTGATTACAGAGAAAAAGCTTATGCAGCGGGTAAAATTCCAGGGGGATTTTTTAAAAGAGAGGGAAAACCATCGGAAGAAGAAATCCTTGCAAGTAGACTCATAGACAGGTCAATACGTCCTCTTTTCCCCAAAGGGTTCAGAAATGAGACCCAGGTAATAGTTACAGTTCTTTCTGCAAGCGAGTCAAATATCCCCTGCACTCTGGGAATAATAGGAGCAAGTCTTGCTCTTTCTCTGGCAGATAAAATAATAAACAAAATCGTGGCTGGCGTGAGGGTAGTTAAAATCAAAGATGAATTTGTAATAAATCCCACCGACAAGCAGCTTGCAGAAAGTGAACTTGACATAGTTGTTGCAGGCAAAAAAGATGGCATAACTATGGTTGAAGCGCAGGCAAAAAAAGTTCCAGAGCCTGTTGTTATAGAGACCCTGAAAAAAGCGCACGAAGAGATTAAAAAAATAATTGATCTCCAGGAAAAACTCCTTTCTATTGCTCCCGAACCCAGAGAAATTAGCACCTCTTACCAGATTGACGAAAAACTCAAAGAAGAAGTTCTTGATTTTCTAACTCCTAAAATTGAGAGTATAAAATCAGAGTGGGGTAAAAAAGAAAAGGATGAATACCTCGAGAAGGTGAAAGAGGAGCTTTTTCAAAAATTCTTACCCATTTATCCGGAAAAAGAGTATGATCTTTTGTTGCTATTAGAAGAGGCAAAAAAGAGAAAAATGAGAAAAATGGTTGTTGAAGAGGGAAAGAGATGGGATGGAAGAAAAATAGACCAGATAAGAGAGATAAGCTGTGAGGTGGGGATTTTGCCAAGAGTTCACGGCTCAAGTCTTTTCACAAGAGGGGAAACTCAATCTCTTGTAGTGACAACTCTCGGCACTTCTGCCGATGAACAAATCATAGATGGATTACAAAAAGAGGAGATAACAAAAAGGTTCATGTTCCACTACAACTTTCCCCCTTTTTCCACAGGTGAGATTCGCCGTATGAGGGCACCAGGAAGAAGAGAAATCGGTCACGGGTTTTTAGCAGAAAGAGCGCTTGCAGCTGTAATTCCCGATGAAGATAAATTCCCTTATACTATAAGAGTTGTATCTGATATCCTTGAATCCAACGGTTCCTCTTCTATGGCGTCTGTATGCGGGGGAAGTCTTTCTTTAATGGATGCAGGTGTTCCCATATCCGAAGCTGTGGCAGGGGTTGCAATAGGACTTATCAAAGAAAACGGGAAAAATATCCTGTTGACGGATATCCTGGGTATAGAGGACCATTTGGGTGATATGGATTTTAAAGTGGCCGGAACAAAAGACGGTGTAACCGCTCTTCAACTTGATATAAAAACTGAGAAGGTGGAATTTGAAGTTTTGTCAGGAGCTCTGGAAAGAGCAAAAGTGGCAAGAAAAAAAATTCTGGAAAAAATGGCACAGGTAATTGACAAGCCCCGGGAAACTCTTCCCAAACACGCTCCCCGAATAGCAACGCTATCTGTTCCCCTGGAAAAGATTTCCGATATAATTGGTCCAGGTGGGAGAGTAATTAAAAAGATAATCCAAGAAACAGGGGCAAAAATTGACATAGATGATATGGAAGGAAAAGTTACAATCTCCTCAATGAGCGAGGAAGCAACAAATACTGCCGTAAACATGATTAAAGATATCATAAAAGAACTGGAGGTAGGGAAAGTGTACCTGGGGAAGGTAAAAAGAGTAACCAACTTCGGGGCATTTGTGGAAATTTCACCTGGAAAAGAAGGTCTTGTTCACATTTCAGAGTTAAGCGATAAATATGTTAAAAATGTTTCAGACATTGTAAAACCCGGGGATCAGATTCTGGTTAAAATAATAGGAATTGATGAATTAGGACGGATAACTTTAAGCAAAAAAAGAGTTCGCACGGACAGTTGACGGAGGGAGAAAATTTATTAAAGTATTTATTACCAGAACGACAGATGTTATCCTATTTGAGGCAAGGAGGTGGAAAAAAGTTGGTTGAAGTGAGGGTGGATGATTACGGTTCCTTTTCCCAAGCTTTAAAAAGATTTAAGATAGAGTGTCAACAATCAGGTTTAACCTCTGAAATAAAGAAACATCAAGAATATGAAAAACCAACAGAGAGAAAAAGAAAAAAAAGGCTTAAGGCTATAAGAAGGCAAAGAAGAAAAATGCGCAAACTTGAGAGATTGAATAGCCTATAAGCCCTGCTCCTTTTGTGAGAAAAAATTTTGAGCCAACACTTAACCATCGGGAATCTAACTCTGGGTATGGCGGGCCTTCTTTACAGAAGACCCAAAGTATTCAGGAGGATTCCCCTCTGAGAATGAAGACTCAAAAGTTTTTTCCCTCACAAAGGAGCAGGGTGATGAGTAAAGGCAAACTCTCTGTTGTTTTTATTGGGACACCTGAGTTTTCCTGTCCGTCACTGGAGAAATTAGCAGAAAAGGAAAAGGTAGTAGCAGTAGTTACGCAACCTGATAAACCCAGAGGAAGAGGGAAAAAAATTAGTCCTCCACCTGTAAAGGTGAAGGCTCTTCAAAAAAATATCCCCGTTTATCAACCAGGTAATTTAAACAAGCTCTGTTTTCTGGAAAAGATTGAAAAACTTCGTCCTGACCTAATAGTGGTAGTTGCTTTTGGTAAAATTCTTCCTGGAAAATTATTAAATATCCCTAAATTTTTTCCAATTAACCTCCATCCATCTCTTTTACCCAAATATAGAGGTCCTGCACCTGTGCCCTGGGCAATTATTAAAGGCGAAAAATATACAGGAATTACGGTACAAAAAATGACAGAAAAAGTTGATGAAGGAGAAATTATCCTGCAAAAAAAAGTCCCTATAGCTGCGAATGATACTTCGGATAGCTTAAGCAAAAAATTATCTCATATTGGAGCAGAAGCTTTAATTGAAGCTATTGACTTAATTAAAAAAGGAAAGATTGATTTAAGACCTCAGGTGGGAAAAGCAAGCTATGCACCGAAGATAAAAAAAGATATGGGAAAGATAAACTGGGAAAAGTCAGCACGGGAAATTCACAATCTTGTGAGAGGATTAAATTCTTTTCCGGGAGCTTTTACCGAGTTTTTCTACCGGGAAAGATTTTATTCTCTTAAAATCTGGGAAACAGAAATTCTGGAAAACTTCTCCAACAACAAAAAAGGAATGCCCGGAAGCGTGGTGAAAATAATAAAAGATAGAGGTTTTATCGTTAAAACAGGAAAGGGTTACCTTTTAGTTAAAAAAGTTCAGCTTCCTGGTAAGTCAAAAATAGATGCTTATGATTTTATAAAAGGATATCATGTAAAAGAAGGTTTTGCCTTAGGAGGGTAGGAGATGAACAACCTGAAAACTTTTTTACTTCTAACAATTCTAACTTTACTCCTGGTATGGATAGGAGGAATGATAGCAGGGGTAGCAGGGGCTTTTTTTGCCTTCCTGATAGCCCTCATAATGAATATTGTAAGCTACTGGTGGAGTGATAAGATAGTTCTTGGTATGTATAGAGCAAAGGAAATTTTGCCCCAGGATAATCCAGAACTTCACAGGATGGTGGAAAAATTATCTATTGCTGCAAAGATCCCAAAACCAAAACTCTGGCTTGTCCCTCTTGATGTTCCCAATGCATTTGCCACAGGAAGAAACCCCAAACATTCATCAATAGCTGTAACAAGAGGCCTTTTAAATCTTCTAAATCCTGAGGAGATAGAAGGAGTTATTTCTCACGAAATCTCTCATATAAAAAATAGAGATATCCTTATATCCACAATTGCAGCAACTATTGCGGGAGCAATTATGACAATTGCCTACTGGGCAAGGTGGGCTGCTTTTCTTGGAGCTGGAACAAGTGATGAAGATAGTGCAGGAGGAGTTCTCGGACTTCTGCTTCTTTCCATTCTTGCCCCTATTGCTGCATTGATTGTCCAGCTTGCTATATCCCGCACAAGAGAATATGGGGCAGATGCAACAGGTGCAAACCTTACAGGAAATCCTCTTTCTCTTGCAAGTGCCCTTGAAAAAATAGAAGGGTGGGCAAGAAGAAGACCTTTAGCAGGTGTCTCTCCTTCTACGGCTCATCTTTTCATTGTCAATCCCTTTAGAGGTGACTGGCTTATGAGGCTTTTCAGCACTCATCCTCCTACAGAGGAGAGAATAAGAAGATTGAGAGAAATGGCAGGTATGGTTTATTAAATAATTTAAATTGAAAAGGAGAAAAAATTGGAGAAGAAAAAGGAAGAAAATTTTCCTGTGTGGCTTGCCCGCAAAACCCTGGAGGAATATCTTACTACGGGAAAAAAGATAAAACCTCCCACTTCTATACCCGAAAAGTTCCAGAAAAAAGCAGGTGTCTTTGTTTCCCTGCACAAAAAAGGAAAACTTAGAGGATGTATTGGAACATTTCTTCCCACCACTCCAAATATCGCTTATGAAATAATAGAAAACGCTATAAGCGCTGCCACAAAAGACCCTCGCTTTCCCCCTGTTAAAAAGGAAGAACTGAAAGATATTGATATTTCCGTAGATGTTCTCAGTGAACCAGAACCTGTAAGTTCATTAGAAGAGCTTGACCCAAAAAAATATGGCGTCATTGTCCGGCGAGGATGGCAAAGAGGACTTCTTCTGCCTGATCTTGAGGGTGTAGATACAGTGGAAGAACAGATAGAGATAGCAATGCAAAAAGCAGGCCTCTTTAACGTTCCTCTGGAAGAGGTGAAAATTCAAAAGTTCACGGTAGAAAGATACAGGGAAAAAGAATAAAAGTTAAAAACTACACCGATCTTAATATTTCTTCAATTACCTCTCTGCTATAAGAGGGAGGGTCTTTTACTATATCTTCAATTCGCCTTATAGAATCGCGCATCTTTCGCAGTGGCTCTGATTTTGCCTTCCCTTTAGCAACAGCTTTTTCTGCTTTTTTTGTCTGCTTGAGGAGGGATTTTTTCGCCTTGTTAATTAGCTTCTCTGCCACACCTCTTCGTCCCGCTGCCTGGAGGAGGTTTTCGAAAAGCGAGTTTAAATCCTCTTCCTCAAAAAGCTCTATTTCTTCTCCGCCAACTTTTACTTTTTTCATCCTTTTACCTCCTCTAATTGTTCCCCCCTTTATAAAAGAACCAACTGTTCTCACCCTGGTAGCGGCGCGGGGATTCGAACCCCGGACTCCACGGGTATGAGCCGTGTGCTCTTTCCAACTGAGCTACGCCGCCATTAAAAATTGGTTGCGGGGGTCGGATTCGAACCGACGACCTCCGGGTTATGAGCCCGACGAGCTACCTGGCTGCTCCACCCCGCTACCATTTAATTTTATAAAAATCCCATAAAAGTCAATACCTGCCTGTAATATATGCCGGAGGCCGGACTCGAACCGGCACGGGCAAATAGCCCAGTGGATTTTAAGTCCACTGCGTCTGCCAATTCCGCCACTCCGGCAAAAAATCTTCTCTTATTATACAAAAACCTGAGAGACCTGCAACCTTGATCTTACCTGTGCCAGTAAGTTTCAATTCCAAGATACTCTGCGAATGCCTCATAAAGTATACTTGCAACATGGGAAAGATTTACTGCAACATGATGCTCAAACCCTTCCTTGCAAATAAACTGCAAAAGCTCCTGCAGTCTTGGAACGTGAACAACACCTGACCCTCCAAAGGTATCAGCTTCCTCCTCAACAATCTCTCCCTCTCCTACATAAGCTCTAACAGTTCCTGTGAAATCATCTGTTGTGAGTCTTGCATAGGTTAAAGGTCCTTTTTTAATTTTCCCTGTAAGGCTTCCATATGCATTTTCCTTCCCAACACTTGTCGCAATAACATCCCCGTATCCCATCTCTACTTTCCTGAAGAAAGACTTCGGGTAGTTGCTGCAGTGAAAGATAACTGCCCTCTCAGGATCATCTCCAAAATTGTTGTTCCAGTCCACAATAGCAGAGGGAGAACCTGACGCAAGCTGCAAAGCATACATTGAAAGAGCCCCTGTTATGTCAACTTCACAGGCACTTGGCAAAAGTTTTTCGCTCATCATGCTCATTATTGTGCAGGGCATGATTCCCATATTTTCTTGAATTGAGGTCCAGCACTGCACAGCTGTTGCAACAAGCTCATTTTCCTTAACCCACCTTTCCACGACAAGACCAAAACGAGCCATTTTCTCTATTTTATCAGAGGGGATTTTTGTTGTATCACAGTAAGATTTTATCTCATTAATTTTCTCCTTCAGCGCAGGATCATCACCTGAGATCTTATCCATCCTGGAAAAAACCTCCGAAAGGTCAATTGTCTCAACAGAGATACCCTGTACCTCAAGGATTTTTTCCGAGAAGCGAACAGTATTAAAAGCAGCAGGTCTTGCGCCAATAGCACCAACTCTTACGTTTTCAAATCCTTTCACCACTCTGCATACCCCGGCAAACCATTTAAGATCTTCTCTGAAAGTTTTATCCTGAGGGCTTACTGTATGAAAACGGGTAAGAGAGAAAGAGATACCATATTGATTTAAGTTATTGCAGACAGAAATTTTCCCGCAAAAGCTATCTCCTCTGTTAGGAAGATCAAGTGCAGAAAGCTTATCAGGAAAAGCATGAACAAGGACAGGAACATAAAGCTCACTTAATCTTATTGTATTGGCAATAGCCTTCTCATCACCAAAATTTGGTAAAGTTACAATTATTCCGTCAATTTTATCCTTATTTTCCTTAAAAAGTTTTGCACACTTTTTAGCATCCTCCAGGGTTTCCACAACTCCATATCGGGTAACATCAGGAGAAGGACATACAACAGAAAAACCCTCCTCTTGAATAGCTTTTATCACCTCTTCTCTACCTGATATTGCAAGTTTATCCGGAAAAAAACCTCTGTTGCCTACAATCAAGCCAAAAGTAAGGCTCATTTTATGCTCCTTAATATTTTTATAGCAGGTTTTTTATTCTATCTATCAATTGGGCAAATTGAGAGCTGCAAGCTTCCTCATGCTGGGAAACAAACTCTCTCCACTCAGGTAAAGTTAAAACAGCCTCATCAACCGAAAGCTGAACTAAAATCTCCTCTCCTCCCTCTGTTTTAGCTTTTCTCATCCTCAACTCAGGATTCTCCTCAACCTGTTGTTTCAGCTGACTGTATACCCTCTCCTTCTCTTCCTTACACCTTTTGATAAGTTCACCCAGAAGGTTTATCTCTGCTTTAATAAGGGATGGCTTTGCCTCTTTTTTTAATCTTTCAAGAACAAGAAGAGCTTTACCCCTTTTTTTAAAATCCTCCGGTAAGATCTGCAGACCAATTGAATCCACAATTCTTGTTTGAGCCTCTTTAATTAAAAATTCTCTGTTTTCTATCTCAAGCTTTTTAAATTCCTCTCCAAGCTGCTCCGGGGTTAACTTGTCCTGATAAAATGCAGAAAGTATTGACTTTACTTTCTCCTGTGCTTTTATTCTTGCTCTATCCTCAGGAGTTATTTTAATTGAGGCAAGCCTCTCTCTTACCCGAGGTGGAAGTTTTTCTTCCCATTTCTCCATCTTCCACCCTCCAGGTGATTTTTTAAAAATCATTCACCTTTTAAACAACTTTTTATAATTGTTTCAATCACATAATAGCTTGATGCAGCTCCAGGGTCAATATGTCCCTTTGTTCTCTCTCCGAGTCTGCTTGAGCGACCTCTTTTTGAAACAAGCTCCTTTGTTGATTCCATCCCCCTTTTTGCAGCATCTTTTGCTTTTAAAAGAGCCTCCTTCAAGGACTCCCCTTTTTCAATTGAATCCTCAAGTGACTTTGCCATTGGGTAAAGTGTATCAAGCATTGTTTTATCACCAACTTCTGCCTTCCCTCTTCTTTTAACCCCTTCCACCGCTCCAGAAAGAGCCTCCTTCCAGTCCTCAAGAGAAAGCTTTTCTTTCCCCTTTAACTTTTTGCCTGCCTCTATAAAAGCAGAGCCATATAGAGGACCTGTTGCAGCTCCTGTTGAAAAAGCAAGTGTTCTTCCTATAATTTGAAGAGCCTCACCAATATCCTTTCCTTCAAGCTCCTTTTCCTGTTTAAGAACATTTTTGAAGGCACCTGCCACCGTCCTTCCATGATCACCATCTCCAATGTTTGCATCAAGACGGTTCAACTCCTCCTGTTTTCCTTCAAGAACCTTTACAATCTCCTGTAAAATGGAAACTATTTTGGAAGATACCATCCTTATCCTCCCTATTCTGTCTTAAGGGTAACGGAAAAGAGGAGCTCTGGCCGGCATTTTAAGAAGTTCTTCAAGTTCGTCGTCAAGCCGTGTTAAAGTAATTGAAAATCCTCCCATCTCAAGAGAAGTGAAAAATTCCCCAATCCAGGAAATAGCTATACTTATACCTTTATCCTCTAAAATTTGAGTCAGTTTTCTGTAAATAATGTACATTTCAAGAAGTGAAGTTGAACCAAGGCCATTAATAAGCACACTCACTCTATCACCTTTTTCAAAGGGAAGGTCTTTTAAAACAGGCTCTGTCAGCATTTCAGTAATCTCATCTGCTGTTTTCATCTGCATCCTTTTAACTCCTGGCTCTCCGTGATGACCCACACCAATTTCCATTTCCATCTCCCCCAGGGTGAAGGTAGGCTCTCCTCCATACATCTTGGAAGGAACAGCACAGGGTGAATGAGCAACTCCCATGCTTCTTGTGTTATTATTCACTCTCTCTGCAATCTCCTTTACCTCCTCAAGACTTGCACCTTTTGCAGCCTTTGCGCCAATTGCCTTCCAGACAACCACCTCCCCTGCTACTCCTCTTCTATTTTCTTTCTTCTCTTTGGGAGCAGAGCCAACATCATCATTTATAATCACCTGCTCAACTTTTATACCCTCATCCCTTGCCATCTCCACTGCCATATCAAAGTTCATAACATCACCTGAATAATTACCAAGAACACATAAAACTCCCTTTCCGCTATCACAGGCTTTAATAGCATCGTATATCTGTTTTGCCGAAGGAGAGGCAAAAATATCTCCAACTGCCACAGCATCTAAAAGATTTTCCCCGATGTATCCAATAAAAGCAGGCTTGTGACCTGAGCCTCCTCCTGTCACAAGACCAACTTTTCCCTCAATTGGAGCCTCTTTTCTAACAAGGACCCTTGATGTCTCAAGCTTTCTTACTACATCAGAGTGGGCGGCAAGAAAACCTTCCACCATTTCATCCACAACATTTTCTGGTTTGTTGATGAATTTTTTCAAAAACATAGGGGCATCTCTTCAAAGCAAAGTATACTTAAAGATTTTTAATACTTTCTGCAAATTCTTTTACAGCCTCAAATATTCCTCGAGGTGAAAGTTTATATTCATCCATAATTTCCTCGTAAGGACCGGCACAGGCAAAAACATCAGGAACGCCGAGAATTTTTACCGGCACAGGATTTTCCCGGGACAAAAATTCGCTCACTGCTCCTCCCAGTCCTCCTATGGTGCTGTGTTCCTCAACTACAATTATACCTTTTGCATTCCTGGAAACCTCAAAAACAAGCTCCTCATCAAGAGGCTTAACACAGGGCATATCAACAAGTCCCACTTTGAGAGAAGTCTGCTCCTTCAACATCTTCAAAGCCTCAAGAGCATACCACAGGGTTATACCATTTGTTATAATGACCAAATCTTTTCCTTCCTGCAATAGTTTACCCTTCCCGATTTCAAATTTTTCCTGATCTTTGTAAAGGTAGGGGATTTTTACACTTCCAAGACGAATATAAACAGGACCTTTATGTTTTGCAGCTTCCCTCACATATTCTCTTATAGCCACAGGACAAGAAGGAACAAGAACCACCATCTGAGGTAAAGTTCTCATCAAAGCAACATCCTCAAGCGAATGATGTGTTGGCCCAAAACGAGCATTGGTAAGACCTGAATTTCTTCCAGCAAGCTTAACATTGGCAAAGGTATAACAGAGGTCATTTCTTATCTGCTCAAAAGCTCTCATGGTGATAAAGGGGGTTATGGCACAGAAAAAGGGAATTTTACCGCAAAGAGCAAGTCCGGCGCAAAAGCCTATAACTGTCTGCTCCATAAGTCCAAATTCAAAGAACCTATCCGGGAAAAGCTCTCTGAACTTATTAAGGCGAGCACTTCCCGCAGAATCTGCTGAAATTGCCAGGATATTTTTATCTCCCTTAGCAAGCTCTATAACGGTATTCGCAAAAACTTGTCGGGGATCTATCATATCTTGCATGCTTTCTCCTCCAATTTTTTCATTTCTGTCACAGCTTTTTCACATTCCTCTGGAGTTGGCTGCCACTGGTGGAATTTATAATTATCCTCTGCAAAAGAAAGACCCTTGCCCTTAACCGTATTTGCTATTATAGCCGTGGGGAAATTTTTCTTAATGGGAATATTTGATAAAGCCTTAAAAATATCATCCAGGTTGTGTCCATCAATTTCAACAACTTCCCAACCAAAAGCTTTCCACTTATCCGCCAGAGGATCAGTATTCATAACCTCACGAGTTGGACCCTGAATCTGAAGCTTGTTTTTATCAACAATGGCAACAAGATTATCAAGTCTGTGGTGACTTGCAGCAGCTGCAGATTCCCAGCAAGAACCCTCTGCTATCTCCCCATCTCCAAGAAGCACATAAACTTTCCAGTCTTTCCTATCAATCTTTCCCGCAAGTGCCATGCCACCTCCAATAGCAAGACCATGACCAAGAGATCCTGTGTTTGCCTCAATTCCC
>Ga0190361_1000906_pt1 | contig 11417 bp, 12 predicted proteins | sample 48721845_MG_FD_161273 | JGI IMG/M metagenome (GOLD analysis project Ga0190361, IMG submission 161273) | Hydrothermal vent microbial mat bacterial communities from Southern Trench, Guaymas Basin, Mexico - 4872-18-4-5_MG | ecosystem: Environmental > Aquatic > Marine > Hydrothermal vents >...
ATAGGCGAAGCAGGACAAGCTAGGTGATATATCTGATCTACTTCTACATAAAGAGGAAAAGTAATGTCATGACGGATAACTTCAAAATAGGGATTATGATTATAAAGTAAATGAATGATATTTTTTTTGCTACCAGTAAAAAAATTATCCACACAGATAACTTCATGACCCATTTTCAAAAGTCTTTCACACAAATGAGAGCCAATAAACCCCCCACCACCAGTGACTAAAATTCTCATAAATGACTCCTTTATTACTTTTTAATTTGCTTTCCTGCTTTTTCTCTTTTCTCCATTATTTTATTAACTCCCATTTCAATGGTGTTCCCTTCTTAATATCACAGGCTGCCTGTTTTCCTAAAATCTCTTTTAAATATTTCGGATATAAGCCATAGCTTGGTCGGATAGAACGGATATTTTCTGCGGTAAAGACTTCTCCTGCTTTTATATTTTTTACTACAAATAAAGAGCGAGATAGCTCTCTACTCTTTTTCATCTTTTCAGTTAAATCGTAAGAAACTTTCCCTAAAGCCTTTTCTACTTCTCTGACTGATTTTACCATTGTTTTGAATTCAGCAGGTTCTAAAGAAAAAGCAGCATCTGGTCCGCCTAATTTTCTATCTAAGGTTAGATGTTTTTCTATTATAGAGGCACCTAAGGCAACAGAGGCAATAGGAACCGAAATGCTCAAAGTATGGTCAGATAAACCTACTATAGTTTTAAAAGTGTCTGCTAAATTGGGAATAGTCCTTAAATTTACATCTTCTAAAGGCGCAGGATAAGCACTGGTGCATTTAAGTAAAGCTATTTGGTTATTTCCCATTCTTTTGCAGGCACTTACTGCTTCTTCAATATCAGAAAGAATAGCGATTCCTGTGGAAATAATTACAGGTTTTCCCTTTGAAGCTACATACTCAATAAGCGGAATATCGGTTATTTCAAAAGATGCAATCTTGTAAGCAGGAACATCTATTTCTTCTAAAAAATCTACTGCTGATTTATCAAAAACAGATGAAAAACATATTAAACCTTCGCTTTCTGCAATTTCTTTTAATTTTGGCTGCCACTCCCAAGGAGTATAGGCTTCTTTATAAAGTTGATAAAAAGTCTTGCCATCCCATAAAGTTCCCTGTTTTATCCGAAAGTATTCATTATTACAATCAATGGTCATGGTATCTGGTGTGTAAGTTTGTAGTTTAACGGCATCGGCACCTGCTTCCTTTGCTTCTTTTATAAGTTTTACAGCATAATCAAATTTTTGAAGATGATTTGCTGAAAGCTCAGCTATTATGAAAACAGGAAAATTCTTCCCTATTTTTTTATTCTTTATTTCTAAATACATCTTGATACCCCCTTATTCATCCGCTTTATAAATTTTTATAATATACTTGTGACCTTTATGATAAAAAAAAGCTGGAAAATTTTCATTGTTAACTATTCTTAAAAGATTAAACTGTTCTTTTATTGTCTTATTAATATCTAATTCACTATCAGCAGGAGTTCTTCTTCTATAAAAAGTCGATTTTCCTCTCTGCTTTTTAGGTTTTAATTTTTCGTAGTCATCAATAAAACGCAAGCATAATTCTATTGTTTTTTTTGCCTGCTTTTCTCGGATTTCATCGTATAACTCATGACCCTCAAATATTAAAAAGTCCTTAAGATAAATATCACCATCATCTACATTTTCAGAAGCCTCAAATAGAACTATAGGGATTTTATTTTTACCCTCTAAAATTTGCCAAAATAAAGGAGCCCAACCCTTACCTTTTGGTAAATCGCTTTCATGAACCACGATATTATGTCTATGCATTAACAGAAATTTAGGTGGTATTATTTTAAAATAACTAAGAATAAATACAACTTCGAATTCTTCTGAAATATTTTTATAATCAAAAAATAACTTAGCTAATACCCCCTTTTTTCTTAAAATTTTACTTAATTGTCTTGCGTAAGGTACAAACCAACTAGTTTCAGAAGTTAATATAGCTAATTTTCTAAAATTCATTTTAATATTCTTACAACTTTAAAAGCCTCTGCGTATTCCAAGCCAACCTTAATCCCCCAATTCTTTGCAATAAGCTTTACTCCTTCTAAAGACCGCGGATGAGGATATTTTTTTAACTCAGTTTTATATTTTTCGAGCGCTTTAATTTTAATATCTATGGTTGTGGAGATATCAAAAAATACATCAGGCGAAAAACTTAAAGGATAATTCCACTCAGTAGAAGATGGAATCTCAAAAGAATATATTTCTTTTACACTTTCCTCTTTTAATGGTCTTGTTCCAGTTATCACAGCTCTATATGTAATTTGATGGTCAATGTTTAAGTCTTTCTCATAATGAGTAAAAATTATCTCTGGATTAATACTATTTTTTACCTTCTCAACAACTTTTACAATATCTAAAAATGGAACTGTATCGAATCTATTGTCAGGAAAATCATAAAAGAAAACTTCTTTAACCCCCAATATCTTATTTGCCTCTTTAGCTTCTCCTTTTAACTCTGTAATTTCTTCCTCTCTCCTTTTTCTATCCCTCATGTCATCTCTTGAGGTAATTCCTTCACCTAAAATTAGCGTATAAACCTCAAAACCTTCTTTAATTAATCTTGCAATTGTTCCACCACATCCTAAGACCTCATCATCAGGATGGGCAGCGATTATCAAGATTTTCATATCACCTCAGGCTTACATATTCACAATGTGAATAGAGCTTTATAATCTTTACACCTTTATTTACATAACGTTGTAAATCCTTGACGATTTCATCTTGAAATAGTTCTGAAGAGCTCACAACTACATCTTTTTTCGATAGATTTTCCAGAAACTTATATGGGAATATTGGTATATTTTTAAATCCCGGCAAATATTTTCCCCACTTTGATTCGTCTTTGTCTATTATTGCTTTAACTTTTAATGGTACTTTGCTAAGTAGCCCCATCGTATGTCCCCCCCTCCATAAAGATATATAGTATAATTATTTGATACCCAATACTCTTGCATACTTATTAATTCCCTCTTTAGTCTTTCTAATCCTGCCTTGTATTTGGAAATAGCTTTTTTTGTTCTATTTATTTTACCTGCTTCTTGATATTTGATAATACCCAATTCATCACCACCACTATATTGTGCGACCAAGTAAATAGCATAACCGTGCTCAGTTATGGAATTTATATCATAACCTGCTTTATTAAGAAGCAAAGATAAAGATTGAGGTGTAAAATAACTAATATGTTCATGATGGAAATCGCCAATAATTCCAAATTCTAAGGTATGAATCACATTCGGCACTTCAATGGCTACATATCCACCATTAACGAGTTGCGATGAGACCTCGTCTAAGAATTCTTTTGGATTGACAATATGTTCTAATAAATTTCTCATTACAATACAATCAAACTTCTGCTCAAATAAACCTTTACGAAATAGTTCCTTTTTTACCGGTATATTAAACTTTTCAATTGCTACTGATGTTCTTGGACTTGGATCGCAACCCCAGACATTCCACCCCTCCTTTTGCATAAGATGTAAAAAATATCCATCTGAACAACCAATCTCCAACAAATTCTTACCAGATATGGTTTTATTTACGAAAGAGGCAAAACTATTCGCATATTCGGATCCTATGCCAGAGATAGCCGTTGAATGGTATGTTCCATAAAATGTCCTATAAACTTCCTCAATGGCATCCATTGGTGGGTCTATTTGCACTATGTGATTGCAATTTTCACAAAAACCTATTTTTATGGGCAGGGCAGGAACTTTTTCTAAATCCTCTCTTTTGACGGCTCGTACATAAACTGAATATTTTTCTAATTCATAAAAGATGTCTACTTTTTGTCCACAAAGGTTGCATTTTGGTTGGTTCATAATTTTTCTATTACCCTCCATTTTTTATTTTTTGCCAAACTTCTGAACTGATGAAATCAGGTTTGCTTTTATCCCATATTTCATATTTACTATGCGCGTCACTACTGATTACGAAAGGAATTGATTCTTTTAAAATGGTATTTAAGAAGTTAGTTGGAGGTAGTTTGTAACGCAAGTTTATTTCTACAAAAATCTCATATTTTTTTATAGTCTTAACTATTTCAAGAATTTCATCATCTTCAAAGTAAATATTATATCTCGCCGGGAATAAAAATGGGTGGGCCCAAATATCTATTTCTTTTCTTTTCATCATATTCAAAAGTGCTTCAAGGTATTCTTCTTTTGTGGGTGTTGTCTGCTTAAACCACGAATGAAAAGCCCCTAATATCACATCAACTTTTTTCTTTACTTCAGAAGACATATCTAAGTTGCCATTTATATCCCTCACTTTTGCCTCTGCACCAGATAATATTTTTATTTTCGATTCTTTTCTTATCATATCTATTTCCTCTAACAACTCTGAAAAATCGTAAGTTAAGTTCTGCCTTACATGTTCTACTATCACTATTAGTTTTAGATCATTTTCTTCTCCTTTCTTAACACACTCCGGAATTGTATGTTTTCCATGGACATAATTAGTATGAACGTGCCAATCACTGGCAAGTAAAAATTTATCTCTCAAGTGCATTAAATTATTTTTGTTCATAAATAAACACCTCTTCAAAATATCTTAACATTTTTACATTTCGTATGGGTTTATATTTTGGTATTTCTTGATCCATCGCAAGTTTAATTCCGTAATACAATAAATTTACCCCCGCTGCCTCATTAGCAACAATTGTCCCGGAAACACGGGGATTAATTTCGTGTACAAGTGGCACTTTCTCTATTGAATATTTTAATTGGATATTTACATTTAAATGAAAACCGAAAGCTCTGATTACCTTATTTACCATGCTCTTTACATCATCATTTTGAACAATCTCTCCCACTATCGAAGGCCCTCCCAAAGCTTTTATTCGTTTTCTAGGAATAATATATAGGGGTTCGCCATTATACGCCAGAGCATCAACACTATATTCTTCTCCAGGGAGGTATTCCATTAAAACTATCTCTGGAAATTCCTCATAATCTTCTAATATGTCTATGAGGTGCCTTAACTTTATGCTATTGTTTCCGCTATCAAAAAAATCACTTTGCTCTTTTACAATTTTAAACCCTCTACCTCCTCGAGCAAGTCTTGGTTTAACTACAAAGGGATTATGAGGATATCCAAACTCTTTTGCAGCTTCTTTTACTTCTTCAATATTTTTGGGTAGACAAAATCCTGGAACACTAATATTTTTCTTTTTTAAGAATTTTAGCATTAATCCTTTGTCGTTGGCTTTATAAACAGTCTCATAATCAAAGCAAATAGGTATTATTCCTTTCTTGATAAATTTGTCTTTCTCCTTAGAGATTGATAACAGTTCTTCATCAGAACAAGGGATTATTACATTTATATCATTCTTTTCTGCTATTTCCATTAAAACACGAGTATAATCTTTAGAATTCCCTTTAGGAACAATATAACTTTTGTCTACAAAATGAAAGCCAACAGCATCTTTTTGCATATCTACACCTACTATAAAAATTCTCTCATTATTTTTTATACCTTCTGTTTTTAAGCTTTTTATAATTCCTGGGGCAACCAAACCACCTACACTTGTTAAAATAATGCCAATTTCCTTCATCTTCATCTTTGTTATACTATAACCTCATAAATTCTAAGTCCGCCCTTTCCATCAACAAATTCTTTTCCTATTTTACATTTACTTTTTCTTACATTTACATCTTCTAAGTATCTTATTGAATTATATATTTTTTGTATAAGGTTGTTTTCAACATACCACCCAACATATTCCAAAAATCCTGTTTTTTCCCATCCTTTAACATTTCTTAATTGATTTTCAGCTACACAAATGCCTATTGTGGGCACTCCAACTCTTGCAAGCTCATATAAAGTCTGTCCCCCTGCAGAGATAGCTATATCAGATTCCAACATAATCTCTTTTATTTTTTTGGCATCTGGATAATAAATCAAGTTAGTATTTTTATCTGCATTTTTTTTGATTTCATCTATATTTTGGAAAGCTTTTCCTACTATGACATTCTTTTTCAGCTCAGGATAGTTCTCTCTTAGAAATTCTAGAATTTTTGGTGTCATATTTCGCATATCATCCCCACCAAAAGTAATCATTATGCTTTCAACCTTTTCTTTTATTTTCTTTTCTGACACTTCCCAAAATTCTTTTCTAAGAGGGATATATTTAGGTCCTAATAAATACTTAACCCCATCTTTTTTAGAATAATTTAACTCCTCAGCATGGATACCTCCATTTACTACAATACCCCTTGGATAATCCAACCTTTTAGCATCGTCTATATATACAGCTAATCTTACTAAATCGGATAACGTATTATAAAAAGAAATATCTGCTAAGTAGGAATCTATAATAGCAATATTAGCATCTTTTACCTTTTTGAATAATCTACTTTTTTCATCAAGCCAATTGAGTATTTGATAGTTTATGTTTTTTAATAAATCTTTAATAATATCATCTCCGTTTATTATAAACTCTGGAATTATTTTTCTTTCTTCAAAGGCTTGATAAAGAGAAAAACATCGGGTTATATGTCCAAAACCTATATTTTTGCTCCCTTCGGTAATAATGAAAACTTTCATATCTTTAAGTTAATCTCCTGAATCCGGCATGGCAAACAGGGCCTTTCAAGTATTTTTCAGGATTTCCTTTTTGAATTGTTTTAGATATAAAAGCAAACACTTCATCTACTGCTTTTAAATAGTTTTCAACATATTCTTCTTTATGGGCATAAGATGCATAAAACGCCGTTGTAGCTAAGAATCCTTTCTCAAGCATAAGTTGAGTAAAAAGAGTTTTTAGAATTAAAGAATTATCACCATAATTGAAATAAAAATGTCCTAACGGATAGATTCCAGAAACTATTATATTCAAATTATACTTTTTTGCCAATTCTTTCCATCCTTCTTGAACCTTTTTACCAATACTTTCAAGATAGGCAGGAACATTTCCTTTTTCCAATTTTTTTATAGTAGCTAATGCAGCCATGGGCCCTATTCTTTCTGTCCAATATGTACTACTTACAAATGTACCTTGAATGGCTTCCATTATTTTTTTCTTTCCTATTATAGCAGCCATAGGATAACCATTACTTATTGCCTTTGCAAAAACACAAATATCAGGCTCTATTTTAAAAATCAAATGTGCACCACCTACTGTTAACCTCCATCCGGAAGTTATCTCATCAAAAATTAAAACTATCCCTTCTTTTCTCGTTACTTCTCTGATAGTTTCTAAAAATCTCTCTTCAGGATAATAATTTCTTATAGGCTCCATCACAACTGCTGCTATATTTCTTCTGTGTTTATCTATTAGTTTTATAAATGTATTTTTATCATTATAGTTAAAGGGAATTGCGGTTCCTTTCAATGCTCTTGGAACTCCCTTAGGTTTTAACCCTGATAAAAGATGTCCATCTAATGCCTTATCATCTGCCAAATTTGCTGCCAAATACCAATCATGCCATCCATGGTAACCACAAAATAGTATCAAATCTTTTCCTGTATAGGCACGGGCGATTCTTATCGCTATGGCCATCGCCTCCCCACCTGTCCTTGCATACCTAACCATATCAGCCCATGGATGGATATCACAGAGCAGTTCGGCTAATTCTACCTCTTCAGGAACATTCAACGTAGTCATATTACCTTCATCAATAGCTTTTTTCACAGCATTATTCACATCTTCATCCGCATAACCCAGTATACACGCACCAACAGACATATTGCTCATGTCTATATATTCATTGCCATCCAGATCCCAAACTTTACATCCTTTGGCTTTAGAAAAGTAGGAAGGCCAAAGGTTTGGTAAATATCTCTCCGGTTTTTTAGAAAGTAATTGAGTTCCTCCCGGTATAATATTTTTAGCTTTTTTATAAAGCATTATTCCTTTCATAATAACCACACTCCTTGAAACATTCTATTATATCTATTGTTTTACACGCTTCTCCTATTCTTAATAAATTTGTATTACTTATATCTTTTCCACTCAAAACTTCAAAAATTTCTCTTATTTCTTCTATATAACATACATTTAGATCATTAAAACTGTTTTCTTGAAGTACCTTTTGTTTATCTCTAGTTAATAGTTCTATTCGAACAAGTTCAGGCGATTTACCTCTACTTTCCCATATGAACGTTCCTTTACTTCCTACTATTTCTAAACCTCTTCTTTTAAAAGGTTGAATATAATCTAACGAAATAGTGGAAAGTATTTCCATTTCATAAAATAAAATTATCTTAGCTACATCTTCAGTTTCGATTTCTAGTAATCCTGAATGCATATAACTACAATAACCTTTTTTAACTTCTCCAAATAACCAAATAAGATAATCTAACTCATGAACTCCATCTAGTAAAATACCTCCTCCCATTTCTTTTTTAGCAGAATATGTATTTCTATAATCTACTCCAGACCTCCAATTTTTTAAATCATGTCCATAAAAAGCATTAGCCGATACAATTTTTCCAAGCAAATTTAATTTTATCACTTCTTTAGCCTTTTTTATAGCTGGATGATATCGCATATTACAACCTACAAAAATTGGAGCTTTAGCCTTTTCTTTAAGAATAACACAATCTTTAGAATATATAGTTACTGGCTTTTCTATAAATAAAGGAATACCATGCTCTATAAATACAAGAGCATGCTGGAAATGATATACATTAGGAGAACATATAAACACTATATCAACATTTTTATCTAAAATATTTTCAATATCTTCAACACAATCAACCTTATCATTTTCTAATTTTTTTATTTTATTCACACAAAGCGATTTATCTATATCAAAAACCCATACTTTTTTTATAGGAATTTCAGTAAGAATATTCTTTAAATGCCGAAAACCAATAGAACCTAAACCTATTATACCAATCTTAAACATTTTTGTATCCTTTAACAAAATATAAATACATAGCTTTTGCAATTTCTAAATCTTCCTGAGTATTAATATCTATTGATTTCCAAAAAGGCATTATATAAGGTATTGTATAAGGAGGGCAATAGTTTTTCTTTCTAATAAATTCAGGCCTTAAAGCATAAAAGCCTCCATTGTCTATAAAAGACTTAGGAGCTTTTTGGCTTTGCGTAACAAAACTTTTAGGAAAATATCTATGGAGATACCCATCTTCAATATAAAAAGAATAAATAAAAGGATATGGAGATTCAAATACAGAAATAACTGCATTGGGCTGTTTTTCCTTTAATAATTGGTAAGCATTTGCTAAATCATGACTATCTCTTAAAGGTGTAGTAGGTAACATTATAAATACATAATCAAAATCATCACCTTTTTTTACATCTAAAACATGATTTACAACATCCATTACACTGGTTTCATTTGTAGCTAAATTAGCAGGTCTTTCTAATAAAGAGACCTCTGAATATTTTGAAGATAATTTTAGTATTTCTTTGTCTTCTGAAGTAATTACAATTTCAGAAAAAATTTTAGATTCAATAGCAGCTTCTATAGAATAATAGAGGAGAGATTTTCCAAAAAAATCAATAATATTTTTTTTAGCTAACCTTTTTGAACTTCCTCTTGCTGGAATAATTGCTAATAGATTATACATACTCATAACTTAACACTTCTCCTTTTTTTATCTCTTTCTTCAGTTTTCTCCCCAAAACTAATCTAAACTCCTCATTTGTTAATCCAAAACCAGGTCTTTTAAATTCAAAATCTTCACTTTTTATAATCTCTCCAACTTTTAAATCTTTTAAAGCATACGGAGAGCGTCTTGCCACTTTTCTTTTTTCTTTTATATGTAAAGGAATAATTCTCCGATAAGAACCTAAAGCTAGTTCTAAATCTCTTATAACTTTTACAAATTGTTTAGCCTGCTCTGGTTCAAGAGAAAAAGAATGCTCGCAGCTTTTTATAGTGCGATCCAATGTTATTGTCTTTTCTATCATATCTACTCCTAATGCTACTGCTGCTATATCCATATCCCATCCAGGAGAATGGTCAGAAAAAGCAATAGAATAGTCTGGAAATGTAGTTTTTAAAGTAGTAATCATTCTTAAATTTATACTTTCTAATCGAGTTGGATAACCAGAAGGACATAAATGGATTATAATATTGTAGCAACCAACATTTTCTGCTTCTATTACTGCCCTTTCTATTTCCCATAAATCAGCATTACCTGTATCTAATTGAATATTTATCCCTTTAGAAGCACAATATTTAATAAAATCTAATTGATTAATATCTGCTGAACAAATTTTAATACTTTCTATTCCTAGTTCATCTACCAAAAAATCTACTTCATCTTCATAACAAGCAGTACAAAACATTACAATGCCTATTTCATCGCAATACTTTTTTAGTTCTCTCCATTCGTCTAAAGTAAGCTCTCTTCTTTTTAAAATTTCATATAACGGCTCTTTTATAAGAACAAATTTTTCGTTACCTTTTTTATCTATTTCTAAATACTCATATTCAAACATTATAGTTTTATCTGCAATCAAACGATCTGCGTTAGTAAACTGAAATTTTATAGCATCTGCTCCGGCTTCTTTTGCTACCTTTGCAAGTTTCTTAGCAGATTCTAATCCAACATGAGTAGGGCCAGCCTCAAAAACTATATAAACACCTTTTTCTTGAGAAATTTCTCTTCCCTCTATAATTGCTTTCATTTTTACCTCCGCCAGACTCTATTTAAAAGAACATCTACCACATAATCTACATCTTTCTCACTCATATCTGGATAAATTGGTAAACTTATTTCCCTTTTATAAAAATCTTCAGCTAAAGGGCACAATCCTTTATTATATCCTAACCTTTGATAATAAGGCTGTAAATATATAGGTATATAATGTACTTGGACACCAAGTCCATTTACTCTTAACTTTCTAAAAATTTCTCTTTTTTTGCTTTTATACTTGTCTTTCAATCTAATTGGGTATAAATGGTACGCAGAAAAAGCATATTCCTTTTCCACAGGAGTTTCAAAATAAGAATTATCTTTAAAAGCCTTGTTATAAATTTTTACTATTTCTCTTCGTTTTTGAATAAAACTATTCAATTTTTTTAGTTGAGATATTCCTAAAGCGGCTTGAAAGTCTGTCATCCGATAATTATACCCTAAGAATTGCATTTCATAGTACCAATCCCCAATTAACTGTGAATCGTAAACTGTAAACTGTGAACTGTTTTTTGTTACCCCATGTTGCCTGAACATGATAAGTTTTTCATAATATTCTTTATTATTTGTTAAAACTGCACCTCCTTCACCGGTTGTAATTGACTTTACAGGGTGAAAACTAAAGATGGTCATATCGGTATATTTACAGCTTCCTATTTTTACCCCTTTATATTCTGCTCCTAGGGCATGAGCTGCATCTTCTATTACCAATAAATTATATTTTTTCGCAATATTTGATATTTTTTCTAAATCAA
>Ga0190361_1000908_pt1 | contig 11403 bp, 23 predicted proteins | sample 48721845_MG_FD_161273 | JGI IMG/M metagenome (GOLD analysis project Ga0190361, IMG submission 161273) | Hydrothermal vent microbial mat bacterial communities from Southern Trench, Guaymas Basin, Mexico - 4872-18-4-5_MG | ecosystem: Environmental > Aquatic > Marine > Hydrothermal vents >...
TCTAGATCAAGCTTTTCAACTTCTAGCCTTAACTTCTTCCTTTTTAACTTAAAGTACTCAATTAACTCAGTTAAGAACATCACAACCTCCTTTTTTTAAAAAAAAATTAAAAAATTTAAAAAAAAATAGTACTTACATCCAAACTCGCCTTTTTACTACAACTCTCCTAAACCCTTACTCAACACTCTTTATCATAAGTTACGTTCACATCGAAATACAACAGCTTCTTCTCTCCTTGGGTTAGACCTATTTCCTACTTACATAGAGATATAAAAAGAGGTTTAACTCACAAAAGACGCGATAGAACAGAAAGTCAACATTTACACCAAATCTTCAACAAACTTTTTTCACCTTGTGTTAGGTCCAGCGTGTCTACTAACCAACCCAACAAATCCTCTTTTGAACGAAACTCAGGGCAACCGCGGTACATTAGGCCCCATGCTTCAACACCACAAGCACGAGCTAGTTGTGCACAGTGAGGATACTTCTTCCTAAAACGCTCCCAGTACTCATAATGATCCGGTTCAACTTGAATCCAATAATAACCTACTGTCGCTCTAATCAACACTGCGGACTCAACACGTACATCCGGTACAGCGCGTGCTAGTACACGTGTTAGTGCCAATGCTTTACTCCCTAAAACACAAGATTTATATTAAAAAAGCCTAGATCGCTTCGTTAAACCTACATCAAGATGTAAAAGCTTACACTCTCCTTGCGTTAACCACTCTATCAAGTCTTTTTTCGACGCAAATTCCGGACAAGTGGTACAGTGTACTATCGCACCCCATGCCGGTGCTATTTTTACACTACTTAGGTACTCCCTTTTGAACCGCGCCCAATACTTAAAGTGATAAGGCTTTACAAATGCTTTCCCACATTGATTAACTTCGACTCAAGACATAAGAGGTTTTTTTCTCCATCCGTCAATCCTAGTACGTCCGTCAGCCATCCAACTAACAAGACACACGAAGGGAACGAAGGAGCAGATCTGAAAACCATACAACCATACCTAGAGCCAACTTTTTCCCAATAAGGATACCGCTCTTTGAACCGCGTCCAGTAGACGATATGGCTCGGTCTGATCTGAATTCGGTACCATGCCCTAATCGGCGTGGTAACTATCTCCGCTGCTGCAACATATATATCCGGCACAGCGCGTGATAGAATATATGTCAATACTTGCATTTTATATACAACTCAAAAACTACCGTCATTTTTCTCATTATATACTTTATGTAAATCACAAAGCGCAGAAGGATCTTGTAACCTGATTTTTACGCGCAAACCTTCGGAGAAACCCATGTTCCATCTTCTACACACAAGTATACATTCTTCAATTTTCTTTCATGATTCCTCTTCATATTGTGTTTTACGTACCTCTACGGTTATAGGATGTCCGTAACCACCAAACCTAACATTGTAAATGTATTTCACCTCCACGTTAATCCCTATAACTCATATAACAGGCAATCGTGTTTTAAACTGAACCGAAGGTGCAACAAATAATATTGTTTCTAAAACGACAGCGGGGTGAATCTGTGATAAAAGACTCACTTCCGCCTTCTTAAGTTCGGTGCATGAATAGTCGATCATCTGTAACCATGTAAACGAATTATTTCATCCAACCCCTTCCTGTTTCTTACTCTTTCGTCACGTGATTGTTGAGGAACCGCTCTATATGTTTCGCGCTAACTCTAACCACCCATAGCCTACCAGCGGGTGACTTAAGAACATTGGTGTTATCTGTTATTATTTTGTTGTAAAGACTGCCTCTTTGTACGTACGTTGTTCTCACACCATTCCTTCGAAGCTTGATACACTTATACTTTGTGGACGCTTCTACTATAACGTCCCCATAGTGACCTTTTACATCAACATGAATTCCACGTGGAGTAATTCCGTCCAAACTGAATGATCCTGTTCGCACGATTTGGCGTACCTGCCTTCGCCCCTCAGCTTCCCTCTCCCACCTCTTATGTGATACTTTATACGATTCAAGAAAGGCTTTCGCTAATTCACGCCCAGTCTGTGTCGGACGTATTTCAGCAAGGCCTTCCTTTAGTAAGTAGGATAAGGAGCGGTTTATTGCCCATGGCATTTCCAACTGTTTATCAATTTGCTTTTGTACATAATTAGTGTACACGCACTTCAAGGTAGAAGCGGAGACCCACATTTTGCCCGGTCCGCGATATAGAAAAGGCCCCACCTTACTCAACTTTTTTAGCAAGCGTGACATATTAGATCAGACCTTCCACACTTAATGTTTACTTTTTGTCACCCTCTACTGTAAGTCTAACTCGCACCTCTCTAGGCAGGTCAGCATCCTTTTTCACATAGACCACGCCTGTTACCTCTTCAGACTCAATATTGAACCGGTGGTATCTTTTTGTGTCCCTCTCATATACTGCTTTCACTTCTACAAAGTCTTTTCCACCCATCTTACTCACCTCCTTTCTCTCAGAATCTTATGATTCCTCTTCGCTCTTCATTTGATAATAGTAATCATTCACAACTTCAACTAGATCATCGTGAGCTTTTTGACAGTAAGGCGCATAATTAACCATACCTGGTCCAATCTCGTTGTAGAGAATCTCAGCATAACGTAGCCTGTTCTTTTCGTCCTTAAAGAAGAACGCCACATTTGGGAGGTGATCGTCTTCCCAAATGTTTACCACATGTATATCAGTTACCTTTTCAACTAAGTCAAAAAGATGAAACGCCTCACACATATGTTTTTTAGACTTCTTCAAAACGTATAAAACTTCATACCGCGTTAGCTCAAGAGCCTCTGCAATATAGTCAGGATTATGGTATCCTAGATCCCACAAACGATTCACACACTGATGCTCACCTATAGTTATTATACCAGGAAATCTTTTTGACATTAGATTTCACCCCCTATCTGAAATAACAAGTCATATTATTTCAACTTTCTTCCTTAACTTGAACTATCTGACCCACAACGTAAACCTTACAATGTGACTCTACTACCACCGCACCGCCCAATCTTGGGTCATATGTCGCAACCCATACTGTTGGGTGGTAGAAGTGAGTTAAGAAGCAAAACAACCAGACAGGCCCTCTACCACTTAAAACCACCCCTTTTGTCGGTTTTACTTCTGGAGGATTACATAACGCTAGATCGGTGGGCTCAATAGACTGATCTAACGTAAAGCTTACGATAGTGAATTCACTCCTCTCATCTACTTTAAAACTTACACCCATTTTCACACCTCCTTAGCAGAGATTTTGAAGGTATCGTTTTATATGTTTTGTATTGACTTTAAGTAACCACAGTCTCCCTTTGGGTGACTTAAGAGCGTTAACTATGTCGTCTTGTATCTTATTATAAAGTTTCCCCGCACCTACAAATGATGCTATATCACCCGACTGTAACACCCTTCGTAATGTTATGTAATGTCCGTACGTAAACGCCTCAACGTCCACCCGCACATCACCATCTTTATAATGCCCATAAATAACAGAACTATCCTTACGCGCAGTAATCTTATCTAATATGAACTTACTTCTCATCGCAATAGATCGTATGCGCCTACGTTCCACAATTGCTTCGCCCGCCCTCTCTTGCTTTCGTTCATACACCTCTAACACCTTCCTTGCGAAGTCGTATCCTCGCTGTGTTGGTTCAACTCGTATGTACCCGTTCTTCAGTAGGTACACCAACGACACCCCTATAGACCTTGGCATCGTTTGTTTATCCCTAACCTTTTCTAGTAAAAAGTCTTGATTCATACACTTTAAATACGTTGTCGACACCCATTCCGAGTCAATACGAAAAAACTTATCACTTTTTATTTCTTCAATGCGTCTCTTCATACCTTTCATTTTTAAAATTTTTTAATTTTTATTTTAAAATTTGAATATACTCCCTAGATAACACTACCTGTGTCCCTCTACTACAAAAAAATCGTAACCTACTTCATATTCTTCTCTTCGTCAGATGTCTCTTGTTCTATAACCGTCACTGAACAATGTGAGCATGTCCACGCTGTCCAGGGCTGACCTTCTTCTACTTCAACCACACCTCCTTCTTGACATATAATGCAGTTAGGATTATCGCATTCAATCCTGGCTATCTTCTTACCCTGTGTCTCGACATAACTCTCATAAGGAGGCGCGGCTGGTGACTCTTTTACTTTAAATCCAGCTCGCTCGAAGAGCTTCAAGTCCTTTCGTGTTATAATTATATCATCTAAATCCGTATCCGCGAACAAGTGTATCCGAACGCCTTTCCCCTCGATTATAAAATACTTTTCGCTACTCATTTTTTACCTCCCTATTGATTTTATGCGCTTCACAAACCTCACACTATTGACCCAAAAATCCAATTCAGAGTTTGGGACTAACCAAATGTCTGCTACAGGTACTGGGGCAACAACCACCGCAACATCCGTGCGAAAATACGAGTACTCGTAAGGACAGTTTGTAGGGTGAGGACAGCGACCGACCCAACTTAAGCCGCACCAAATTTCGCAATCGGGAGTTCGCTGCTCAATCTTGTTTACTTCTCCGTTCCACTTCTGAAAGAACCTTTGAGCATCAAAATCAGTCGAGCAAGAGTCACTTGTCAAAACAGCATCAACTTCAGGATAGTCGCAAACAAGTATGAAATCAGAACGAGGGGGAGGGACGACTTCAACATCACTTTCAGACAACTCGGGATATTGTTTGAGAAAGCAATTTAAGTCAAACTCATCGCCATATGGGAAGTACCACTTAACGGCCAGTTCATCAAACTCAGGAGAGAAAAAGACAAACTGGCTGTTACATTTCGAACTATCGTATTTCTTAACCCGAACAAATTTCATTTTCTTTCCTACTTTTTTCTCACTTCCTATACAGTCTTTCTTTTACAACCCTCGCCACATCAATCAGAGACATGAATGGCTTTTCGGGCAGGAAATGAGCGTCAATAATCGCAATTACCTTTCCCATCTTTTACCCCCATCCAATAGTCATTATAGAAGGTAAGAAGAACAGCTCCTTTCTTTCCTGCTTTAAGCTAACCCACTCACCTCCAGGCGATATGATGATATGATCAACCACTTGAATACCTAACAGACGCCCAGCTTCAACACACCTTTTCGTAATGAAGACGTCCGCTTCATTCGGTTCCAAATCCCCTAACGGGTGGTTATGCGCAAGAACTATTGCTGTTGCACCGAACAGAAGTGCGTTCCTAAAAATGACTTTAACGTCTGTTAGAATACATGCTTGTACACCAAAGAAAAGCACCTTAAAGCCTGTCACAACCCCTCTTCTCCCTGCACTTAGGAATAACACTATGAAGTGTTCCTGATCGTCGTCTAACAGTTCGTCATAAATCGAACGTAGAAGCACCACCGCATCCTCTGGCCTAGTTAACTTTGTCGCATCCTCTACTGGGTCACTCACCTTTATTTGGATTGTTTTCAGCTTACATGTGTACCTTTTCATTTCCCCATTACCTTTCTCCATCTCTTTACAGACTTTACGTCACTAACCCAGAAATCTAACTCAGAAACAGGTACTAGCCATACATCCGCTACTAGCTCAGGCGCTACAACAACAGCTACACTAGTCTGGTAATAAGGGTACTTATATGGGCACCCCTTTGGATGCGGGCAGTTGTTGTTTAAATCCAACCCGCACACCAAATCACAGTTAGGATGTTTCCAAATGACCTTATTATACTCACCCTTCCATTCCCTGAAGAATCTTTGTCCATCGAAATCAATGGAACAAGCTTCTGTTAAAGCATCAACTTCAAGGTAGTTGCAGACGAGTATTGAACCGCTTGGAGGAGGTGAAATCACTTCAACGTCCTCCTCACTTAACTCTGGGTAGACCTTCAAGAAGTATCTTAGCTCAAAGTCCTTATATGGGAAGTACCATCGCACCTTCATCTCTTTGTATGAAGGCGAGAAGAACACGAATCTTCTGTTACATTGAGAGTTGTCGTATTTAGTGTTCCTTACAAACTTGTACATATGTACACTCTTTGTGTTGCTTTCAAAGACGAATCTTGGTAATATAAAGCCTTTACGCTTTTTTATTTATACAAATGCGTTACTAAGGGCCTGACCGTTTCTGACCCTACCCCTCTGGCAAAACCAGGGGGCCCTACTCTCATACCTCCTTGATAACTCCTGTCCATGGTTTATCTCCTGCTCGTGAGCAGCGTGTAGGCATCAGGCTCAGAGTCAGGTTCTTGACAAACAGCTCTGCTTCCTTCTCCAGCCCTTCAAGCGAGAGTCCGAGGTTGAGACATCCTGGCCCTCCTACCAACTTGAGACCTTTTACTTTGACGTCCTTAAAGTGTACTTGGTTCATAATTATTTCGGCGATCTCGTCCCAGTGTGGCCTTAGGTCTTTCAACGTTGCTACCACATAAACGTGTTGCTCTCTATTCATTTCATTCCTCTTAGTTAACTCTCTAACTCTTTGAATAGCTTTACCAAACGTGCCGTCACGTCATCGAATATGTCGTGAAGCAGATCGTCCGCTTGAAGTGCTAGTTCGCGATCCTTTTCGGCTTCTGCGTCCTTAAGACGCCGGTACGCGATCTTAAACCTTTCATCTAACTCTTTGAGCCATGGTGTATTCATCGCTACCTCCTTTCTTTTAATAATGGGCAGCCTGAATAGGCCGCCCTTGTTAGAAGGCTACGATTCCTGCGCGTCATAGTAAGCCTTCTGCATCTCTGCTTTCAGTGTAGACATCTTCACTTTCTCTCGCACTTTCTTCCACAACTCAGGCTTTTCAGCCTTGAACATGAAGATGCATACATCACGAAATCCGGTTGGGCCTAACCTCTTGAAGACCTCAGGACCTTTGTCCTTTATGATCCTTGCTGCCAAATCGCGCATGTACGACGTATGGCCCAGCTGAGACTGACCATTCTTCTTTTCCAACGCCGCGTCGACGAGAGACCTCAAGTCAGTTTTCTTTTCAGATCCTACGTTGGTTCCTTTCTTTTCGGTTCCTTTCTTTTCGATTCCTTTCTTTTCTTCCATTTCCTTTACCTCCTTTCTTTTTATTTGGACTCTTGCGAGTCCATCCAAACGTTAAAAAAAAATAAAAATTATATAAAAATAAAATTATGCTTGATTAGAACAACCGGTCGATCTCTTCCTCTGCGATGTATAACTCATTACCTACTATGTCCACTTCTGCCTCTATATCATAAAGCACATTATAGGCCCCTTTGTTGACACTTAATAATACACAAACTGCCCTAGATCCTTCTGGCTCATAAGTGGTCACCTGCCGATCGTCAATCACGTACTTACCTTTGAGATCCTTAAACTCGCGCAACTCTAACCACCAGATGTTTCCAGTCTCGCCTAAATCATCGACTGTCTTTATCTCTCTTAATTTGTACCCGTCTGTCAAACGACACCTCCTAACGTTTTAAAAAATAAAAATTTATATAAATAAAAATTAAACCTTCACAAACAAACCAGCTCTGCTTTTCCTTTCATTACCCTGCCTGGCCTCACCAAAGCGAGACCTAGGGCAGGGTTTTGCTAAAGTAGAATTCCGGTGCTTAACTGCTTCTACTCGAAAGTTGCTCAGTCTAAGTTAGCACTCCGAGCTCAACTCCTTGATTTTAGTGACGGTGCATTTTCGTACCATCTAGAATTTTCGTGCCGATCACTTACTCATCCTGCCGCTGAAATAGTGCTTTATTGACCGCTTCCACTTCAATCCGAGTGTACCTAGCCTCAGTAATCCAGTAAGCCTTCTTCCGTGGGTCCAACTTACCCCATGAATGTTCTTTGTCCTCTTTCGGCTTCGGTTCATAGGTGACCCGATGACGTAACCAACTATACACTTGTCGATATAACTTTACTCTAGGAGTCTTTGTCAGCTCTTTCAGTTCAGCGTAGTCACATATAATTCGAGTCCAAACGCAAACCGGTTTCCCTTTTAGCTTCTCTAGTAATGCAGGTTCCGCTTTCACTTCTTGTATGAACTGGTTGATGATGTCTCTATAGTCCACCTCTTTCACCTCCTTTCGGGCCCCGGATTAGGACCTATGGTCCTGGGCCCATTGTATAGTTCCTATAAGGAACTATAATAACGTTGCTCAATCCCCTCTAAACGGGTCTCTTTATCAGTTTGATCATATAGGTATAACCTCTTTCCCATTTGTTAACCGGTTCCTCCTTTACTAATGTCCATCCTCTACACTCTAGCAAATCGAAGAACTCCCTCCATACTCCAACTCCACTTCTTTCATCACCATAGCAGTGAACCCATAAAACCGCACCAACCTTACATACTCTATCTACTTCACGGGCTAACTCTGCGCGTGCGATTTTGTTTAGCATTATCAATAGTTGCCCTATGTAAACCTCATCAGCAGATTCATCCTCAACCGGAATCGGGCCAGGACAACTCCACTCCACGACTCCGTCATACTTCTCGCAGTCCAAATGGATCCAGTCTGGAGTGTCCTCAACCCAATATCCTTTTGGTCCCGAACCTAGATCGAGCTTCATTCCCTCACCTCCTTTCCAGCCCTGGATTAGAACCTTATTGGTTCTAGGCTGTTAAGTCCATTCTTATATGTGCTGTAAAATCCGAATCCAAGTGTAACTGAAACGTTACTCTCTTCACCTGCTCCGGTTTTACACGTTTAACATACAACCCATAACCAGTACGTATTTCAATACTATACCTGTCAAGTACTGCTGCTAACGGTTTGTCGCTCCAATCAATCCTTTGTTCTTCAGGCGGAAGTTGTTCTAGTATTTCACTACCATCGTCGCAGTCGAAGTAGACTTCTGTAGGCTCAACCTCAAACTCTACTACCCAAGAAGGTTCATTTAAAAGTGGGAACTCAATTGCTGAAACGAGCACAGCGCTGTGCCCGTTGGCGGTGTCAGAACTAGGCGATACTCCGTCTTTCAGGATCTGTTGTAGACTCATTATAGAACATGGTACCGTTGTGAACAACCTCATATTTACTCACCCCCTTTCCCAGCCTTAGATTAGGACCTTTTGGTCCTAAGCTGGTTAGATTGATACTACTCCAACCTTTATGATCCTTTTAGGCCGGAGCAGGACCGTTCTTACCTTCACAAACTTATTGTTATCCAACCAGTATTTTTCCTCAAAGCTCTCCACTACACAACCGTGAATCTCATAGAGATCCACAGAATCACCATACCATTGCTCCTGTACTACTCTTGCTTCCTCTAACGTACGAGTACAGAGCAAGGTACCGTTATAGACTCGTAGTGGGGAACCGACTTCCTGTACTCTGTATGGCATCTCACTTCTCCTTTACTCGTCTCCATGATTCAATTGGGTCCTTTACTACCAACCTGGCCCTCCCCGGGCATTGTTCGAAGAACTTTACCGCGTCTGCTAGTCCATCTTCAGCACCGTCTGTGAAATCTCTCACTTTCTGGACCCCATCTTTAATATAGAAGACCGACGCAACTACCTCTTCCACGCGAAGAGGCGTACACTCTGGGCATATCTCTGCCCATTCCGGAATCGGTTTTCCACACTTCTTACACTTCTTCATCTCATCACCTCCTTTCGTGGCTCAGATTCCTTTACCGGAGCCACAACGGTTTATTCATTTCCGTACAATAATCCTTCGATTATTTCCATCGTCCCGACATCCACCTCGCGATCTGGCTTATCTTTCCAGTCGCATGTATACTCTCCCCATTTTGCGTACATATCGCCAATTTTCGTTCCTGGCAGTACCCTTGCTTCCTCTTTCTTCCGTGGACGCCCCCTCCTTTTTCTTTTGAGAGCCTCTACAATCAACTTCCCTAATGGGTCTTTCATGTTGACGTTTAACTCTTCTTCCGGTTCTCTTTCTGGTTTCATGTTCAATACTTCCAACGCACCCCAGATCCCGAACATCCGGATGTATTGTAACCTCATCATTCGTCTTGACTTGTTTCGGAAGTGTATTCTTTGTACAGGACCTACTGGCCATGAACTTTTCGACCTGGAAGCCTTCTTTTCTAAAGCCTCTTCAATCAGGTCAGTAAGGTCAGGTTCCATTGTAGATGTAGGTTCAGGTTCTGGCTCCACAATCACTTTAAATTCTGTACCATTCTTCTTTCGAATAATGTACTCTTGACGTTCCATTCTCTTTCACCTCCTTTCGGGCCCCGGATTAGGACCTATGGTCCTGGGCCCATTGTATAGTTCCTATAAGGAACTATAATAACGTTGCTCAATCCCCTCTAAACGGGTCATTTCTTTGTTGGGGCCCCTTTACCTTTTCCCGCCGGGGCCCAGGAGCGGGATTATTTCTGTTCCTTACCTTCTGCCCAAGTGTCGATCCATTCCTTCCGATCGCGGTCGTACCGGAACCCCCGACGATTCTTATACGCATTGAGTTGGCATGCGTATTCATGAGGATTTCCGACCCGAGCTGCTAAGTCAGGGTGAACCGTCTGGAAGATCAGACGGAACCCGCTGACCTGGTCGGGGCGAGTCCCTCCTGGCTGGAGTCTCCGGATAGCATCTCTGCCGTATTCGGCTTCAATCTTCCGCAACAGAGCCTGCATGGCGGAGATATGTCCACCACCTTGCCGGCCCTGCCTCTCGAGGGCGCGGTCTACCAGTTCTTTCAGGTTCGCCATGGTTCTCACCTCCTTTCCGGCCTTGATTAGGCCAGATTTACTGGCCTTGGCCTGTACGTATCTTGTTTATATGTTTATTTTAATATAATTTTTAAATTTTATATTTTAATTTTAATATATTTTTGCTTAGTACGCGTTAAAGGAGCTATGTTAGAAGGACTGTACGTTAATCGAGTTGTGTCAGAAGGACTGTACGTTAAGGGAGCTGTGTTAGAAGGACTGTACGTTAAGGGAGCTGTGTTAGAAGGACTGTGCGTTAATCGAGCTGTGTTAGAAGGACTGTGTCATTCTTAAAGTCACGCTGTGTTAATCGATCTGTGTTCCAATACGTGTTAAGACAGCTGTGTTCGCGTATGGTCTGTGTTGAAGGCTATACTAAAGGACCAATCCACATTACGATTCCTACACTAACCCATCCTTCTATGAACTATTTGGAAACCATTGGTCACACAATTCCGTAACCGGACAAAAAACACGTTTGCAATAGAATCAATGGTTTGAGGTCGGTGCGTGTACTTAGGCTGAGCAAGTTTTGAGTAGAAAGAGTTAGTCATATAAAATTTTCTATAAAGAGTGGGACTTGACATTAGGTGTAAGCAAGTGGAAAAGTGTGGCATGATTGTGAAAGTAAAAAACGTAGATAGGTTCTTTGATTCTCTGGCTAAGTACTTGTTCTTCAAAGAGTTAAAAAGAGCATACGAGATCAAGATTGATGAAAAAGGACGTCCTGTTACATTCATCACTAAGAGAGTAAAAGGCAGGCTCAGGCATATCCCAA
>Ga0190361_1000909_pt1 | contig 11401 bp, 10 predicted proteins | sample 48721845_MG_FD_161273 | JGI IMG/M metagenome (GOLD analysis project Ga0190361, IMG submission 161273) | Hydrothermal vent microbial mat bacterial communities from Southern Trench, Guaymas Basin, Mexico - 4872-18-4-5_MG | ecosystem: Environmental > Aquatic > Marine > Hydrothermal vents >...
TGTTTTTGAACTCTAGCTTCTCCACCCATTTTGAGAATCTCTTCCTTCTTCTCATAGAGCTCATTAACTTTCTCTTCCATACTCATAAGAGCTGCCTCCCTGATTAGACTAAAAATTAAGACAAAAAGACTCAGCCAACTTTTATTACTCCTTTTTCAACCAGTTCGTTTATTTTTTTCTCATCATAACCTAAAAGACTTCTTAAAACTTCTCTTGTGTGCTCTCCAAGTAGAGGTGCTGGGGATGGAATATACTCTCTCCTTTTCAAAAAGGAGAACATTAAGGGATTCCCTGCAGTTCTAACTTTCCCAACTTTTGGCTGGTCAACCTCAACTATCATACCCCTATAATTGACGTTCGGGTCTTCTACAACGTTCTTCACTGTATTTACAGGTCCGCAAGGAACGCCCGCTTCCCTTAGTATTTTAATTATTTCTGCTACAGAGAGACTCTTAGTCCATTCTGTTAAAATCTTCTTAAGTTCGTCGTAATTCTCTACTCTGGTTTTATTTGTTTTATACTTGGGATGATTTATTAGCTCTTCTTTTCCAATAGCTTTACAGAATCTCTGCCACAAAGAATCGTTACCTACCCCTATTACCACCCATCCATCTTTTGCTTCAAATACATCAAACGGAGCAATTGATGGATGTCTACTTCCAATTCTTTTTGGAACCTCCCCTGCTAGTGTATATCTCACCACTGCATTTTCTAAAACTGAAACAATGGAATCTACCATTGAGACGTCTATTCTACTTCCTTCCCCAGTTTTTTCTCTCTTGTAAATTGCTGCTAAGATTCCTATTGCCGCATACATTCCTGCAAATATATCTGCCACAGATGCCCCCACTCTAGTCGGTGGGCCATCTGGTTGTCCTGTTATGTCCATAAGTCCCCCATAAGCTTGGGCGATTATATCATATCCAGGAAGTCCTTGGTATTCAGGAAGAACATCGTTCCCAAAACCACTTATTGAAACGTGTATTATATCAGGCTTAATTTGCTTCAGGCTTTCATAGTCTAATCCAAACTTCTTTAGGGTTCCTGGCCTGAAATTCTCTAGAAACACATCACTATTCTTAATGAGTCCTTTTACAATTTCTAATCCCTCAGGAGTTTTTAAATTAACTGCAATACTTTTTTTGTTTCTGTTTATGCTGATAAAATAACCACTTTGGTCATCCACAAAAGGCCCAAAGCTCCTGCTGTCATCCCCAATATCAGGCCGTTCTATTTTGATAACTTCTGCACCCAAATCTGCTAATATCATACTACAGTAAGGGGCTGTTAAGACATGCTCCAATGCTACTATCCTTATTCCTTTTAAAGGGAGGATATCACTCATAAACCTCACCACCCTTAAATTCTCTACTTGAATAAACTAACCAGCAAGTACCTTACAAACTTTTTTTATCTTTTTGAAAAAAATCTTTAAGAAATAGTTATATCTTATAAGATAGAGGAGATCATATAATTAAAAATTTTAATTTTCTCAAGTTCTTTCCTTTTGAAAATCTTCCTAGAAGAAGCTAGAAAGACCCAAAAATTTATTACTTTCACTGCACATTTTTTTATAAATAGTGGTGATAATTAATGAAAAGTGAGAAAATAGATAAAAATAAATTGTATATATTATGGAAATTACATGAAAATTCTAGAACAACCTATAAACAACTAAGCAAAGTATGTAAGTTAAGTCCTGTATCTTGTTACAACCAGGTCAAAGAACTGAAAAAAACTGGAGTTATTAAACGCTTCACAATAGAAATAGACCCAAAAGCTCTTGGATATTCTCTCGAAGTGTTCATGGAAATAAAAGTATCAAGAGCCATAAGAAAAAGAATCGCCCAAGAAATTTCCAAAATCGGAGGTGTCAAAAAAGTTTGGGAAATTACAGGAGAGAGCGATTTACTAGTTCATGGATTCTTTATAAATAATGAAGAGTTAGACAACTTTATTACTATATTGGTTAAAAAATTCCCAGAAATAAAAGACATAATAACCAGAGTTGTCCTCCATGCATACGAAGATACAAACACTCCTTGGTTTTTTAGGATTGAGAGTATTCAAGAAAAATAAAATAAAAAAACTAACTAAGAATCGCGGAAAGGTTCTTTGCAATTATTTTTGTCTCTGAGGAAGAGCTCTTAGTTACTATTTTATCTAGTCTTAGTTCGAAGAAATAATCTTTGGAAATATCAACTAACTTCTGTTTATCTTCCGGCATTGGCTTAGTTAATAAGCTAACTATCACTAGTAAAGTTCCTGAAACAATTATGCCCGCAAAGAACGGATGTAAGTGTGTGAAAGCTCTGAGCCCTAGTATCTCCCAAAACGCATTTGTGAATGCTCCTCCTATCATTGAGGCAAGTACTCCTGCTGGTGTTGCTCTCTTCCAGTATACTGCTGCTAGATTTGGAAACATGAATGCTGAAGCTAAAGTACCGAATGCTGAAACTACTACAAAGAAGACGCTAAGACCGGGAATAAGAGCAACTAGTAGTGCAAGACCTCCTAAACTTAAGGTGGCTATACGATTGTACAGCAAGCGTTTTTTATCATCTACTGAAGGGTTAATGTATTTTGCATATACATCATTAACTAACGTCGAGGCACTATTCAAGGATAGAGTATCGGCAGTACTCATTATTGCAGCATAGACTGCTGCAATCAAAGCCCCTGCTATCCATGGATTCACGAACTCATAGAAGAATGTTGGGGCTGTCAATTCTGGATCTGAAAGGCTTGGAAGAAGGATCACTCCAAAGAGCCCAATGAACACACAAGCATATGCGAATACTGATGCCCAAATTGGGTTTATAAGAATTGATTTAGTAATTTCTCTAACGCTTCTAGCTGACATGTGGAAGGCTACTATATGAGGTAGCCCCATGTACCCTATCATATATATTAATAAAGCTCCGATTATTTCTCCATACTGCCCTTGGAACTGTAGTCCCGTCCCCCAAGGTGAGAATATTGTAGGATCTATTGACATTAATGAATTAGTGAGGCCCGAGAATCCTCCAACTAAGTCAAAGCCTACGATTAGTCCAATAACAGCTCCCAAGAACATGATACTGCCTTGTATTGCATCAGTTAGCATGCACGCTAAGAGTCCACCAGCTGCTACATAGATTAGTACTATAATACCTCCTACTAACACTCCATATGTGTAAGGAATCCCCATAAGTACCTGAGCGACTTTTCCTGCTGCTACTACTTGAGCCAATAAATATTGCCACATGAAAATTGCTCCAATGAGACCTCCAACTAACGGAATGTATTTAGAGGCGGTTGATGATGGATCGTTATATCTTTTTGCCAAGAAATCTATTGGACTTATGGCCTTTAGATAGGCTGCTAGAGTTCTAAGTCTTCTCCCAAGAAGTGTGAAGTTAACATAACCCCCACCAGCGTCTCCTGCCTCATACCAGAATGCATATAATCCCTGAGTATAAGCGTATCCAGGAAGGCCCAAAAACATGAAACCACTCATTGCCCCAGCTCCATGACTCAAAGCTACCAAAAATGCGTTTGCTTTTCTTCCTGCAACTGTATAATCTTCAGTAGTTTTCATTTGCTTAGCTGCCCAATATCCTATAATTACCATCGCAATCAGATAAAGAACCCACGCTGCCAGAGCTTCTGGATGTTCAATTGCCATTTTCACTTCCCTCCCTTAATTGCTTTTAACATCTTCTTTTCTTGGTTTGTGAAATATAAGTATGTAACTACTGCTAAGATTATCCACATCGCTGGCCAAAAGAGAAATAGTGCCCACGACTTTGTAGGGTTTATATTGTTTACATCTGCTGTTGCCATTCCTAAAATACACCTAATTATCCATCCAAACATTGCTACTCACTCCTTTTCCAAAGATAAAAAAATAAATAAGTAATTTATGGCTTCAATACACAATTCCTTCACTACTCTTGGAGGGTGGCACATCAGTCTTTTCAGCTTCCTTGTCCGCCACTTTTAAAGCCTCATCCAAAATCTCGATTGCCTCATCCACTTGTTCCTTAGTTATGATTAATGGCGGTGCAATAAGTAGTTGGATATACCAATCAACTACATATAATCCGCGTTTCATAGCTTCAGCAGCAATTTTGTCGTTCATTAAAGGTTTAATATATTTATCAGATTTCACATTGAACGGCTCTTTTGTTTTTCTGTTCTTAACTGTCTCAAGTGCCCAGAAGTGTCCTATTCCTCTTACATCCCCAACGCAGGGATGATCTTCTGCCAACTCGTATAATCTCTTTCCAAGATATTCTGATACCTCTTGAGGCTTTCCACTTTCGAAAAGCTTTTTGTATTCTTCCACTGCGGCAGGAAGAGCAGATAATGTAAGTGGATGATGAGCATACGTATGTCCATGACTGAGAACATTTTCCTCGAAGTAATCTCTAATCTTTTTGGTAGTTGCAGTAACTCCCAGTGGAATATATGCACCACTTGCTCCCTTAGCAGTAGTTAAGATATCTGGAGTAACTCCCCAGTGCTCTATGGCAAATGGCTTTCCTGTTCTATACCAACCGCTCATAACTTCATCCACAATAAAGAGTACATCATTTTCATCACAGATTTCTCTGACCATCTTATAGTACTCTTTTGGCGGGACAATGATACCATTAGTGCCCACAACTGGCTCAAGAAGAACTGCCGCGACGTTACCCTCTTCTTTTATCATGTAATCCAAGTACCTACCACATGCAAGATCACAGTCGGGATATTTAAGACCAAATGGACATCTGTAACAGTAAGAATCTGGAGCATGTCTCACTCCAGTTATTGTAGTTCTAGCTCGTTCCGCCCACCATCTTCTTGGATCTCCTGTTAAAGTAACGCTAACAGCTGTTGCACCGTGATACGAGTGGTAACGGCTGATTATTTTGTATTTTCCCTCTTTTTCAAAGTACAATCTTGCAATTTTTACTGCAGCTTCATTTGCCTCAGTTCCACTTGTTGAAAAGAAGTATTCTTCTAATCCTTCAGGCATAACTTCTAATAGGGCTTTTACAGCTTTGGCTTTTGACTCCTCAATAAACCCTGGTGCCACATAAGGTAACTTCTGAGCCTGCTCACAGATTGCGTTTATGATTGCTTTGTTTCCATGACCAAGGTTGGAACACATGAGTTGAGATGAGAAATCCAAGTACCTCTTCCCTGTATGATCCCAAAAGTACACTCCTTCCGCTTTTGTCACATATTTCGGGGACTTCCAACCTTTTTGTGCCCTCCAGGTTCCATAGGTATGCTCTACGATTAATTTTATTTCATTTTCTTTATCATTCAAAGATACTCACCTCCAAGATATTTCTCAAAAATCAGTTATTATAATTCCATATTTAAGTATAATCTATTAATTTATGAAAAATTTTAATAAAATATAATTAAGGTCTCTACGTCCATATAAAAGAATGTTAAAAACTTTTGTAACTTAGCAAAATAATATTTTAAATTACACTACATTCATAGCTATGAGGTGATTTACATGAAGGGATATGCTGGAGAAATACTTTATATAGATTTAACTAACGGAGCTATTAAAATAGAAAAAACCACTGAAAAATTAACCCGTAACTATCTTGGTGGCGTTGGATTCGGAGCAAAGATATTATATGAAGAAGTCAAACCAAAAACAGGCCCACTTTCTCCAGACAATGTACTAATAGTTACTGCAGGACCAATCTCCGGAGTGCCATTCATGGGGGCGGGTAGAACAACATTTGTAAGTAAATCCCCACTCACTGATGGATGGATGCATAGTAATATGGGAGGAAGCTTTGCTGCACATATGAAGTTTGCAGGATATGATACAATAGTAATCAAAGGAAAAGCAAGTGAACCAGTAATGATAAAAATCGATGATGAAAATGTAGAAATACTTCCAGCGGAGGATTTATGGGGAAAAGGAGCAATTGAGACCCAAAAAATTGTTAAAGAAAAATATGGAAAACAATACGACACGTTTGCCATAGGCCCTGCTGGGGAAAATTTAGTTAAATATGCTTGTATAATAGGTAGTGGAGCAAGAGCAGCTGGTAGAGGTGGGTTAGGAGCCGTAATGGGATCCAAAAACTTAAAACTCGTAGCAATAAAAGGTTCCAAAAAAGTAGAAATAGCCGACCCCGAGGGATTCAAAGAATTTAGAAAAGAGTTTACAGAGAAAATAACTAAAAAACTAGTTAATTACACCTTATACGGAACCCCCATTCTTGTTAACCTTATAAATGAAATCCATGGCGGGCTAGGGACACGAAACTGGCAAGAAGAAACATTTAATGGCGCAGAAAAAATTTCTGGCGAGGTTTTCAAAGAAAAACACTTCATACGAAACACGGCTTGCTTTGGCTGCCCAGTAGCTTGTGGAAAAATTTTTAGATCTTTGAGAAATCCCGAAGTTACTTCAGAAGGCCCAGAATACGAATCTATCTATGCACTCGGCTCAGCTTGTGGAATTGATGACCCAAATACCTTAATTGAAGCTGACAAAAAGTGCGATGAATATGGGCTAGACACGATATCTACTGGAATTTCGATTGCGTTTATAATGGAGTGCTACGAAAAAGGGTTAATATCTAAGAAAGATCTCGACGGTATAGAGGCAAGATTTGGCAGTTCAGAAGTACTATTGACCCTTATAGACAAGATAGCCAAAAGGGAAGGAGTAGGAAGTCTTCTTGCTGAAGGAACCAAAAGAATGTCAGAGAAAATAGGAAAAGACTCATGGAAATTCGCAATACATGTAAGAGGGCTAGAAATCGCGGGTCATTCACCAAGAGTTTTAAAAAGCATGGCAATAGGATATGCAGTTTCTAACAGAGGAGGAAGCCACCACGATGGAAGACCCGGACCAGAATATGCAATGCAACCAGAAGAGAAGAAAAAAATAGATGGAAAATCAAGGCTCAATTATGAAATAAACCTTTGGACAACACTTGGAGATTCCCTGATAGTGTGTCATTTTGTCGAAAATGTATTGGGAAGTTCTTTAAACGAAAATCACCTTAAGTTAATTAGACTCGTAACAGGCTTTGACATGTCCATAGAAGAACTCAGGGATGTTGCTCATAGGATTTACACTCTAGAGAGGTGCTTCAACATAAGAGAGAAAGAAGTTGCAAGAGAAGAAGATACTCTACCATGGAGAATACTACACGAAAGGATTCCAAATGGATCAGCGAAGGGATTCGGAGTCACTCCAGAAGAACTAAACGAAATGCTCGAAGAATACTATCTACTCAGAGGTTGGGATAAAAACGGAATACCAACAGAAAAAGAATTGAGAAGATTAGGACTGAACTTTGCCATAGAAGACATGAACAAAGTAAGAAAGAAAAGTGTTTGAAGGCCTATCCTCTTTCTCTTTACTCTTGGTGATTCCAATGGAAGTTGAAATAACTGTTGTTGAAGAGAATTTTGAAACAATAGATAGTCTAGAAAAAATCCTGAACTTAATTAAAAGAAGAGGAATTCAAATAGAGAAAATTGAGTATCTATATTATCCCTATTGGATAATCAGTTTAACTGTCATTGTTAAACAACTATTTGGAGTTAGAGAATTCAAAAAAGTACATTTAATGATAGAAGGACTAACTGGTATTATCGGATACTGTGAAGAACCCCGTCTAAAAGGTAGATATGCTGAAAAGGAAAAACTTCTAGAGCCAAAAGTTAAGAAACCCGGAATCGAAGAAAAAATAAAAAAATTTATTCTTGAGACCTTTCCTCGAGAATATAAAATTTCGATGATCAAAGAAATAACAGTAAACAATATGAACATTACTTTAGCCTATAAAAAATTTTGGATACTTGATTTGTTCAATCCAGGTAATGGAAAAAGAACAAAACTCCTAATTGACAGTGTTTCTGGTGCAACTGAGTATGTTTTAAGCTATGATAGTAGTTAAACATTTACAACTTTAATGGCGTTCCTAGCAATCAGGATGATTCTCAAGGGACTGGGATACCCTGTTCCCTGAGTTTTTTAAATTCATTCAGCAAAAAGAAATTTAAAGCAATTTTGTGAAGTTTTTTCATGATTAACTATCTCCTAGATTTTGTCCTTGGAGTTGCAATAGGAGCAATAGCCGGGCTTTTTGGAGTAGGAGGCGGGTTCTTAATAGTACCAACCCTCACTTTTATGGGATTACCCATTCACACAGCAATTGGCACAAGCCTTGCCTGTATAGCAGTTAGCTCTTTTGCCTCGGCCTATACCCACATCAAGAGAAGAAAGGTCCTTTTTAGAATCGTGGCAATTAAAGAGGCATTTTCAATGCCAGCTGCATTAATTGGAGCCCATATAACACTATTTCTAAATGAGTCTTTCCTCAGAACAATCTTCTCAATCTTTTTGTTCTATCTGGCATATAAAATGATGACAACCTCTTCAAAATATCACCATGAAGAAAGCATTAGGATAAACTATAAGAATGTCCCCATAGTAGGCATACTTTCAGGTTTTACATCTGGCCTCCTTGGAATAAGTGGGGGGATCCTAAATGTCCCTCTTTTTCATGTTCTAGTTGAGATACCTATCAGATACTCCATTGGAACATCCAGTGTTGCGCTCTTTTTTACAGCACTTGCGGGAACCTATGGACATTTCAAAGCGGGAAATGTAAGCATAGAAACAGCACTTCTTTTGGCTCCGGGATTAGTAATAGGGGCGTATTTGGGAGCAAGAAGCACTCATACCTTGCATCCAGAGAGATTACAGAATTGGTTTGCCCTTATACTTACTTTGATCGGAATTAAAATGTTAATTTAGCCCTTAAATTTATTAACTCTCGCCCCATAATTAACTAAGAGAACTTTGAAACATGTTGAAACTATCGTTTCATCGAGTTCCTAAAGTAAGATAAACCCATAATAACCTCGGTGGAGAAAATGAAATCTGGTGCTATCTGGCTGATCCTTATCTTAATTGGAGGTTTAATCCCCATAAGTATTGCACAGAGTCAAACCAATGAGGAATACTTAGGAGAACAAAACGAAGAGAACATAGCTGGGGAGATGGTACACCAGCTGACCAAACTCAGCACCCTTATAGACACGAAGATAAGCCCCATAAAAGACAAATTGCCTCCAAAGATTTTGGAAGATTACAAGAAGGCCGAAGAATTTAAAGAAAAAGCTTTCTCGGAATATCAAAATGGAAAGTATAAAGAGGCCATTCAAGACATTTTAAGGGCTATGAGATATTACAAAGAGATTCTCAAAAGCCCAGAAGCAATTAAAGAGAGGCCCGAATTATTAAAGCAGGAAATGATGGAAGAAAATGCCAGAGTAACGGCATATTTCATCTACATTGAAAAAATAATAAAATTAGCCCAGATCAATGGAATAGACACAGAGGATTTAGTAAAAGCTTATGAAAATACCAAAAATGCCTATAAGGAAGCCCTAGAAGATCTACACTCTGGAAACTTAGAAAATGCTAAAAACAGCCTGTTAAATGCTAGAAAAAATAGAACCGAACTAGACCAAGAGTTGAGAAAGGTTGTTGCAGAACTCACATCCAAAAATGCCGAAACAATTGTAAAATCATTTTTAGTAAAAACAAGCCAAAGTCTTACAGTTGCTAAGAAAGCCATGAAAAACGCAAAAGAAAGAGGATTAAAAACAGAAGAAGCCGAGCTAGAAATAAAAAGAGTAAGCGAGATTTATCTTCAGGTTGAGAATCTGGCAAGGGAAGAAAAATGGGAAGAGGCCCTTCGGATAATTAGAGAAAATGGGGCTCAAATGGAAAGGTTCTTCAGAGCAGTTGGAATGGTTAGAATGAAAAATACAAACATGGTGGAAGTTTTAGAGAGCACGAAAGAAAGAATAAAAAGAGATGCCACTGCACTTGTTATTCTCAAAAACAAGGGAGTGAATACGGCAAGAGCAGAGGTTCAGCTCAAAGGAGCCATTAATGAATTCTCCATCTCAATAAACCTTCTTAAAAAGAATGACATAAATAGAGCTACTTTTCATCTTCAAAGAGCCGATAAACTCCTCAGAGAAGTAGAAGAGTTCATAAAAGCTAACTCTTAAGGAGGTGCAGTGGTGAAAAAAATCCTCGCCCTAATAAGCCTTTTTATCTTTCTACCTACTGTTAGTGCCCAATTTAGTGTATCAAGTGTGGATTTAACTATCTACACTGATGGCTACATCAAGGTTCATTATCAAATTATTCCAGATGAATACGTTTCTCAGATAACTCTCCCATTTTTAGGAGAGAATTACGAAGGGATAAGCGTTATCGATGAGAATGGCAATCCACTGAATTTTGAAGTTTACAAAGATTCCCTCATTATTTATGTAGGAGAGGCTCAAATCGTGGATGTCTCTTATTACACCCCTAACTTAACATATAAAGAGGGTTTAGTGTGGACGCTTAACATATCTATGGATTCTCCCTTTAATGTGATCCTCCCAGAAAATGCTGTTATTGTGGACCTATCGGAAGTTCCACTAAAAATAGCTTCCAATGTAATCACAATGCCCCCAGGAAATCAGAGTATTTCTTATACTCTGGAATTTATAGAGGTGGAAGGAGAAAACGGGAGAAATCCAATTTATTACACTTTACCCTTGTTCATCTTGGTAATAATTATTCTAGTAACAATAATATTCAGCAAAAAGAAGAAAAAAGAGCCCACAAGAGAGTTCCACATAAACCGTGAAGACTTCATCAAAAAACTCGAATCCTTTAATCTAAATGAAGATGAAAGGAGAGCATTACTTTATATCTTAGAGAAAGGTGGAAGAGCCAGCCAAGCAGAAGTGAGAACTGCTCTGGAGATACCAAAAACTACAGCTTGGAGAATGTTCAAACGTCTTGAAAAGCAAGGGTTAGTGAAAATAATCAAAGGAAGAAAGGAAAACTGGGTAGAACTCAAGCTTTAAGCTACCTCACCTTTGCCCCAAGTTTAATTTCTTTTTCTGGAGTTAGCAAAGCAATATTTTTGCCATCATCTGCAGCCAAGATCATCCCCTGACTCTCGATTCCTCTGAGTTTCTTAGGCTCAAGGTTTGTTATTACAGCTACGTACCTATTGAGCAACTCTTCCTTTTTATAGTATTTCTTCAGTCCTGCTACGAGTTGTCTGACTTCATCTCCAAGATCCACCTTAATCAAGTAAAGCTTGTCTGCATTTGGATGGTCTTCAACACCAATTATCTTTCCAATTCTTATGTCAAGTTTTGCAAATTCCTCAAATTTCACATAGCTCACTTTACTACCCTCCTTTTTTTCTCTTTTAGGTGTGATTTTCACTTTCTCCCCATAAATCCTCCTAAGAATTACCTCACTTTCATCCCCAAGTCTCTCTTTAGCTATCTTTATAACATCCTCCATTTTGTAGTACTTATCTAAGAGAATTCTTGCGCTTTCTGGATTTCC
>Ga0190361_1000910_pt1 | contig 11400 bp, 13 predicted proteins | sample 48721845_MG_FD_161273 | JGI IMG/M metagenome (GOLD analysis project Ga0190361, IMG submission 161273) | Hydrothermal vent microbial mat bacterial communities from Southern Trench, Guaymas Basin, Mexico - 4872-18-4-5_MG | ecosystem: Environmental > Aquatic > Marine > Hydrothermal vents >...
GCAGAACCCTTGCAAGTTCGACGTTCTTTATCTGGTGCCTTTCGATAAAATCCTTGAACAGGATTAATTCAGCATACTCTTTCAGAATTTTTACCTTCTCTTTACTCAAAACAACTTCGGGAAATCCTCCAGTATTTCAATGTTTCCCGATGAAAACGCCTTAATGCAATCGGCAATCATGCCCTGTGCAATCTCTGACATCCTCGGTACGTCAATCAGCGGTTTCGCAAATGGTTCATCACCGATCCTATGGACAATCCCGGCAATGTCACCCGCTAAGTCGCTTATCCTGTCGAAATCCGTGATTATCTTCATACACGTCCCTATGGTTCTCAAATCAGAAGCCATTGGCTGTTGCAATGCGAGCAGTCTCATACATCTGTTCTCGATACCAAATTCCAGCTCGTCTATTACTGCGTTTTCTTTTAGTATCCTCGATGCCAATTCCGTATCTCGGTGTGCAAGCGCTTTAATGGTGTTCTTCGCTGATTCCCCCGCCAGTTCGCCCATCCTCTGCACTTCGTCCTTGAGCTTTTCTAAATCCTCTGTGTATTCTTTCCTTACTGCCATCTCACCCAAACCTCCCGGTAATATAATCTTCAGTCCTCTTATCCTTCGGGCGCTCAAATATCTGTGTGGTCTCACCAAACTCTATCACATCAAATCGCAATATCCACGTAGGGAAGTTTTCCTGAGAATACCCGTATCGTTCCATTTCCCTCTATCACTGTTGTAGTTACTTTCCCAGTTTCATCAGTTGTATTTGACCACGGATTCAATGTTAGATTTCCATATTTATCATATAATACCAGGAAATTGACGACAATGCCTTCAACAGCCCTTCCTTCAATATCTTTTACGTGTGCTGTTATCGTTGGAGATGAATAACTTGCATTCAAGTTCGTTGCCGGATTGAAATTCGGATTTGCGGGAATCGTGATGTTTTTCGACGTTCCTTCCATTTTGGTATCATCCTTAACCGTTAACCGAACCTTAAAGGGTCCGCTCGAATTGAATATCACTCGCACAATCTCCCCCGAATACTCGAATCGGGTGATATTATTTGTATCGCTCCAGTTACCCGGCGGTACGGTGTTAGAAGCGCCCCATAATGACCAATTCCACGAGATAATCTTGCCGTCGTCGAACGAATCCGACCCATCCAGCACCAGAACAGCCCTATCTGTAACACCCAAATCCTCCATCTCTATCCCCGCGTGTATAATCGGGTGTTCGTTATTGGCTCTGCCTCATTTTATTTTCATTCGATGTACAAAAAAGAATATGCCTGATAAAAACGCACCGCTGACGATACAGACACCGATGAACACCCATGTAATTAAAGAAGCATGCACAGAAAAAGTTATTGGTATCCTGACCGCCGTTCCAATGTTAAGCCCCGAAACATCGCTCGGAAGACTTGTTACAAGGAGGCTACCAGAATAATTTCCTTCATTAAAATCAGGAGGAACGGATATCGTAACGTTGACCAATTTGCACTCTTTCGGCTTTATGATGAATTCAGAAGCAGAGAACTCAATTATATTCCCAAATTTCTCTGCTTTTATAACAATCCTTTCGTTTTCATCACCGGTATTAACGATATAAAGCTCTTTTTGCACGCTCTCTCCTATTGTAATGGTGCCAAAATCGATTTTTCCTGGTGATACTCCTATACCCAACGTAGCTGCGGTCGGCGAAACTATCACAAGTGAAGGAAATATGACAAATATCGCTGCCATCACCAAAAGGGCTAAAATTTTCATTATCGATTTTTCCTTCATTTAATTACCTCCTGTTCATAAAAAATAAGGGGGTCAAGCCCCCTCTGCCACGAACAATACAGTTCCACGGTACTCACCTCCTGCCCATTCGGGAACTTCAAGCCATGCTGTGATATCCTCCGCGTACTCAAAGTCTGTTATGTCTGCGGGTATGCTCTCCGAGAAATCGTCTACAACTACACCGTTTAATCTGAGCGCCTCCTTGTAGAAGTTGTTCTCGTCGGCTATAATCTCTGCGGTTACCTTAACGTTACGCGTGCCTGAGTTTACGATTGTTATCTGCTTTGTATCTGATTTAAGACCTGCTCCAACGGTTCCGAAGTCGAGTGAGGTTGTCTCAACTGTGATCGAGACTGCGGGGATTACTTCTGCTGTGAGTTCTGTACTGCTTGATACAGTCGTATTCAAGGTCTCATCGAGCCTTATCAGTATGAACTCAGTGTTATCCGGCTTGTTCGGGTTTCTGCCTGTACTAAATGGATAGTTGTTGTCATTAAGCACTCCCAATGTCGAGGGATCAATGATGACCACACCCTCAATCGTTACAAACGGGAAGGCAAATGGGTCACCAAGTCCGATATCACCTGGTTCTGCTGGCAGGGAGATCAACTCTGGATCTGATATGTTCAGTAGATCCACAACTTCCACCTTCTCCACAAAGCCATCACTGTCCAGGTTGCTCAAGTTAATCTTGAATATCTTCTTGAACCCGCTTAGATCCCCCTGGCTTCCATCACGTTCGATTACCAGAAATTCATGCTCATTTATGGCGATGAAGTCGCCAATCGCATGAGTTGAATTTTCCACCCTGTAATAGAACTGATTCCCTGTATAATTTTTACTTCTGAGATCGAACTCATAGATGATGCGTCTGGTCTGGTCAGGGTCGGTGATTAATGCGCCTTCAAGCATCGGATATAACTTGGTTCCGTCCACACTCAGAGCCATCCCTTCAAATCCGCGGCTTCTTGGAAGATTCGCTTCGGAGGGATCTTCCAGATAGGGATTTTGAGGCGATGAGACATTGGGTAGCGGAATAGGCGGGTCTAAAACCTTACCATTTGCATCCACGTGTAGCAAGAAAGGACCGAACTCATCGCCAATCCAGAAGGTCCCATCCTCAACCTGCTGAATAGACTCGATGTCGAAGTCTGCACCTGTCAGCAAACGATCTTCCTTGATGGCAGGACTGACTGGAATGCCGCTGGATATGTTATCTTTTGGAGCGGTCCCTTCGGCTGGATATTCATCGAGATCGGCAACGATAGTGAATGGGATCAACTCATCTGGATCATGCAGCGGTATGAAACCTTCTACCTCGATTGTACCACTCCCGTCTGCGGCTGTCTCGAGTTCGAGTCGAACTTCGTATATCCTCAATACGTAATCTTGGGAATCGCCCTGCTTACCAAATCCGTTATCAGACAACACATAGAATGTCTCTTCATCTTTCTTTAGAACTGCTGAAAATCCCTGAACTGGTTGTTTTTCGCTAAACGGTGGGAAGACACCATTAATTGGTCCCTCACCAATGAATTGCCCTGATGTTGGTCCGGGCGCAAAGGTATTCGCAGGAAGCACAGCCCGTCCAACAAGAACATCAGCCCCTGCAGATATAGCGGGCAAAGCCATCGCTGCCATCACCAAAAGGGCTAAAATTTTCATTATCGATTTTTCCTTCATTTTATCACCCCTTGTTCGTAAAAAATAAGAGGGTCAAGCCCCCTCTGCCACGAACAATACAGTTCCACGGTACTTACCTCCTGCCCATTCGGGAACTTCAAGCGATGCTGCCACATTCTCTGCGTATTCGAAATATGTAATGTCTGCGGGTATGATCTCCGAGAAATCGTCTACAACTTCACCGTTTAATCTGAGCGCCTCCTTGTAGAAGTTGTTCTCGTCGGCTATAATCTCTGCGGTTACCTTAACGTTACGCGTGCCTGAGTTTACGATTGTTATCTGCTTCGTATCTGAGTTCAATCCCGCTCCAACCGTTTCAAAATCGAGTGCTGTTGTCTCAACGGTGATTGAAACTGCGGGGATTACTTCTGCTGTGAGTTCGGTTGTAGTATCCGCACGTCCAGTCATCGCCATTTTCATCACATCGAAAATCTTGGTGTTGTCCAATCTTCCCGTTAAGTGTTTGGCACAAGGTCCGGATGCCATCACAGGTACATCAACTGCTGTGTGCGAGCCGCTTGTCCATATCCCGTATCGGTAGTCTGATTCATTATCCAGATCTTTTATAAACTCACCTTCCGCGGGAAAAGACTCGAAGGGATATTCCACGCTCAGTCCGCCACATTCATGGTCCGCCGTGACGACCACAAGGGTGTCTGGATGTTCTTCTGCAAAATCAAGAGCAACCCCCACTGCTTCATCGAATGCAATTGTGTCATGCACGTTCAGGGTGATATTGTTCGCATGTCCGGCGTGATCGATTCTGGCACCTTCGACCATCAGGAAAAACCCATCAGGGTCTTTTTCAAGGAACTCCAAGGCCTTCTGTGTCATATGTGCAATATGTGGCTCTTCCGGTGGACGTTCAATCTCGTAACTCATGTGGCTCAGTGCAAATAGCCCAAGCACCTTGTCCTCTGAACCCATGTTCAGAGCGTCCAGCTCTGATTGGTTATAAACGACTGCATATCCCTGCCTCTGCGCATCGTCAATCAACCCATCATCTGCCTGTGCCTCCTCTTCAGAAAGGCCCTGTTCCATTAGTTTTTCAACTGTTCGATGAGACCCGGGCTCGGAGTCATCAAGCCAGTATCTCAGCCCACCACCCAGAAGCAGATCGGGTTGAACCTGATACAGATAGTCTTTCGCAATGTCGTCCCAGTTGTATCTTGAAGAGCTGTGTGCACCAAAGACTGCTGGTGTTGCGTGAGTTATTCGTGCGGTGGTCACGATTCCAGTGGCTTTGCCCAGCTCCTTAGCCACCTCCAGTATGGTTTCATACTCTTTGCCAGTAGGTGATTGACTAATTATCCTATTGTTGGTCTTTTTCCCGGTTGCAAGAGCGGTTCCAGCCGCAGCAGAATCTGTGACCAGGCTGTTGAGTGAGTGCGTAGACACGTATCCTGTATAATCCAGTGTGTCCATGTTCAGGTCACCATCAGGCCCAACATGATAAATGCGAGCAGCAGTCACCTGTGCAAAACCCATCCCGTCTCCGATAAGGAGAATCACGTTTTTTGCTCCTCCCCCTTCTTCTGATGCTGGTACTGCCATAATTCCGGACATCGATAATATCAAAACGGCAGTTAGGCATAGTGCTGCAATTGTACTGCTCAGCCGTGCGTTTCCAACAGTCGGCGATATCGCTCGAATATCTCTAAACAACCTTTTTGTTTTGCTCATTTTTTCACTTCCTAACTTTTTAAGGCGATTGTTTACGTGCCCTCTCTTCTCGCGAAGGGAAGGCATCGCACTCACCATGCAAATATGTTTGAGAATATCCTATATAGGAGTTGTCCTAATACAATAGATAGACGTAAGTAATCTATATTGTCAATAAAATCTATATAGAAAAAATGAATTATTTTTGCGTGCAAAAAGGCTTACGTGCAGTTCTCTACCCATAAGAACCCACTATCTATCTCTTCCCTCAAAAGCGCAATAAGTTCCTGTTCATATTCATAAAGCAATATCTCGTCAACAATTTCATACCTTTTCAACTTATACTTCATACGTAACCACCGAACATATTCCATGAAGGGCGAAAGTGCCTTATTCGGAGCTCCGCTGCATACATTCGTGAACTTCTTTATACTCATATCCATTTTTATTTTCACCTCCATCCATTCACCATTATTCATCCATAACAGAGCTGACTTTATTCCATTTCTTGCGCCCTTTCCACCGAATCCAGCACTCGCCTATTATACCACACACCAGAGGCAGAGGGGTCGCCATGAACGCCATGCAGCCGCCCATTGCGATAACCTTATTGTGACGGCGCATCTGATCCACCTTTCCTAAAGGGTCGTCATGGGAAGCTCTATGCTCATCCTTCCCGATGGATGTGATCAGTCTCTTACCAACTCCTTGGGCAATCTCCATGTTCCAGAAAATCCAGTGTCTCAACGGAGCTGGTCCGCCACGGGGTTTCGTCTCCTTTCGCTTGATTGCCTGATATAACTCGTCAGCCGATTTCCCCGGGAATTCTGTATAGCCATCTCCCAGCATCTTTGCCGAGTGTGCATCGCTTCCTCCCGTGTGTGCGAAAGACGAACCCGCCACCATCTGAGCTAACCTGTTCACGTACGCGTCCCGGTGGGCGGCATTCAATACCTCCACGCCGTCCAGACAGAGCTTTTCAATTCGCTTCCCAAGACCGGGACACCGGTAGCTAAAAGGATGTGGCGCCACAGCCAGACCACCCTGGTTGTGGATGAAGTCTATGGTTTCTGCCGCTGAAAGCCCCTGGGAAATGCGTTCCTGTAAAAAAAGTCCCAGGATCTCGCCATCGGCAGTACTGACTTCTTCTCCAACCACCACCTCAATCTCTAATCCATTTTCACGCACGTATCGCTCTGCCCTCATGGCACCCTCTATTTCGTTGTGGTCGGTAATACAGAGGACGTTTAAACCTTTATTCACCGCGGCGTCAACCATTGTTTCTGGCGGTGTGACCGACTCGGGATATGGGATAAAGCCCACCTTACTGAACCCGGAATAGTAAGTATGGGTATGCAAATCAGCCTGACCCGTGGATGGTGCACCCATGCTAAAAACACCTCCCTTCTCTTCACCCTCACGGCTGTGATCGTAAATCAGTTCATATACCATCGTGCTATCTCACCTCCTCCTTCTTTTTAATGGATGCCAATATCTCCAGCATCACATCTTTCATGCTTTTCATGGTTTTTACCTCTGATATATAGGGAATTTAAAATATATATAAAAACTTTTCTATTTTTGAAAAAACCGAAAATTATATATATCCCTTTTAAAATATATTATAAAAACAAAATATATAGAGGTAAGGGGGAGATGAAAGTAGGCGTAAATTCTCGGCTGGTGCGCGAAATATCAAGGGGACCTTTGAGCCTCTCTTATCTGGATGTGGAACTTGTAGAGTTGGGCTTCGATGACATCGCCTTGCTGGACCGCTATCTCGAGATAAATCATGCGATGCTGTGGGCACTTGATTCGTTTGACGTTGCGTTCTCGTTACACGTACCCACTTCAGACGCAAAGGAGCCGAACTTGAGGGTTGACCTCGGCAGGATGCTGCGCAATAATTTCAAAGTTATGAAGCGCGTTTTCGAGATTGCTTCGCTCTTAGATGTCAAACATGTCGTCATTCACGGCGGGGACATTATCGCCGGCGAAAACAGAGATAAGTTCGAGGGCGTTCCGTACCGCAAAGCGTTCGTGAACACCGCCAGAAACCTCAAGGTGCTCGGGGCTTTAGCACGTGAATATTCGGTGACGCTGTGCCTCGAAAATCTCGATGACAATAGAGTAGGAAGCTTGCCCGTTGAGCTTCTTGCACTTCTTCATGCTGTGGATGCGGATATTTCCGTGACGTTTGACACCGGGCACGCATTCATCATCGCAGAGCGCTATGGCATCCCGTTTAGTGATTTTTTCGATGTGCTGCATCCGTTCATAAAACACGTGCATCTGCACGACAACGATGGCATCTCAGACCTGCACCTGCCGCCAGGCGAGGGGAAAATAGATACGGGAAGTGTGCTAATGGACATCAGAGATATTCAACCCGAGAATGTGGTTCTCGAGATAAGACGCTTCGCTGACCCTGAGAAGGTAAAAGAGAGTATACGGGCGGTGGATGTTTTATAAATTTGGGCAAGAATGTAAAAATGTCGCTCTTGGACAGCAGTATGGGAGGATAAGCAGTAGGCAAGGTATTTGCGAAGCATTGGTTTGAGGTGATATTTCACGATAGGAATCTTTTCAATAAAATCTATATATAAAAATAGATGAACGCAAGATAAACAATGAACGCAAGCGAAATGCCCTGTATGATAGAGTTAAAGAGCGAGGAGGCTGCATACCAGCATACACTACCATATGTGTAGACCGAAAGTGTCACCGCCATAACCATGCTTACGATTATTCTCATCTCTTTTGTCTATTATCATCAGCCTTGATATTAGTTATATATGTAAAAGTTATAGTGTATATAGATTATGCTCGCTGAAGGATTACATAACCGAAAGATGCAATTGCAAGTGCGATAGAAGCGAGCGAGGGCGCCATTACCATATTCGAATACCATGCATTCCTGAACACCCACGATAGCCCACCGAGCAGGTGCGTTATGCTCAGCAGTAGAATAAGAGCAACGCCAGCACTGTATACCGGCTCGTCTTTGATAAGTTTTAACACGATGTATGCTGATATGTAGTAGAAGAAGATTGTGAACACGAGATAAATGATTACGAGGTTGTATTCCATCGCATATCTGAGCAACGGGCTGAATTCGTATCGCTGGATTGCTTCCCTGCTCCCTGCGAGATATAACGTTAATGTGTAGTCAATTGCAATAGATATACACAGGAAGAGTGGGATCACCCTATAATTGGCGTAAATCAATTGCAAGTTCCGCGATGTTCTCGGCATAGTCCCCTATCCTGCTGATACTGTCGGTTATGATTCCAAGAGGTAGCGCATTTGGTGTGGCAATCGTCAATTGGCTGATTTCCGATATCTTCTCTTTTATCCTCTCATTCGCGTTCAATATCCTGCTCGCAAGCTTTCTATCCGTGCTTCGGAGTGAAATGACGCCTTTCTCAATACTATCCAGCGAATCCTTCCCTACCTCCACGAGCCTGCCTATTATATCCTTCGGCACATCCTTATCAAAGTCAATAGATCGGAGCGTATTCGCAATCTTTACCGTATGGTCGCCGATTCTTTCGAGATTATCAGCTGCGAGGCGATAATGAAAAGCTTCAACGAGGTTTAACTGGTCTTCTTTCGACACCCATCCCGCTTTTAATCTCCTGATGAATAGCTTCAAGATTAATAGGTAAACTCTATCCACCTCTTCATCCCTTGCCACAATCTCACTCAGCATCTCCTCCTTTATTCTCGCGTCGAAAACATCTATCAGGTCTTTAAGCATTCCCGATACGAGTGCATACATCCGTTTAAGTCCTCTTTCAATCGTAAATTCACCTGGGTTCAGGATGTCGTAGATTACAATTTTATTTCTCGTTTCTTCTACTATCTCACTACCAATAAGATTTTTACATATCTTCTTTATCTCCTTACTTATATCCTGTGGTATCATACTCGCATGAAGCTCTATGAACTGGTGCCCCATCACATAAGCACCTATAATATCCATTTTGAGCTCGCGCATATCACTATCAATTTTCAGTGTCTTACGGCTGATAAAAGGTTGAGTCATAGGTAGTGTGAGCAGTAATGACCCATCATCGCGATAAGTGATTGACACCAGTGAGCCAGGTTGCAGCCCGACATCAACCGCCCATTTCTTCGGTAACGTAATCATATACGTAGATTTCCCGGTTATCTGCACCTTTCTCGCTTCCATTTTTATACTTTCACCATCACTCTAACTTCCTCCGCTCACCGGTAACCATGTATATGATCCGGGAGGCAATGTTGCACGCATGGTCACCGATTCGCTCTAAATGCAGTGCTACGAAGAGTAAATGCGAAGCGTTTGCTATACATCTCGGGTTTTCTATCATTATCATCATCAATTCCCGCCTCACCTGGTCGAATAGCGCATCTATCACATCATCTCGTTCCGAGAAATCTTCTAATATCCCTATATCTCGTGTGGAAAACGCCGTGAGGCAATCAGAAATCATACCCTGTGCAATCTCCGACATCCTCGGTACGTCAATCAGCGGTTTCGCAAATGGTTCATCACCTATCCTATGGACAATCTCGGCAATGTCACCCGCTAAGTCGCTTATCCTGTCGAAATCTGTGATTATCTTCATGCAAGTTCCTATTGTTCTCAAATCAGAAGCCATGGGCTGTTGCAATGCGAGCAGTCTCATACACCTGTTCTCTATATCTAATTCCAGCTTGTCTATTACTGCGTTTTCTTTTGATATCCTCGATGCTAACGCTGTATCGCGCTGTACAAGCGCTTTAATGGCGTTCTTCGCAGATTCCCTCGCCAGTTCGCCCATCCTCTGCACTTCGTCCTTGAGCTTTTCCAAATCCTCTATGTATTCTTTCCTTACTGCCATCTCACCCAAACCTCCCGGTAATATAATCTTCAGTCCTCTTATCCTTCGGGCGCTCAAATATCTGTGTGGTCTCACCAAACTCTATCAGTTTGCCCATGAGGAAGAAAGCGGTAAAATCGGATACACGTGCTGCCTGCTGCATATTATGCGTCACTATCACAATTGTATAATCCTTGTTCAATTTCCGCAACAAAGCTTCGATCCTCGCGGTTGATACCGGGTCAAGTGCCGAACAGGGCTCGTCAAAGAGAATGACTTCCGGATTCACCGCCAATGCGCGGGCTATACACAACCTCTGCTGCTGACCTCCGGATAACTTCAATGCGTTCTCTTCCAGCCGGTCTTTCACTTCTTCCCACAACGCTGCTTTCTTCAAACTCTCTTCCACTATTCTATCCAGCCTTCTGTTTCGTACTCCGTGTATCCGTGGACCGTAAGCGACATTATCATATATGCTCATCGGGAACGGATTTGGCTGCTGAAATACCATCCCCACGCGTTTCCTCAACTCAATAACGTCCACATTTCCGTTGTATATATCAACTCCGTCTATGATAACTTCACCTTTCGTCTTCACACCGTTAAGCTCGTTCATCCTGTTCAACGCCCTCAAGAAAGTCGTCTTGCCGCAGCCTGAAGGTCCTATCAATGCCGTTATCCTATTCGCTTCTATCTTTATGCTCACTTCTTTCAACGCATGCACGGTTCCACCATCGTAATAGACATTCAAATTCCTGGTTTCTATCTTACTCTTACTCATCCCTCACCACTTTTTTATTCTTTTCACCCCCTTTGATCACGCTCATACGCCTGACCTGACGTATCTATTCCGAAGTAACAAAGCGAACACGCTTATCATTAAGAACATCATGATTAACACGAGAGAAGCGCCAAATGCGTATGACTCCGCCACATCCCTGGAGGCGGGAACCACTGTCAGTATCATATAAATATAAACCGGTAAAGCACCAACATCGTCCAGTAATGACCGGGGTATATAGGTAACAAGACCTCCGGTTGTGAGAAGTATAACAGCAGCTTCTCCTATCGCCTTCCCGGCACCCAGCAGTATCCCGGTTATTATACCTGGATAGGCATTTTTCAGCACCACATTACGTATGGTTTGCCATTTAGATGCGCCTAAAGCAAGAGAAGCTTCACGGTAAGACCGGGGGACCGTTTTTATCGCTTCTTCTGAGGCTCTGACCGTCCATGGCAGGATCATGAATCCGAGAGCCAACCCTCCCGATAACATGGAAGGACCGAACCCGATATGATAAACGAGGAATGTAAGCCCGAACAAGCCTATCACTATTGATGGTATCCCGGCTAAGCATTCCACAAAGAACCTGACGCTTTTTGTTACTATATTCTCCGTGGCGTATTCAGCAAGATATATCCCC
>Ga0190361_1000911_pt1 | contig 11389 bp, 10 predicted proteins | sample 48721845_MG_FD_161273 | JGI IMG/M metagenome (GOLD analysis project Ga0190361, IMG submission 161273) | Hydrothermal vent microbial mat bacterial communities from Southern Trench, Guaymas Basin, Mexico - 4872-18-4-5_MG | ecosystem: Environmental > Aquatic > Marine > Hydrothermal vents >...
CTCAATGCTTCGATTCTCATCCATCCTCTGAGTAACGAATCTTCTCTCGAACTCTTCACCAAACTCCAGATATTTTTTATCAAGTGGAGTGAGCTCTTCCTCGCCTATAACAGAGGCAAGGTTTCTTACATCCTTCACATAGCTGTAAGCTGCAAAAAGCTGACTTGCCAGGTGCGGATGATCCTCACGTGTCATTCCTTCACCAATCCCATCCTTCATCAGCCTGGAAAGAGAGGGAAGTCCCGCAATAGGAGGATAAATACCTCTTCCGTACATCTCCCGCTCAAAAACAATCTGACCCTCGGTTATATATCCCGTAAGGTCGGGAATGGGATGGGATATATCATCATTAGGCATGGTCAGTATGGGCAAACTGGTAATTGAGCCACTTGAGGTTTTTATCATTCCCGATCGCTCATAGATCTCTGCAAGATCCGAATACAGGTATCCAGGATAACCCTTCCTAGATGGTATCTCGCCTCTGATGGTGGACACCTCTCTCAGGGCTTCGCAGTAATTTGTCATATCTGTAAGAATAACCAGGATATGCATGTTTTCATAAAAAGCAAGATACTCAGCAAGAGTAAGAGCCGTTCTCGGTGTTACAAGTCTCTCAATAGAAGGATCATCAGCCAGACTTAAGAAAAGTGCGACCTTCTCCAATACCCCACTTTCGCGGAAAACATCTGTAAAAAACCTCGCAACATCATGCTTAACACCCATAGCCGCAAATACAACTGCAAACTCCGATTCCTCGCCTCTTATCTTTGCCTGCCTTGCGATCTGAGCAGCCAGCTCATTGTGTGGAAGCCCGTTGCCGGAAAAAATCGGAAGTTTCTGTCCCCTTATCAATGTATTCATTCCATCGATCACCGATATACCTGTCTGAATAAAATCCCTCGGATATGCCCTTGCTGTTGGATTTATTGGAAGCCCATTTACGTTCAAAAGCATTTCGGATTTTTGCGGTGGCCCCCCATCTATCGCTTTTCCAAGCCCATTAAATATCCTGCCAAGCATATCGCGTGAAACACCAATCTTTAGAGGTTCTCCCATAAATCGCACGCGTGTTTTTTCGAGCTTTAGACCTGTTGTCCCCTCAAAAACCTGCACCACAACAAAATCTTTCGATGTTTCAAGAACCATTCCCAGCCTCGTTTTCCCGTACTCGTCTTCACATTCAACAAGCTCCCTGTACCCAACCGGATGGGTATTCTCAATAAATAGCAATGGTCCTTCTATTCTATTGACTCCCCGATACTCCAGCCCCGAGACCAGCTCAGGAGTTCGTATATTCACGGCATTCCTAACAGCTGATTTGGATTTCAGGCCTTCAGGGTTCTTTTTCTCAGGCATAGATTGACTCCAGTTGATCTATTGATCTTTCTAGTCGTGCAAGTATTTTATCCAATTCAGAAAGATCCTCATTGGGTACCGTAAACTTCATCCTTGCTATATCAGCATAAACCTTCATTTTTCTTAATTTTAAAAGTGTTACCCCTCTCTTTATTGCTTCGCTTCCTTTCCGCCAGAATGTGAGAATTATATGAAGCATTTTAACCTGTTTTTCCAGAGTACTGTACATATCGATTTTGTCAAAAGCGTTCTGCTGGAGAAACGCATTCTTAAATAGAGAACATACCTCAAGAACGAATCGTTGGGAATCTGGAAGAGCATCAGGACCAACAAGCTTTACAACCTGCTGAAGTCGAACCTCTCTATGGAGTAAAGTCATTATTTCATTCCTGTCTTTTTCCCAATCCTCACCAAGATTTTCTCTGAACCACTTTTTGATTTCTCCCAGATATTCACTATAGCTATCAAGCCATGAGATGGCAGGATAATGCCTTGCATTTGCAAGATCTCGATCAAGAGCCCAGAAACAGCGGACAAATCTCTTGGTATGCTGTGTTACGGGTTCTGAAAAGTCTCCTCCTGGTGGTGAAACCGCACCTATAATGGTAATCGAACCAGGCTTGCCATTTAGAGTTTCCATATAGCCCGCTCTTTCATAAAACTCGGCTATTCTCGTGGGAAGATAAGCCGGAAACCCTTCTTCGGCTGGCATCTCTTCCATTCTTCCGGATAATTCTCTCAATGCCTCAGCCCATCTTGATGTTGAATCAGCCATAATAGCTACATGAAAACCCTGGTCTCTATAATACTCGCCAATGGTAATACCGGTATAAATGCTAGCCTCTCTCGCTGAGACCGGCATATTTGATGTATTTGCAATAAGAACAGTTCTCTCCATCAATGATCGTCCGGTACGGGGATCTACAAGTTTTGGAAACTCAGTCAGTACATCGGTCATTTCATTTCCCCGCTCTCCACACCCAATATAAACAATAACATCAGCATCACTCCATTTGGCAAGGGCCTGCTGGGTCATTGTTTTCCCGGTGCCAAATCCTCCAGGAATTGCAACCGTTCCCCCTTTTGCAACTGGGAAAAGTGTATCGATTACCCTCTGACCGGTTACAAGAGGAATATCAAGCGGAAGTCTCCGCTTAACAGGTCTTGGCTGTCTTATTGGCCACCTATGTATCATGGAAAGCTCACGCTCTCCATCTGCAGTCTCAAGAACCGCAATGGTATCCGTTACCCTATATTTCCCTCCAGATGCAATGTGAATAATCCTGCCCTTAAGATTCGGGGGAACCAGAATCCTGTGCCGTATTCTTTCCGTTTCCTGCACCAGTCCAATAATCTGTCCCGGACTAACGTAATCTCCCTCACCTACCACCGGATCAAAATCCCATTCCGTTTCACGATTCAGGGCCGGTATATCTATACCTCTCTTTATATAAACATCAGATACCTTCCTAATTTCCTCAAGAGGCCTCTGGATTCCATCATAGATATTGCCAATTATACCAGGGCCAAGCTCCACAGAAAGCTGGATTCCTTCACCAAAAACCGGATCCCCAGGGGCTATGCCTGTAGTATCCTCATATACCTGAATAATTGCCCGATCCTCCTCAAGTTTTATAACCTCTCCAACAAGTCTGTCTTCGCCCACCTTAACCAGCTCAAACATCATCGCATCTCCAACCTCTCGAGCCTCTATAACCGGACCATTAACCCTGTAAACATTTCCCATTACTCTAACAGCCATTTTTGAATCCCCGTCATTTGAATATCTATTATATACATTCTAATCAATATCAACCCATACAGTCTCATATATAATATTTTTAATTTTTTCACTCAGCCTGTTCAACCTTGAATCAATGGTATTATTATACGATAGTCTTCCATCCGGGGTTTCAACGATAACACCCTGCTTTTTAAGATAAACCCGTTTATTGAAGTTCACTTCTATACTCTTCCCGAGATTTTTTTTTAAAAGCACATTTAGATCTTTAAGAAAACTCTCATCAAATATATTTTTCTCAACCTCCGAGTAACTTATAACCACTCTCCCAACATTAAGTACCAGGATACCCTCAAGTATCCAGTGGAGCATTGCCTCTCTGTATTCATCAGAATTCACAGAGTTTTGTAAAATTTCTTTTGCCTTATCAATAACTGAATCAAAAATTCTTTTCTTAAAATCCAGAAGCCGCCTGCCAACCTCTATTTTCGCCTCTATAATAGCATTCTCAATAATCCTATCAGCTTCCTCACCTGCGCTTTTTTCAGCTTCAGAAATCAGCCTTTTTGCCTCGTTTTCTGCCTGTTCCATCCGTTTCTTTGAATATGCCTTAGCTTCAGAGATTATCTGGCTGGCCTCATCACTGGCTTCCTGTTTTATGGTTTTAACTATTCTCTCAGTACTTCCAATTCCTCCAATAATTTTTTCTTTTTCCATGCCAAGGTTCCTCATTGACCAAGATTACTATATCAAAAACTATTGATTTCTCGTAGAAAATATCTTACAACCTTATACCAATTACCCTATTAATCAGATCACGCAATGGAGGCTTTTCCTTCTCATATCCAGTCCTATCGGGTATTTCAACTACAAGTGGAAACTCACCCCTGAACTGAAGGCTTTCAACCTTTTCCCTGATCCTATTCGCCACCCTTTCTGTAATTATAATTATGCCAATCTCCTCATTGGAAAGAACACGGTCGAAAAGCTCCCCTATTTCACTTTCTTCCGATACAACGAGGCCATCCACACCTACAAGGGAAAACCCCAGTACCGTGTCCTCATCACCCAAAACAAAATAGTTCATAACCAAACGACCTTAACTATATCATAAATTAAATTTTACCAAGGATCATTAATCCCATAATAAATCCAAAAATCACAAGTCCTTCTGCAAGAGCCACAAATATCAGCGCCTGACCTGCCATCTCCGGTTTCTCAGCAATAGCCCCCATAGCGGCTGCTCCAACATTCCCTATACCTATACCAGCACCGAGTGCTCCAAACCCGAAAGCAACACCAGCCGCAATAAACCCGATCCCTCTACTCTTACTATTTTGCGAAACCACAGGTGTATCCTGGGTCTCCTGGTTTGCGTGGGCCTTTATTACAGCAAAAGATCCCAGAATCACAAGAACACCAAACAGTACCAGCAAACTGAGGATTATTCTGCTCTTTAAAAATTTCTTAGGATCCAGCATTTATTACTCCTTTCATATCTTTAAACTTATCATTTTTTAGTCGCCATCCAGAGCATCATGTTTGATAAAATAAAACTCAATCCACTCCTGTTTCCGGGTTAACCCAATAACCCCTTACATAATTCTATAATTCTCTACTAATTGTAATGGGTTTGAATACCAATCCAGTTGTTCTGTAAAACTTGGTAAAGAATTCATAGTAGTTCAACCTCAAAGACTGAATACCAACTGATAAACCTTCAAGACATATTACCAGTATATTTCCAAAAATCATAATAATTATAGAGGATATAATACCTCCTGTACCCCTTACCATATCAGCCATTTCATAAAAAGCATCCATAAGAGTCACATGTGCAATACCAAACCCGGCTATTCGCATAAAAGAAAGTGAATTGGAAAGGTAACCACTGAAAACCTCAAGCAGCTTCACCCCCCATTCCATAAAGAATGTAAATATTCCTCCTCCACTTCCGGCTTCTCCTTCTTTAATTCGGGCCTTACCAGAAAGTACATTTTCAAAAGGTTTTTCAAATACAAAAAGAAAAGAAGGAATTACCAGTAAAAATAAGAGTTGAAAACCTGGAGGAAGAGCTTTATAATTGTTTTTTATCATGTAGTAAGCCGAGTATATTCCCCCAAAAAATATCCAGGCTCCGAGCAATCCACCTTTGGAGAAAATCAATCCCTTCCAGTCTCTAAGCAATAGACTATTTATCCAGTTAAAAATTATTCCAACCGATAGGATAAAAAGTCCAAAAAACACAGAAATTTCAAGAATATCGTAGATATCATTTATTATCTTTCCTCCGGGAGCAGTTCCTTTCACAACCTCATCCATGCTGAACAAAACCGGACTTATCCATTGTTTTCCGAAATAACTCCCAAATAATACTCCAGCAATAATCGAAAATCCACCACACCATATCATCAGATGAAAGAGATTCTTGAAGTTTTCTCTCTTCGGTTTAAAGAGTTTTAATATCAAAAGCCCTGCCAGCGCTACAATTGCACCCTGGCATGCATCAGCAAACATCAACCCAAACATGATAAGATAAAAGACCATCATAACAGGTGTGGGATCAATGGTTTTATAGCTGGGCGCCCCATAATTGGTTACCAGCATTTGAAATGGTGACATAAATTTTGGATTTTTGACCAGCACGGGTACCTTTGAATGTACAATCTCACTGATCGTGGGGTTTCGCCATTCAATATAACAATTTCCTCCAGTTACTCTATCAATTGCATCGAGAAGCTCTCTCAACTTATATGCCGGAATCCATCCAGAAAATATGGAGATCTTGGATGTCTTTGCAAAATACTTCTCAACCGCTCCAAGCAGTTCTCTCATTCTTGCCGCTACCCATATCCGAAACAACCTCCTGCTATATCTATCTTTTATCTCTTTAAACTCCCCTGTGAGTTTTTCGAGTTCCTTTCTCAATCTGACGATCTCATTAAACCTCGAAGCTTCCTCTCTGGTTTTAACATCAGATGGAAATCCGATTTCTTCCCATCCCGAATCTTTCAACTTTTCTCTCACCTCTTCACGGTTTCTTTTGAGGTATACTGCCGTTCCATACACAAACCCGGCTTCTGTGATTCCCCATAGAATTGCAACCCCAAGAGGATTAACATTCTCTTCCAGTTGCTCTCTTTTACCTATTTCAACGCGACCAAAAGAAAAATCAACCCATCTGCTCTCCCATCCCCTTGCCAGAGCAGTATGCTCAATTCCAAATCGAGAAACATCACGACCAAAACTCTCGATAAGATTTATCTCTTTCTCAATCCTTTCTTTCCTCTTTAATACACTCTGTAGTTTCTCTCTAACCTCATCCAGAATCAAAGCTTCTTTGGAAAAATCATCGGGATCAAGCCTGTATTCCTCTAATTTTATCGGGATCTCTGGCTTGATACCCATCTTTAAAAGGAGATCTTCCGATTTCTTTCTTATCTCTGAAAAATGGTTTTTCGTCTCCTCATCACTGGTTTTTGTTTCTTTTACAAGTTCGGATAGTATCCGTTCTGCTTTCTCAATCTCGGTTAGTTGTAATGCCCCAACTTTAAGTATAGCCTCACTTACTTCACTGGCATATCGATTCATCACTACAGCTGTAACCTTAACCATTGATGCAGGAAACATATTAATAACCCTCTATCCAATCCTAATATCTAAATTGGGGTTCGACAATCCCCTCTATCCTAATAAATAAATTGGCCGTAGAGAAATGAGGCCTATAAGCAATCATCATTTTTTATACCAAACTTTTAACCGAATAGCCCTCCAATTAATACCGTACATCCACACTAAAACTCAACTAAAAATAGCCTTAACTTTTACCTCATCCATCGAATAAGCTTTTGCATATGTCACAGCCATAAGATTCTCTATCTCCTCTATTTTTAGAAAAATAAAAGCCAGTATAACTCCTATCGTAAATGGATAGCCTGAAAGAGGTTTCCGGGCCTCGCGAATAAAGATCTTCCTAATTGTTACCTCCAACAATTCCAGTGTGGATGGAGGGGTTCTTGATATATCGACATGTTTCTCTGTATCCAGAAAATATACAGATGCTTGCTTACTTTCAGCCATGGGGCCTGGAAAAACATCAGACTCCAAACCAGAAACAAAAATCTTATCCGTTATTCTACTACCACCCCTGATAAAAACCTTTCCAGGATCCGAAACCACATCTCTGTAGTACCTCTTGATTCTTATCAGAGTTCTGATATTCTCTATGTCAATTCTTATTCCTATGATCCTGCTTGCTATCTCTCTATCAAATGGTTCAAGTTCTCTGATGGCCGTTAAAAGACTAGAATAATAATACCTATCAAGTGCAACCTCCAGATCGAATGTGCTCTTCATCTCTGTTGTCTCGGCTAATTGAACATTTAATATCTCCTGGTAAGGGGTATTTTTAAGAGTCCTAATCATCTCATCTATCGATTCAGATTGAATTAACTCCTGCCAATTAATTCTATGTACCATTTCTTCGTTTAAATAAATTCCATTCTCAATAAAGCCTTTCTCAAATAAGCTCCCGGCTGACCTCACCAAATAGCTTAATCTTCTAAGGGCGTATTTAATATTCTCGATTTCGTATTTTAGGAGCAAAGCCCTTACAATATGTGCTACATCATCTGAAACATGCCTGAGAATACCCTTTATCGTATAGACTCCTTCTGAATACACCCGCCTTTCAAAATCATCCAAGCTTCCAGTAGAACTATAAATCTCAGATGCTTCTCTGTAAGGGGTATTCCGTAACATCTCAATTAATTGATCTATACTATCTGCATTCAGGAGGGACAAAAAGAATTGTTTTGTAAATAATTTTTCAATTCCCGCTCTTAATTTCGCATTTATAAAACCATACTTGGCAGTTCTTGATTTCATTTTGGGTTTTTAAACATTACAGACTTATTCTATCTTACCTAACTTACCTAAGCGTTTTATTACCGGTTTCTATCCCCAGTCTCATTTAAGGACTCACCTAAAAAAATAGGTTTGAGTACTAATTCCACAATTTTTTCAGCGGCTTTATTTATCCTTGTTTCAATCTCTTTTCCCTGGGATTTCAACCTATTTTCCGATTCTTCCAGCAATAATTGAGTCTTCTCCTTTGCCCGGACCTTGGCATCTTCAATAATCTTCTTTCTTAGCTCCAAAGCTTCTTTTCTGGCATTCTCAATCCGCTCTCTGTATGACCTATCGGCCTTGGTTTTAATTTCTGCCGCTTCCGCCTTGGCTTTCTCAACTATTTCTTTAGCCTCTTCTTCGGTTTTAACTATTAACTCAAGAGGATCTGACAACTTAAAACCCCCTTAAATCTCTTATTTTCATTCATCAGCTTCTATTTTCAGTTTCTATCTACAAACACTGGACAGTAAAAATTCTTATTCTAAATACTATTTTCTTAAACTATTTCAATATCAGGTACTAACTCCGGTCTAAATCTCTGTAAAAGACCCCATGCTTTTTCTCAGTTAATACCTTATAACCAGAAGCAAACTCATCGTAATCAGTAAATCTATAATAATATAGATGTCTACCTGTGTAAATAAAAAACATTTTGAAATGAAACATAATATTGATCTAACAATGGTGTGAGCATATAATTGATATTCATTGACCTTTGAATAAATAATTAGTATAATATTACTAAAATGGTGATATTTAATTTTTACCACTTTCCAAAATTAGGAGGCGATTATGACAGCATCCGATGTGAAGGAAAATGTTATTCTGGTTGATTGTATAAATCAAAATTGCCCAATGCCGCTGGTGAATACAAGAGCTACCATTATGAAATCTAAAAAAGGCGATATCATCAAGGTAATTGGAACTCATCCCCAGAGTTTCGAAGAAATACCAATGGCCCTAGATGCAATGGGGAAAAAAATTATTGAAAAAAGACAGGAAGGCAATAAATGGTACATTGTGTTTGAGGTATAAAGCAAATACATAAAATCCTTTTCATTTAAAGAATTATAAAACAGGGAATTATAAAAATGACCAAACATGTTAAATGAAAAAACAAAGGAGGAAGTAATGCCGGAGAGTAAAAAAGCCACAATAATTGTTCATAGCGGTGGAATGGATAAGGTAATGAGTGCCTTGATAATTGGAAACGGATTTTTATCCATAAATATACCTGTTACAATTTTTTTTACTTTCTGGGGTTTAAAGGCACTGACAAAAAACGGATTTAAAAAACTTTCACTTTCAAAGATGAACATTCTGGGACTTGGCAAGGTAATGATTAGAGCAAAAATGAAAAAACATAATGTAGCATCGCTCGAGGAACTTGCAAAAAGCTTCAAGGAACTTGGAGGGAAAATTATTGCCTGTACAATGACCATGGAACTAATGGGAATCAAAAAAGAGGACCTTGATCAAACACTTATCGATGAATATGGAACTGTGGGTAAGTACTGCATCGAGTCAAAAGATGCACAGATCACTCTTTTTATTTAAACCAGATTTTAATAAATTACTTAATATGAACGGAGTAAAAAAATGTCAGATACCCAAAAATTAATGCAGGTTTACCTGGATAACAATGCTGCAACAAAAGTGGATGAAAGTGTAGTTGAATACATGAATAAGTATCACCTTGAAATATACGCAGTTCCATCATCCCAGTTTTCACATACTCCGGGCATTCATGCAAAAGAAGGTGTGGATAGAGCACGTCAAATTATAGCAAACAAAATTGGAAGTAAAGAAAATGAAATAGTTTTTACATCAGGGTTTGCAGAATCAAACAATCTTGCACTAAAAGGAGTTGCGCAGGCAAATCAAGATGGCAAGAGAAACAAAATTATAGTCTCTTCAATAGAACACTTTTCAGTTTTACATTCAGCTCAAAGATTATCCAAAAATGGATATATCGTTGAACTGATCAATGTGAATGAAGAAGGTTTCATTGATCTTGAACACCTCCAGACACTCTTGGACGATAAAACTCTTCTGGTCAGTGTAATGCATGCCAATCATGAAGTTGGGACAATCCAGGATATAAAAACAATATCTGAAATAGTTCATTCAAAAGGAGCTATTTTTCATACAGATTGTACATATTCATTTCTCCAGACAGATATTGATGTTAATGATCTCGGAGCCGATCTTCTAACAATTTCAGCAGATCTTGTACATGGACCAAAAGGAGTTGGTGCCCTTTATGTGAGGGAAGGAACCAAGATAGAGAAAATTATAGACGGTGGGTACCAGGAAAATAACCTGCGAGGCGGTCCGGAAAATGTGGCGGGAATTGCAGGATTTGGCAGAGCTGTAGAGATCTATAAAGACGAGCACACTGAAAAAACCAGACAGTTAAGGGATTATCTTTATAGAAGAATTAAAGAAGAAATTCAGGATATACAGTTAAACGGTTCCTCAGACTTTTCAAAAAGAATTGCCAATAACCTGAACATAAGTTTCAACAGAATAGAAGGCGAATCTGTAGTTCTTCATCTTGATATGAGAGGAATTGCTGTTATTACTGGCTCGGCATGTTTCTCAAGGTCACTACAGGCAAGTCATGTATTGCTTGCAATGGGATTTACCCACGAGAGAGCCCATGGCTCTATAAGATTTTCTCCCAGCAGGTACAATACTGAAGAAGAAATGGAATATACCGTACAGAATTTAAAGGAGGTTGTAGCAAAATTAAGGGAGCTGAGTCCCATAAAATGATGTTTGCTTCAGAAACAGTAAAACCAGGAGGAAAAAATGTCTTTACCCTATTCTGAAAAGGTGATCGAATATTTTATGCATCCAAAAAATGTTGGGGAGATCGATGACGCCGATGTGGTGGCAACAGAAGGTTCCCCAGCATGCGGGGACATGGTCAAACTTTACCTAAAAGTAAATCCTGAAACCAAAGTCATCGAGGATATAAAGTTCAGGAGCTATGGATGTGCTTCAAATATAGCGACTGCCTCAATAATAACTGAGCTGGCGAAAGGAAAAACCATCGAAGAGGCAAAAAAAATAACCTGGAAAGAGGCAGCTGAAACACTTGGAGGTCTGCCACCGGCAAAGGTGCATTGTGCAGTTCTTGCAGTTGATGCACTAAAAACGGCAATTGAAAATTATGAACATAAAATGGGGCTGGTAAAAGAAAAAAAGCCAACGGACATTGAGGTTGTGAAGAAAAGATTGAGGCATGTAATAAATCCTTTAACTGGACTGGACGTACTAAAAGTCAATTTCATTAAAGATATAAAGATCGAAGATGGGATTATAACCGTGTTTTTTAATCTGGACAGCGATCACCAGTTCGCGGAAAATATAAAG
>Ga0190361_1000912_pt1 | contig 11386 bp, 12 predicted proteins | sample 48721845_MG_FD_161273 | JGI IMG/M metagenome (GOLD analysis project Ga0190361, IMG submission 161273) | Hydrothermal vent microbial mat bacterial communities from Southern Trench, Guaymas Basin, Mexico - 4872-18-4-5_MG | ecosystem: Environmental > Aquatic > Marine > Hydrothermal vents >...
ATTATGCTTTTGCTAATCGACAGGTTATAGCTCATTTGTCTAGGGAAGCTTTCAAAAAGGTTTTTCCTGATGCTGAATTGAAGATGTTTTATAACATTGGACATAATACTGTAAAGGTTGAGTGGCATGATGTTGATGGAAAGAAGAAACAACTTTATGTTCATAGAAAAGGCAGTACGAGAAGCTTTGGTCCTGGCAGGGAAGAGTTGCCAAAGGCTTATAGAGAAATTGGACAGCCTGTTTTAATCGGCGGTACAATGGGAACATGCAGCTATGTTTTAGTTGGAACAAAGGAAGGTGAGAAAATCAGCTTTGGAAGTGTCTGCCACGGTGCTGGAAGGATTATGTCAAGGCATCAGGCTAAGAGAACATGGAGGGGAACAGAGCTTGTTAAATTGCTTTGGGAGAAATATGGTATTTATGTAAGGGCACATAGCATGCCTGGTTTAGCTGAGGAAGCTCCTGGCGCTTATAAAGATGTAACAAAGGTTGTGGATGTTATTCATAATGCTGGTTTAGCTAGAAAAGTAATAAGGGTTAAACCGCTTGGTGTGATTAAAGGGTGATTGATTGCAGTCAAAAAATTTTTAAATTATCAGTTAACTCTGTTGTGTGGGCGGCCATAGGGGGCTGGATCACCCGTTCCCATTTCGAACACGGCAGTTAAGCAGCCCTCCGTACTGGGTTGTACTCCATTGTGGGGGAAGCCCGGTAAGCTGCCCATTTTTTAACAAGAATTTTTTTAGACTTCAATGATCTTTCCTTCTTTGCCAACATTGATTATGGTCGTTTTTCCAATCTTTTCTTCTATACCTTCAGCTTCATGGACATGGGAACAGACAAGAATATCTGGTTTTAATTTTTCTATTGCTTGTCTAACGCCAGTTGAACCAGGAAAGAAAGAAGAAAATTTTTCCATGAGTGTTCCAGCTGGATGAACATGTGTTACCATTATTTTTTTCTTTGTATTTTTGATATACTTCCAGCCTTTCTTTAATAGTTCGTAGATTTCATCCTCAGGAATTTGGAATAAACCGATGTTTGCTCCTCCACAGCCGAACAGGCCAATATCTTTAAACTTGATTGAGTATCCGTGCAGGTTTATAGCATTATAAACATGAGCTAAAAAATCAACTGTTGCAACAGTTTCATGGTTTCCTGGGATAAGGATGACTTTTTTACCCTTTTTTTTGAAAGGACCTATTATTCCTTCAATGCCTTGTTCGGCAAAGGTCAGATCGCCGCATAGAACAACAACGTCAACATTGTGCTTTTCTGCTTTTTCTGCGAGCCTTTTAGCTAGTCTAGAGTCGCCATGAATGTCGCCAGCTGCAAGGATTTTCATATTTAGAGAAAATAAATGTTTATTTAAAAACTTTATGTTTTAACTACTGTTTAGTTATTTCTTTTTAGCTTTCTTCTTTGATTTCTTTCGCTTTATTTTCTTTGGAGGAAGTGGAATTACTCTCAGAAGTTTTCTTTCACCTTCAAGGTGAATTATTGTTGATGGTCTTCCAAAACGTTCACCATCATAGATTATGAAATCAACATGGGCTTTAATGTCATGGTCGAGATTCTCTAATGATGTCATAAAAGATGAACTTACTTTATTGACCGATGTTGTGATTATTGGAAATCCTAGAAAACTAACAAAGTCACTAATCCAGTGTTTTGGGATTCTGATGCCGAGCGTTCCGATTCCATTATTCACTTCTTTTGCCACTGCCTTCTCATTTTTAAGTGGAAGTATTAAAGTATATGGTCCTGGTAAGCGTTCAAGCCATTTTGCTGCTTTTTCTGATATGTTGCAATTAAGTTCTACCCAGGCTTTTGATGGGGCTATGACTGAAAATGGTTGTTCGTGTGCGTTTTTAAGCTCTCTTATTTTTTTGACTGCTTCTGGAAGTAATGCATTACAGCCAAGTCCATAGATTGTGTCTGTCGGATGAATAAATATGGCTCCTTTTAAGATGCGTTCTGCAAGTTCGTGCTTTCTAAGTTCAACTTCTTCTTTTGTTAGGACTTCCATAGGGAATTCTATAGAAGAGGATTATAAATATTTTATGGAAAGCTCTTTAAGTATTGCCGGAGTTGATCTTTTTATCTGGTTGTGTGCCTGTGAGCGCATCGTTAGTAGCTTTATCTGCTGCAGAAAGATGGTTTCTATTGTTTTATGACTGATGTCATTTGGGTCGAAATTAAAATTTAGATTTTCTATTTGCATTTTAAATCACATTTTTTTGAATGATGTAATTTGTTTATAGTTTTCGCGGTGGTAGTTGTCCAGTGGTTTTCTTTTTTAAACGAGAAGAAGAAATAAAATTTATATACTGGTATAATCTTTTATTTTTAAAAAGATGAGAATTACGAAAGGGAAAGGTATTGAACAACGACTTAAACAACAAATGGAAGAATATAAGCTTGATCTTATACAAGATCTTGCTTGTCTTCTTGAGGCACGTCAAAACAATAATTTAAATGGGAGTTTTTATGTTAGGGTTGGTGAAAAAGTGATGGAATTCAATGATAAGAGGAGGTTTGTACATGCTTTAGTAGCGCTGAACAGACCTGCTATTGTTTATGGGCGTGGACAATTTTATGCAGCAATAAGAAATGGAAAAAAAATTCATTTTGTTCTTTATTTCTTTATCTAAAATTCAGTTAATTTTTTGATTTTTTGGTATTTTATGATTGAGGTATTTCCCAAATCGCCACCGCCAGTTTTTGTTATTGAGATAAAGCCGTTCTTTGCAAGCTTTTTTATCTTTCTTTGAAATGTTTTGTACGAAATAAGGGAGCTTGTTTTTTCCCTGAAGATGTTGTAAAGATCTCCGATTTTTTTATTATCGTTTTGCTTTATGATTGAAAGTATTTCTCTTAAGTCTGGTTCAAGAAGAGTGCTGTCTTTTATTGAAAAGTCGTCTATTTTTTCGATAGCTTTTTTAGCATGTTCTATTGTGATCTTTCTGCTTGCTTGCATTTCTGCGATGTTTCCAGATTCTCTAAGCAGGAACAAACCTGTTCTTATGTCATTAAGCTGAGCTGTTTTTTCTGCTATGAGGTTGAATGCTTCTGTTTGCCAAACTGATGGAAAGAAGGCATATTCTATGCGCTGTCGAAGGATTTCTTTTATTTCATTTGGTTTGTATTGTCTGAATTCGAGGAATTCAGCTGTTAGTCTTGACCTTATCCTACTGTCGAGTTGTGCAATCCATTCTTTGTAGTTTGTAATGAGCAGGACTGTTTTTCGTGGGATTTCTTCGAGAATGAAGTAAAGGAAATCATTGTCTTCGAGCTTGTCTATTTCATCGAATACAAAAACTGCCGGAAGCTTTGTAAAAACTTTCTTTGCTAGGTGAAGCAATTCATCGGTTCTTTTATTCTGCAGAAATTTTAGATTTAGCTGTTCGCATATATCATACGCGATTTTATATGATGTGTTCTTTTTCCAGCAGTTTATGTAAATAGGCATTACATTATCAGTTTCTTCTTCGAGCTCTCTTAAAACGAATCTTGTTGCTGCTGTTTTTCCTATTCCTGGAGGACCGAAAATAAATACATTTTTTCCAGGCCTTTGGTTAAAGAGAGGTTTGATGCATGATGCAATGTAGTGTTGTTCGTTTTCTCTAAATGGTAATGTTTTTGGTATGAATTCAAAGTCGAGGGCATATTCGTTTTTGAATAGAGTCTCACCGTCTTTTAAGATGTTATCGAATAAGGACATGTTCGTAGATAGGTTTTTATACTATTAAAATTTTGTTCTTGGTAATGGAGGAAAAAGTAAGGAGGGATATTCTTGCTGTTTTGGATGAGGCAGTTAAGGCTTTGAAAAAGATGGATGCTGTTCTTCTCGATGCTCTTTCTAATAGGACTGTGCATAACGCGTCTATTTATCAAGATAAAGATTCGATAACTGTAGCAGTTGTGATGTACGCATTAGCGAAGTTGTTGCACAGAAGCAAACACGAGAAGATAAAGAATCTGGATAGAACTCTCGAGTTGATCTTGAGTAAGTTAGAGTATGCCAGACGAGATTTGAAGGAGGAGAACTTTGGCAGGTTCAGGGGAGAAATGAAGAAGATTCTGTCTTTGATCGGAAAGATTGAGAAAAAACTTAAGTGGTACATAGAGGATGTTTTGAATAAAGCTAAGGTTGTTAAAGCGAGTAAGTTGTATGAACACGGTCTTTCGATAGAAACTACTGCACATTTACTTGGTGTTAGTCAATGGGATTTGCTGAGCTATGTGGGAAAGACAAAAATTATTGATAAGTTTCCTGATGCTGTTCCAGTTGAAGATAGATTAGCTAAAGCAAGGAAGATTTTTGGATTAAAATGAGAACAATAGGTTTTGATGCGGGTCCTGTTATAAGTTTGGCAACGAACAATTTGCTTTGGTTGCTTGAACCGTTGAAGAAGAAGTTTGGAGGCAAGTTTTTTATCACACCGGCTGTAAGAAGAGAGTTGATAGACAAACCTTTTGAAATGAAGAGGTATGAATTCGAAGCATTTCAAGTGGCGAAGTTGATTGATGAAGGTGTGCTTGAAGTGGTTAAGAATGCAAAAATTTTTAGGCTGAGGGACAAGCTTCTTGAACTTGCAAATCATTCTTTTAAGATCGGCGGTGATTGGTTGCGCATTGTTCATGAAGGTGAGGTTGAGGTTCTTGCTGCTGATGCTGTTTTGGATGCTGATGCTACTGTTGTGGATGAGAGGACGGTTAGAATGTTTCTTGAAGCTCCAGAAAGACTTGCTACTCTTTTTGAGCAGAGAATACATGAAAAGGTATATGTTAATTGGGATAATGTCGAAGAGTTCAGGAATTATTTGAAAGATGTTGATATCATTAGAAGTACCGAACTAGTAACGATTGCTTATGAGCTTGGTTTATTGGATAAATTTGTGACGAAAGTTGCTGGTTATGGAAAGAGAAGGGTTCTTGATGCTGCTCTCTGGGCATTGAAAGTGAGGGGATGCGCTATTTCGAAAAAGGAAATTGATAGGATTGTGGAGGAAGAATAGATGACGAAGAAAAAGTGCATCATTTGCGGAAAAATAGCATCTTATAGGATAAAGGATTCGAGTGAATTCTATTGCGAGGAATGTGCTAAGGAACATTTTAGTGATCTTTCGTTTTTGCAAAAACTTGCTGATGCTGAACAAAAGGCGAAGATTTTGAGGAAATTAATTCAGAAGGATTGAGATGGAGTATTTGGTTACCAATCTTTTAAGTTACTTACTCGAAGATGAATGATAAAAGGAGGATATTATACTGATTTTCTAGTTTATGAAGAGAGATAATCTTTTTCAGTTTCTTTGTTTAGTGTTGATATTCTGTAGACACGAAACCTTTATAAATAATTCTCAAATTTCAGAAAAAACTGAAATGAATAAATTTAGGAAGGAGTTTATAGAAAGAACTGGAAGGATTGGAAAGCTTTGGGGAATCGGTGAGAGTGCAGGAAAGATTTGGGGTTTGTTGCTTTTTGAGAGGAATGCTCTAACGCAGGAAGAGATAGCAAAGCAGTTGAATCATTCTGTAAGTTTAGTTAGTCCAGCTCTTTCTATGATGGTAAGGCTTGGGCTTGTTTCTATTGTTGGAAAAAGGAAGAGGAAAAACCTGTACACTGCAAACGCTTCTTTTATCGAAGCTCTTGATGGTTTGTTCAAGAATTTTGTTAAAAATGAAGTCAAACCTTTAATAAATATTTTGAAGAAATGTGCAAAAGCTGAGAAAGATGGGGCTAAGAGAAAAAGATTCTCTAATCTTGTTAGGGAATATGAGATTGCTGGTGGCGCTTTGAGCTTGCTGTCAAATGTTGTTCTTGCTAAAAGAACTCTAAGGCGATTTAATCCTTTTAGGAGGTGGTAAAGGTGATAAAAGATTTTTTCCTAAAACAATTTATTAAGGGTGTTTTTTGGATAACGCCGAGACTTTCTGACAAGACGATAATAAGATTGACGCATGTGGCTGAGCAGCTTGTTCCTGAGAAATTCAAAAAAACGGTGAGGTATGTTAGGGATAAATGGGAGAGTCAGCATCCTTCTGTTGGTTTGGTTAAGAAAATTCTTACGCAATTGAATAAAAGGAGCAGGAATAAGCTTGCTGAAAATCTTTTTGTTAATGCTTTGTTTATCGGAGTAAAAAAAAGATGGAAATTCATCAAGCAACACGGTTTTAAGCCGCCTTTTTTGCTTGTTATCAGTCCGACGATGAGGTGTAATCTGCGTTGTAAAGGATGCTATGCTGGAGAATACACACGAGAAGAAGACCTTGATTTTGAAACAGTTGACAGAATTATAAGAGAAGCAAAGAGGCTTGGAGTTTATTTTTACACTATAAGCGGTGGCGAGCCGTATGTATGGGAGGGTTTGTTCAAGATGTTTAAAAAGCATAATGATTGCTATTTTCAGACTTATACAAATGGAACTTTATTGAATGAAAGAAATGCTGAAAAGCTTGCTAAGCTAGGAAATGTTGCTGCTGCGATCAGCGTTGAAGGTTTTGAGCGAGAAACTGATTTAAGGAGAGGAAAAGGTGTTTACAAGAAGGTTATGAAGGCGATGGACAATCTTAGAAATGCGGGTGTTCTGTTTGGATTTAGTGCAACACCGACAAAGTATAACAGTGAGATCCTTTCAAGTAAGAAGTTTATAGATTTTTATATCAACAAAGGATGCTTATTTGGGTGGTATTTTCAATATATCCCGATAGGACTAAGGCCGAACGTTGATATGATGGCAACACCAGAGCAAAGACTAAGGCTAATGAAGTTTGTTCATTGGATTAGGGCTAATAGGCCGATATTCATAGGAGATTTTTGGAACGACGGTCCTTATGTTGGGGGGTGTATGGCTGGAGCATTGGCTAAAGATTGTAATACTGGTTATTTGCATATAAACTGCCATGGTGATGTCGAACCTTGTGTTTTTTCTCATTTTGCTGTTGACAATATTAAGAACAAAAGCTTGTTGGAAGCAATAACTTCTCCTTTTTTCAAGGAGATAAGTAAGCAAAGACCTTATGTTGAAAATCTGCTAAGGCCGTGTATGATAATTGACTGTCCGTATGTTTTGAGAAAAGCTGTTAAGAAATGCAATGCAAGGCCAACACATTCAGGTGCTGAAACGATAGTTGAAGATAAAAAGATAGTCCGGCATTTGGATAACTATTCAAAGAAATGGAAAAAATTAACAGATCCGATCTGGAAAAAGTGGAAAGAAGGCAACATTGATTTGGCAAAGGAATATGAGGAAGAAGTGCTAAAGAAAGAAAGACTAAGAAAGGAGAGGGGAAGGAAGCGGCGTTAGTTTAAACAGAAATATTTTTTCGAAGAGAAATCTTTTTTTGGCTATTTGGTTTATTTTATAGTATGTTTTTGCTATTTTCAGCATGTTTTCGAGTTCGCCTAATGTAGAATAAGACATTATAATATAACCTTTTTTATGAAGGTATTTTCTTGCGACATGCAAAAATCTTTTTACTGTGTTGTTTTCAATAAATGTGTGATCGATTTCTTTCTTTGCTTTTCCTTTTATATAAGGTGGTTGAAAAAGAATGATGTCAAATTTTTCTTTTACTTTTTCAAAAAGATCGCTTTTTATGAAGGCGATGTTGTTGATGTTGTTGATTTTCGCATTTTGTTTTGCACAATTTATTGCTTTTTTGCTTTTATCAACAGCAATGACTTTTTTAGCTTTTTTTGCAGCAAATATTGCTATTATGCCTGTTCCAGTTCCTAGGTCGAGCACTTTGCTTTTATGTTTAATTTGCATGTTTTTGATAAAGAATTTTGTAGTTATTGTTCTTGGATCAAAAACACCTGGGCAAAGTAATATCTTTTTTCCGAGAAAATTTATTAAGCGAGGTTTCTTCCTTTTATGCAGTAAACGTAGTAGCAGAATGGTGATCTTTTTTTGAATCATGGATTGATCACAGATCGATATTTCTTTTTTGTAGTGCTGTGGATAAATATTTTTCTGCATATGAGATTAGGCCATCTACTGTTTTTGCTTCGATATGATACAGGAAATTTCTGAAACGCTGATCTATGTGAAGGCCTACACGTTCAAGTTCGACTTTTACTTCTTTGTACAATTTTTCTCCTCTGTTATCTACGTCAAGCAAGACGATACATTCTTTGAATTTTGAAGCTATTTCTTCTGCAAGTTCGAAGATAGGTTCTTTGAGCACGAAAATGTTTTTTACATCCCTTGCTTCGAGCATTCTTTTTATTGCTGGTTTTTCGACGAGGACAGCTCTATCAGATGAAGCAAGTTTTAGATGCTTGAAAAACTGTCTTAGTTTGTCGAGGGGCTCTTCACGAAGTGGTTTTCTGCTCATTTAAATCACCTGAATAGTTTTGTTAGGTCTATTTCAGCCGCAGCAACAGGCATATTGAGTTCGAATTTTTCCAGAACAGAGGGATGGATTTCACCAAGGAAACCAATAGGCTTTTCTTTTACCAAAATTGATGCAACTCTTCCTGGAATGAATGCTGGATGAGATGTTTCGACTATTTTATAGTTCACGCCTAAGTTTCTCATTATGAAATCAATAACCTGTCTTATTTCAGTATAGTTCGCTTCTGCATGGGATGTTGCTAAGGCTATGCTTCTTCTGTCTTCTATTTTATCTTTTATTCGTCTTGTCACAATACCTTCTTCGAATATGCGCTGGGGATAATCTCTGTGCTTGTTTTTGCTAAGCACATCGAGCAGGATTGGTATAAGCCATGTCCTCACGACAGAATATGTTTTTGTCATATATTCCTTTATTTCGACTGTTCCCAGGTCAGGAGTGTTTGTTTTTTCATAAAGCAGTTCCTTGTTTGTTAATAAATGCGAGAAAATCTCTTGGTAGCCAGCGCCTATTGTTAGTTCCCTTACTTTATCTATAAAAGGGATGATTTTAAGTGGCTTGCCGATTGAATAGCTTGCCATGTCGGCTGTTTTTATTTTGTTATAGCCATAAGCTATTGCAACATCTTCTGCAATATCGCACTGATGCATTATATCCTGCCTATAAAAGGGGATGATTGCTTTGTCGTCTTTTACGCCAAAGCGCATTGCTTTTAACAAATGACGTATTTCTTCTTTGCTGAGGTTCAATCCAAGCAATTCGTTGATGTAGTCATAATCTATTTTTGTTGTTTCGCCCTTAGCTATTGGAAATTTGATTTTATGCTCTGGATAAACAACTTCGATTTCATAGATTTTGAAACCTCTGTCGAATAAAGCTTGGCTGAATATATTGCATGCGAGGCTTACAGCTTTTTCATCGGTTCCTGTTACTTCGATGAACAGTTCGCTATCTTTGACTGAGACCTTTCCTGTTTCTTGGCTGTTTATAATTGGAGGAAACGATAGGACTTGGTTTTTTTCATCAATTAGGATTGGATAACGATTGAATTTTTCAATTATCCAGCTGTATTGTTTGCCTTTTGGATGTCTTTTTAGGATTTGTTTAAGATTCAGCTTTTCAGTGAAATCAAGGGGGATGAAACTGATTGCTGTTGGTTGCACCGCTTTGTAATGTACAGGGAATTGGATTTTTTCACTTGGATATATTCCTATTGATACCTTTGATCTTTTTCTGCCGTAAGACTCGCAGAACTTTTCCTGTAGCTGAATCAGCTGAAGGAGAAGATATTCTCCAATTGGTTTTCCTTTTGCAACAAATCCTGCAATGAAAGGCCTTATCTTTGTAATACTTTTATCTACAATTATTTTGTAGTTGCTTTTTTCTGTTCTAAAAGAAGGAAGTCCTGTTTCTACAGAGAGAACACCTTTCAGTAATCTTGCTATGCCTTCCACACTCCACAGGTATGGAAGATTTGTATCTGCAAGGGATATCGTTATCTGGTCATCTGAAATGGATTCTATTTCTGCTTTGCAATAACTTAGTAAATCAGCTAGCTTTTCTTTTTCTTTTGGCAGCTTTTTACCTATCAATTTTTCCAGGTCTTGAATTGAAAATGTTATTGATGGCATTTTATGGTAAGGGTTTTTCTCTTAGCATTTGAAGATCATGCGTAAATAGATCTCTTATGTCTTTTATGTTTAGTTTGAACATTGCAATTCTGTCTATGCCAAGACCCCAGGCCAGTACAGGAACATATTTTCCCAAGAGAGAATATACAACTTCAGGTCTGAATATGCCAGCGCCGCCAAGTTCAAGCCAGCCGAGCTTTGGATGCTTAGCAAATAGCTCTACACTTGGTTCTGTAAATGGAAAATATCCTGGAACAAGTTTGATTTTATCTGCTTCTGCAAATGTAATTGCGAATTGTTTGAGCAAGCCAAATAGGTGTCTAAGATTTACTTTTTCATCAACCACGATGCCTTCTGTTTGACAAAAGTCACAGCTGTGTGTTGCGTCAATAACATCATACCTAAAGCAACGAGTAATGCCGAAATACTTTCCTGGAATTTTTAATTGGGGTGATGCGAGCATTCTTGCTGAACATGCTGTGCCCTGAGTTCTTAAGAGCAATCTTTTTGTTCTTTCTGTATCGAATTTGTATTGCCAGCCCTTGCTTCCGAGAACTCCTTTTTCATGCGCTAACTTAACTCGTTCTAAATACTTTTTATCAATTTTTCCACGGGTTGGTTCTTTTATGTAGTAGGCTTGATGGATATCTCGGGCAGAGTGGAACTGTGGCATGAACAAGGCATCCATATCCCAGAAATCTGTTTCAACAATTGGGCCTGTCATTTCAGTAAAACCCATTGCAATTAGTTTTTCTCTAATTTCATCGAGAAAACGTCTGTATGGTTGTTTTTTTCCGAGATAAACAGGAGGAACGTTTATCTCAACATCGTATGCTCTGAATCTACGGGATTTCCATGTTCCTTTTATAAGCATCTCTGGAGTTAATGCTTCGATTAATTCTTCAGGTTTGAGTTTTTTTGATTTAATTATTTTTAGCCCGATGGGTGTTGGTGAAGCGAAGCGTCGCTTAACAATTTTAATTTTTACAATACCCTTCCGTTTGGATAGGCTATTTAGTGCATGGAGTTGTTCTGGTTTTAGATCCTTTTTTTCTATTGGAAATTCTAATTGTAAAAATTTCTCTTCTAAGGATTGTTTTTTCGCAAGCTGTTTTCCGATTATTGTTATGGCAATATTTCCTGCTGATAATGCGATGGCTCCTTTTTGTTTTAGTATTCCAAGCGCAGCTGACAGTTCTTCTTTTGATAGAGAAGCTACTCTTTTAGCTTCGTCTAATGAAAGCTGGTTAAATTTTAAAAGTGCATTGAGCAGACGTCTTTCTGGTAATCTGATTTTTTTGTACTTTTTTCCATTCTCTTCGAGAATAACGAGTTCTTTCAAGTCGTGTTTAAGTGTGATTAGTCCTTTGTTTTGGAGCCATTGTAAAGCCCTC
>Ga0190361_1000914_pt1 | contig 11362 bp, 9 predicted proteins | sample 48721845_MG_FD_161273 | JGI IMG/M metagenome (GOLD analysis project Ga0190361, IMG submission 161273) | Hydrothermal vent microbial mat bacterial communities from Southern Trench, Guaymas Basin, Mexico - 4872-18-4-5_MG | ecosystem: Environmental > Aquatic > Marine > Hydrothermal vents > Microbial...
CCTAATATATCTAGAACCTAAAATTTTTCCAGCAGCATAATATCTTTCTTCGTAATCAACTGTTAGCGGAAAAAAATCTATTCCCTCTCTTTCTGATTCAGCCATGACGGCGGTAGCTAAAACTAAGGTTTCCCCATATTGAACCCAAACACTACCTGAAGCTAATTCAGCCAAATTTCTCACTTCCACCTTTAATTCCTTCCCGCCCAACTTTAGTTTGAAAGTTTCGTTTCTCATTTTTTTAGTAAATATCTTGTTGGACTCTTTCCAAGATCAATAAATTCATCAGCCTCTTCTTTCAATTTAGAAGAGGCTGATTTACCAAAGGCAATGATTTCTACTCTTTTTCCTTGATTTTTTAGATATTCAACCAACTGTAAGAAATCACCATCTCCGGAAGCTAAAACAATTGTATCTACTGACGGGGCAATTCTAATAGCATCAACAGTGATTCCCACATCCCAATCAGCCTTTTTTAAACCTCCAAAAAATTCCTGAAGGTCTCTAACCCGAGTTTCAATTCCTAATTTAGTTAAAGCTTCAAAAAATGGTTTTTCTTCACCAGTTTTAGTTCTTACCACGTAGGCAAATGCCCTAATTAAATTTCGTTGACTTACAGCAGTTTTTAAAATTGCACCGAAATTAACTCGTGCTCCGTAAATATTTTTTGCTGAATGATATAAATTAGGAACATCAATTAAGACAGCCACTCTTTGGCCAGGATGTTTGATAATTGGCATAATCTAAATTTATTTTTTAAGTCCCACTTTTTTGACAATATTATTATATCTTCTGATATCTTCTTTCTTTAAGTAATTCAAAAGCGATCTCCTTTTCGAAACCATTTTTAATAAACCTCTTTTTGAATGGAGGTCTTTAGGATGCTTCTTTAAATGGAGAAGCAGTTGCCGGATTTCTTCGCTCAATAAAGCGATTTGGACTTCGGGTGAACCGGTATCCAAGTCATGCAGTTTATATTTTGTTATGATTTTTGCTTTTTCTTCTGGTGTAAGCATAATTTTGATTTTTGCATTTTGATTTTTGAATTTTTATTGTGCCCCCACCAGGACTCGAACCTGGACTCCTCCGCTTAAGAGGCGGGTGCTTTGCCAATTAAGCTATGGGGGCTTAATGACATGAAAACTCGAATAGCCCTTCTTGCCACCAGTTTTGATAAATATCTTTAGTCCAGTCGGCTAAACCGATGTATTGGAAAAAGGTACCGATAAAGATGAAAGCAACAAAGATGATAACTATACCAATAACGGTGGCGGTTAAAATTGATTTTGCTCGTCCAAATAACTCAGGATTTCCACTAGCTGTAAGCATAAAAAATCCACCGATAATAAACATTAAAGCAGCGATTGGTAAAATTAATTTAAATAAAATAAAATCAATTATATTGTCAATTAAAGCAAAGAAATCACAAAAAGTACAAGGAGGTTCTTTTACTAAACACTCGCCAGTTTTTTCGTCATATTTTGCACATCCTCCACAAGGAACTAAACCAGCACTCTGGCTTTGACTTGGTATTAAAGAAAAAAACAAAAAAAATAAAAAAATAGCTAAAAATAATTTTTGATTTTTGATCTTTGATCTTTGATTTTTCATTGTGCCCTCGCTAGGATTTGAACCTAGACCCCCTGCTCCGAAGGCAGGTATGATATCCGTTTCACCACGAGGGCGTCTACATTTTTAAATAATATCATAACAATTGAAAAAAACAAGGTTTTAAGCTAAAATCAAACTATGGAAATCCCAAAAGAGGTAGAGGTAGTTATCGAAAAATTAAAAAAAGCAGGGTTTGAAGCCTACATTGTTGGGGGTTGCGTCAGGGACTTTTTAAGAGGTAAGGAACCAGAAGATTGGGATGTCACTACTAACGCTAAACCATCAGAAATCCAGAAAATCTTTCCTAAAAGTTTTTATGAAAACAAATTCTTAACCGTCACTGTCCAAACTGAAAGTAAAAACCCAAAATTAAAAGAAATTGAGATTACTACTTTCCGTTCCGAAGCTAAATATACAGATAAACGCCATCCAGACGAAATAAAATTTGCCAAAACCCTCAAAGAGGATTTAGCCAGGAGAGATTTTACAATAAATGCCATAGCTTTGGAAATTCAAAATTACAATTCAAAAATCAAAATCATTGATCCTTTCAAAGGCCAAAAAGATTTAGAGAATAAGATCATTAGAACAGTTGGAAATCCAGAAGAAAGATTTTCAGAGGATGCTTTACGAATGATGAGGGCGGTTAGATTTGCTACCACTTTGGGGAAAAGTTGGAAGATTGAAACTAATACTGCTGAGGCCATTAAAAAAAATGCCCCGTGGCTCCAGGCAATTTCCAAAGAAAGAATCAGAGATGAGTTAATGAAGATAATTATGTCAGAAAGAGCTAGCCAAGGAATCGAACTTTTAAGAAAATTAGGATTATTAAAATATATTATTCCAGAATTAGAAGAAGGTTATGGGGTTAGCCAAAACAAACATCATATCTACGAATGTTATGAACATAGTTTAAGAGCTTTAGATTACGCTGCTAAGAGAAATTTTAATAAATATGTCAGACTAGCTGCTTTACTTCACGATATAGCTAAACCTCGAACAAAGCGGGGTAAGGGTCCGGACGCTACTTTTTATGGCCACGAAATTGTTGGAGCTAAAATGACAGCCCAGATTTTAAATCGATTAAAATTCTCTAAAAAAGATATCGAAAAAGTGGTGAAATTAGTTAGGTATCATCTTTTTTACTACAATGTGGGAGAAGTTTCCGAAAGTTCTGTTCGAAGGTTAGTTAGACAAGTGGGACCAGAAAACATGGAGGAGTTATTACAAGTTAGAATGGCAGATAGAATAGGTTCTGGTGTTCCAAAAGCTGAACCTTATAAATTAAGACATTTAAGGTATTTAATCGAGAAAGTATCTCAAGATCCCATTTCTGTAAAGATGCTGAAAGTATCAGGTAATGATGTAATGAAAATTTTAAAAATTTCCCCTGGGCCAAAAGTAGGACAACTTTTAGATATTTTGTTGGGTTATGTTTTAGTTGACCCTAAGAAAAATAAAAAAGAATTTTTAGAGAAAAAAATAAAAGAATTAGGAAGATTACAAGAGGAAGAACTCCAAAAGCTTGCTCAAAAAGCCAAAAAAGAAAGAGAAAAAATCGAGATGAAAAGAGACGAGATGACTAAGAAAAAATACTGGGTTACCTAACCTTGATTACGGGGTGTAGTATAACGGTAGTACGCGGGCTTCGGGAGTCCGTAGCCTGGGTTCAATTCCCAGCACCCCGACTATGGAAAATACAGAAAACAAAGAGTTAATTGGAATAGTAACTGACGAAGCAGCTGATTTGCCTCAAGATTTAATCGAGAGACATCAAATCGGAATCGTTCCTTTAAATGTTTATTGGCCGGAAGTAGAAAGTATTCCTGGAGAAAATATTTTTCAGAAAATTAGAGAAATAGAAAAAAGAGGAATTAAAGCTTTTGCTAAAACTTCTCAACCGTCCCCAAAAGATTTTTTAGATATTTTTAAAAAACAATTGGAAAAATTTGAAAAAGTTATTTGTTTAACTATCACTGCTAAGCATTCAGGAACATATAATTCAGGCTATCAAGCAAAAAGGTTTTTAGGTAAAGAGGGCGAGCGAGTTTTTGTGGTAGATTCTTTAAATGCAACTTGCAGTCAGGGGCTAGTTGTTTTAAAGGTAGTTGATTTAATAAAAAAGAAATTAAAAGTGGAAGAAATTTTAAAAGAATTAGAAAAATTTCTTCCCGAAGTTCATTTGGCCGCTTTTCTTTCAGATCCAAAATGGCTGGAAGCTTCGGGGAGAATTTCCAGTACGATTGCTAATTTAATGAGAAAAATGCAAAATATCGGGATTAGGCCTTTAATCGGATTAAAAAAGGGGAAAATAACTACGATTGGGCTCAGAACCAAAACCAAAGATGTCCCCACTGCTTTATTTCGAGAATTAGAGATGAAATCCAGAGATTTGCGAAAAGAAGGTAAAAAAATTCGATTAGCTATTGCTCACGGTGATAATCTGGAGATGGCCGGAAAACTAAAAGAAATGATTGAAAGAGAGTTAAGAAATATTGAAATAGCATTTGTCAATTTAATCGATGATGTTCTTGGAGTGATAGCCGGACCTGATGCTTTAGTTTTAGCTTGGGCACCGGCAGATTAAATCGGGGGCCTGTAGTTTAGTGGCAGAACACTCGTTTCGCATGCGAGAGATCGTGGGTTCGATTCCCACCGGGTCCACCTCTAATTGGTTGAGGTTTAGCCTCAGCCAGAATACATAAAATATTTATCGCTATATAGTCCACGGCCTTGGCATCACCATTGACTTTTTTCTTTACCTTGCTACAATTCCTTAGTACAAAAGTACAAATAAAAGGAGGTTCTTTTCATGGCACAGAAAGCTATAAGGATAGAGCTTCTGGATATGCAGAAGCGAGCGGAACAAACTGCACAGAACATCAAACAGATCTCGAGAAATCTCTATTCAGAACAGCGGATGCTTAGGCAATTGATCGAGGAGTACAATGCGAAGCGAGTTGTGCTTTTCCAGCAAGAACTTCAGCAACGTGGACTTACTTGGTGTACGCTCTGTGCAGAAAAAATAGAAGTCATCTGTGGGTCAGAACAACAAGAAGTAATTCCTGAAAGTGAAGCAGAATTGATTTTGTTAACAGGCAGAGAAATGTACTCTTGCGGTTATGAAAATTCTTGTTATGGTTTCCGTGATTTCTTTAAGTTGCATCGGGTCTGTCCGGCTTGCCGGGAAAAAGCGTTCGACAAGCACGGCATCCACGGTACCTATGGCAGTTTGGCTAAGAACCAAACAAGTTTCTATGCTTTCCGTGTTGAAAAACGCGATGATGGCTATTATGCCCGTCGTTTTGGCGACTGGGAGAAACTCGATGAGGAGAAGTGTGTGCTCCCTGATCCACCGCGTCAATTAATCGATCAACTCGCTCAAGAATGGAATATACCGCCGAGAATCTCGCTTGATAGAGACGAAAATCTTGTGATCCACGAGCAATGGACAGCAGTAAAAGCAGTTTAAGCACATGTGTCATCAATTGAAGGGCGTCCTGCCATTATGTTGGGCGCCCCTTTTCTTTTTGAAAATTGGAATTTGTCGCTTAAGAGGAAATCTGTTAAGATTTTCTTAGCGGGCTTTGACCGCTAAAACTTAAAATTGTCAAAGTTTAGGATTTCGGTTCGGAATTTTTGGCCAAACCCTCGCCGCCTGCGGTGGCGAAAAATGTCCAAGCTAATTTAAGAATAGTCCACCGAAAAGTTATGAAATCAAAAATAATTGGAAACATCGGAGAGAAAATAGCTGAAAGATATTTAAAGAGAAAAGGATATCAAATTTTAGAAAAGAACTACTCTTTTAGATCTTCAAATTCACCTTCAAAAGGAGAGATTGATATTATAGCTAAGAAAGAAAATATTATAAATTTTATTGAAGTAAAAACCCTAACTTCAGATAGAATAATTCGGCCAGAAGAGAAAGTCGATTATTTAAAACAAAAAAAATTAAAGAAAACCGCCCTTACTTGGTTAATAAAAAAGAAAATTTCCTTAGAGTCTCCTTGGCAAATAGACGTAATAGCAATTAATTTAATTAACAATAAGGCGAAAGTTCGACATTTTAAAAATGCTGTTTTTTAGTTAAAATTATTTAATGACTGAATTTTCTTGGTTAATTTTTAGTTATTTATTGGGTTCCTTTCCTTCGGGCTATTTAATTTCTCGAATTTCTGGTAAAAATGTACTAAAAATCGGTTGGCGGAAAACTTCCGGTTCCAATGTCTTTAAAAACGTTGGCAAGTGGCAAGGAGCTTTAACTGGTATTTTAGATGTTTCCAAAGGATATTTAGCGATTTACGGAGCTCAAAGGTTAGGTTTTTCTTCAGAAATTCAAATCTTCTCTGGGGTAGCAGCTGTCACCGGTCACAACTGGTCTTTATTTTTAAAATTTGCTGGTGGTCGAGGAATTGGTACTTTTATTGGAGCTTTTCTTGCTCTATCACCTCAACTTTTAGGTTTTTCTTTAATTCCTTTTTTAATTTTAGCTATTATTTGGAATGCTGCTATCGGTACTCTTTTATTTTTAGCTGTAGCAATTTTCCTCTCAATCTATTACAATCGCTTCGAAGTTGAAGGTTTTTTTATTTTAATCTCTTTGGCACCTATTTTGATAAAAAGATTAAGCCCAATTGAAGAAATTAGGAAAGCTTCTGATAAGTTTACTTTAATCAGGAATCGACTTATTTTTGATAACGATCGAGCTATCTTATCTCTAAGGATAAAAAGAATTTTAAAAAAAGAAAAAGAAAATCCCAGTCAGCTAACTAAATTGATTAAACCTCTAACGACCCCACTTCTTGTTCCTCCAAAACTTGGCTGGAAGGCAGCAAAATTTGGTGTGAAGATAGCAAAGAAACCCATTGAGAGGCTTCTTTCTCGAGAAGCAGAAAAAGTTGTTCTCGAAATAGGAGTAGAAGATTTCAAAAAAATGATGTTGGCTGCTTCAAAGAAAATTGTCTTACACCAAGAAGAAATCAATAGGATTAATGTTTGGCCGGTAGCAGATAAAGATACTGGCTATAATTTAGCAGCAACCTTATTGGGAGTCGAAGGAACAATTTCCTCTAAAGAATATTCTAGTCTTCGAGAATTAACTAAAGATATCAGAGAGTCTTGTTTAATTAATGCTAGGGGGAACGCCGGGATGATTTATACTGGTTACATAGTTGAGCTTTTAGAAAGAATAAAACACTTAGAAACCATTGATGCATTTCATTTAGCCTTGGCAATGAAACGTGGAATAAAAGCTGCTCGCCTTTCCATTGTTGAACCAGTGGAAGGAACTATTTTAGATGTAATAAAGGCTGCTGGAAACAAAGCTTATCAGGTGGTTAAAGAGGAAAAAGAAAAAAATATAATTAAGGTTTTAGAAGAAGCTCAAAAAGTAAGTGAAATTGCTTTAAGAGAAACTAAAGAAAAATTAAAAGTTTTAAAAGAAAATGATGTAGTTGATGCCGGAGCTTTGGGTTTTGTAAAAATTTTAGAATCTTGGATTGAAAGTTTAAAAGGAATGCCAATTTCCTCTAAAGAGGAAGTGGTTTCACCAATTACTCCACCCGAAATAAAGGAAAAATTAGAATATCGCTATGAAGTAATTTTAAGTTTTAAAAAAATTAACGAAATCAATACTGAGAATCTTAAAAAAGAATTAACTCATTTAGGTAATAGTATAGAAATTGTTGAGGGAGAGGAGAAATTAAAAATCCATATTCATACCAACCAACCAGAAGCTGTTAAAGAGAAATTTAAAAATTTTCCAGAATTGAAAGTTCAAGAAGAGGACATGGAAAAACAATTAAAGAAAATAGAGAAGAAGCCTTTGGGATTGGTAGTTGATGAAATTGCTGACTTACCAGAAGAGATCGTTGAAAAATATAAAATTTTTCAAGTTCCTTTTACAACCAGATTTCCTGACAGAGAGATTGTTCGATCAAAAGAGGAAATCTATAACAAGATAAGAGAAGCTTTGAAAACTGGCCGTCCCCTACCAACAACTTCTGCCCCTTCTTTTCAGGAATTTCTAAATATCTATCAGGAAGCTTTAACTAAGTTTGAAAAAATTTTAGTTATCACTGTTTCAGCTAAACTTTCAGGTGCTTACAGTTCAGCTAGAATTGCTCGTTCTATTTTTAAAAAACCCACTAAATTAAATATATATGTATTTGACTGTAATACTGCTGAAGTAGGAGAAGGATTAGTAGCTCTTTTTGCCCAAAAGTTAATTTCTCGGGGAAAAAAATTAAACGATGTTGTTGAAGAACTGAAAGAATTTTGTCCCAAAGTTACTTTAATTGGTTGTTTAGATGACTTTAGATATGTTGTTCGAGGTGGGAGATTAAAATTACCCAAAATTTTGGTTGGTCTTATTTACTTTATCCAAAAAATCGGAATAAGAGTATTAGCTGGATTAAAGAATGGAAAAGTTAAACTTTTTGGAATAAGCCTGGGGAGAGATGTGGCAAGAATTTTGGCTAAGAAAATAGAAGAACAAAGAAAGGGAAAGAGAATAATGGTGGCTATTGCTCATGCCGATAATTTTAAAGTAGCTAAACAATTAGAAAAAGAACTTAAGAAAAAACCTGATATTGAAATTGCTTTTATTTCTTCAATTTCTTCGGTAGTTGGTACCCATACTGGTCCTGGTTCTATATTAGTAGCCTTTCATCCCCTTGACGAATAATTCTTATTTGCTAAGATAAAATTAGTCCGCAACTTGCGGACATTTTTTAAAAAATATGGACATCAAATCATTTACTTCATCTATTGCCCAGATTGCCGAAGAGAAAGGAATTTCCCCCGAAAAGGTTTTAGAAACTATTGAAATGGCCATTGCCGCTGCCTACAAGAAAGATTATGGCAAGAAGGGCCAAGTAATCAAAGCAAAACTTAATCCCGAATCGGGGGAAGTTAAGTTTTGGCAAGTAAAATTAGTAGTTGATGAATCAATGATTTATTCAGAAGAAGAACTGGAAAAAATAAAGAAAAAACCAACAACTCCTGAAAAAGAGACAAAAGAAGAGAAAAAAGTTCGTTTTAATCCTGAAAAACACATAATGATAGAGGAAGCTAAGAAAATAAACCCAAAAATAAAAGTAGGAGAGGAATTAGAGATACCCCTCGAGACTAAAAAAGATTATGGTCGAATTGCTGCCCAAACCGCCAAACAGGTGATTTTACAGCGAATAAGAGAAGCAGAAAAAGAAAGTATTTTTAATGAATATAAATCAAAAGAAGGTCAGATTATTTCAGGGATTGTCCAAAGAGTTGAAGGGAAAAATGTTTTTTTAGATATTGGCAAAACATTAGGTATTTTACCAAAAGAAGAACAAGTTCCTGGTGAATTCTATCGACCCGGTCAAAGATTAAAAGTTTATCTTTTAAAGGTTGAAGAAACTCCTAAAGGTCCCATGGTTTTCTTATCCCGGGCTTACCCTAAATTAATTTCAAAACTTTTTGAACTGGAAGTTCCAGAGATTTCATCTGGTCAAGTTCAAATAAAATCGATTGCTAGAGAGCCAGGTTCCAGATCAAAAATTGCCGTTGTCACTGATGTTGAAGGGGTTGACCCAATAGGTAGTTGCGTTGGGCAAAAGGGAACGAGAGTAATGGCTGTCATCAATGAGTTGGGAGGAGAAAAAATTGATATTATTGAATATTCTGAAGACCCAGATAAATATATTGCCAATTCTTTGTCACCAGCTAAAGTTTTAGAAGTGAAGATAATGCCCAAAAACAAAGCTCTGGCTATTGTGCCAGAAGATCAGTTATCTTTAGCGATCGGTAAAGACGGACAGAATGTTAGATTGGCAGCAAAATTAACAGGTTGGAAAATAGATGTAAAAGCTGAAGGCCAGGTAGAAATAGAAGAAAAAGAGAGTGAAGGAGAAAAGAAATCAAAAAAGAAAGCCAAAAAATAATTAAAAATTAAAAAATCATATGTTAATTATTCCCATTTTTATTTCCTTATTCTCTTTAATTTTTGCTTATTTCTTAATCAAAGAAGTTGATCGTGCTCCTTTAGGTTCAGGAAAAATGATTGAAATCTCTCAGGGAATCCGTGAGGGGGCAATATCTTACTTAAAAAGGCAATATAGAACAGTTAGTTTAGTAGCGGTGATTATATTTTTAATTCTTTTGATCACTTTAGGAATAAAAACTGCCTTTGGTTTTTTATTAGGAGCTACAGCTTCAGCAATTTCTGGATTTATTGGGATGATGGTTGCCACTCAAGCTAATGTTCGGGTGGCAGAAGCAGCTAAGTCCGGCTTAAAGCCAGCCCTCACTCTTTCTTTTAGAGGAGGATCAGTAACGGGATTTCTGGTTGCAGGTTTAGGATTATTATCAGTTTCTGGTTTTTATTTTCTAACTAAAGATCTAACTGCCTTGGTGGCCTTAGGATTTGGGGGAAGTTTGATTTCAGTTTTTGCTAGATTGGGAGGAGGAATTTATACAAAAGCTGCCGATGTGGGAGCTGATTTAGTTGGTAAAGTGGAAAAAGGAATTCCTGAAGATGATCCTAGAAATCCGGCTGTTATTGCTGATCAGGTTGGTGATAATGTTGGCGATTGTGCAGGTATGGCAGCTGACCTCTTTGAAACCTATGTAGTTACTATTGTGGCTGCTATGGTCTTGGGTGGGATTTTGTTTCCTAACGTAACTGTCGCCATTTTTTTACCTTTGATTTTAGGTTCAATTGCTATTTTAGCCTCAATTATCTCTACTTTTTTTGTAAGGTTGCCTAAAAGCCAATCGATTATTTCTGCGCTGTATAAAGGTTTAATTGGAGCTGGAATTTTATCAGCAATTGGTTTTGTTCCAGTAATTTTTCAATTTAGTGAAGATCTTCAAATCTCATTTGTTAGACTTTATCTGCCGACTATTGTTGGCCTTTTGATTGCTGGAGGCATGTTTTTAATCACAGAATATTTTACTTCCAAAAAATATAAACCTGTTCAGTCAATAGCTCAAGCTTCCCAATCTGGTCATGGTACTAACATAATTGAAGGTTTAGCGGTCGGGATGCAATCTACCATTCTTCCAGTGATTTTAATCTCTCTTGGAATTTTAGTAAGCTTTGCTTTATCAGGAATGTATGGGTTAGCTTTAGCAGTGGTTGCTATGCTTTCTTTAACAGGTTTGATTATTGCCTTGGATTCTTACGGTCCCATCACTGATAACGCTGCCGGTATTTCGGAAATGGCTGGTCTTTCTGAAGAAAATCGGAAAATTACTGACGCCTTAGATGCAGTTGGTAATACTACCAAAGCTGTCACAAAAGCTTATGCAATTGCTTCAGCTGGCTTGGCAGCTTTAGTTTTATTCTCTGCTTATACTCAAGAACTTTCGGACTTAGGAAAGAAAGTTCAATTTTTCTTACAAGACCCTAAAGTTTTGATAGGCCTATTTACTGGAGGAATAGTTGCTTATTATTTTGCTTCTTTAGCTATGACTGCGGTTGGCAGAGCAGCTGGCAAAGTAGTTGAGGAAGTAAGAAGACAGTTTAGAGAAATAAAAGGATTGATGGAAGGGGCTGCTAAGCCGGATTATTCAAGATGCGTTGATATTGTTACTAAAGCTGCTCTTCGAGAGATGATTCTTCCCGCTCTCCTACCAGTTCTTTTCCCGATTTTAATTGGCTTTATTTTAGGACCGGAAGCTTTAGGTGGACTATTAATTGGTTCAATCATTGTGGGAATTTTTCTTGCAATTTCAATGACCTCAGGAGGAGCAGCCTGGGATAACGCCA
>Ga0190361_1000915_pt1 | contig 11359 bp, 19 predicted proteins | sample 48721845_MG_FD_161273 | JGI IMG/M metagenome (GOLD analysis project Ga0190361, IMG submission 161273) | Hydrothermal vent microbial mat bacterial communities from Southern Trench, Guaymas Basin, Mexico - 4872-18-4-5_MG | ecosystem: Environmental > Aquatic > Marine > Hydrothermal vents >...
CGACTCAAAGAGTTGAACCGGAAACTTAAAAGTGTTAGGGAACAACTAAAAATATACTACCGGATGAAAACAAAAAAAGAACAGGCCAAATAAGGCCCATATTTATTTTTTCACATTCTAAATGTTTTATATACTATCCATCTTATCAATTGGTCTTTAGGCTTTTTGCTTTTCGCTAGTCTTTTAACTGCTCTCCTAGCCTGTAGATGTCTCCATAATCTTCTAAGAATCATGAGATAAGTAAATGCCGGATACGTCAAGATTATAAATATTGTCTTAAGGAACTTCATGCGCTCACTTCTCCTTATAGAATATACAAGCATCATCATCAGCGCTGACAACTTCATTAAGTTCTTCGCATAAACCATTCTTCTCATCGATTTTAATGTAACATTCGCAATTTCTGCATTTTGGATGACTCTCGATTATCCTTACTGTTTTCATGTTCTCATCTCCTTTCCTTGTAGTTCAACAATCATGAATTTCAAGACAAACCGGTTATTAGGAAAGTCTCGGTTAAGTTCTTCTAAGACTTTTACCGCGTGATAGAGCCAAAATCCCTGATAAACCGTTCTCTGCTTAAAATCGCTTAGTCTCTCGAACTCTTCTTTAGTAATAAGAGATTTTCTTATTAACTCTCGATCTTTATCTTTCATAAGCCTTCTCTCCAAGAATATACCTGAACTCTTTTTGAATTATCCTAATCTTTCTATCATAGTAGTGTGTAAGTGCAGGGTTTAGTTTCTTCTGCGCTTTTATCCATTTAATTATAGAAAGAAGTATAAACTCCCTTAACGTGAATCCTTGCGAGTTTTTCAAGTCATGAATTGCTCTGTAGGTCTCATCCATAACCTTGAAAGCTACAGTCTTCTTCATTAGTCTCTTCTCCTTTTAAATTGATTTTCTAAGGCCTTTCTGAACTTTTCTGGATTACTGAAACACTCCATAGCGCAATAGAATCGAAAAGGACACTCTGAATCTTCATCACAGGATAAGAGGCCGAAGCATTTAACATATTTTCTAAGTATCTCGAAATCAATTTCTTTCATGTCTACGTCTCCTCTTCATGTAGTTTTTAGCGGTCTCAGCTAATTCTTCAGCCTGTTTCTCCAACACTCGAACTCTAAGATAGATCAATACAACGGTAATCACGCACAGGCCTAAGTTAGTTAAGATTAAGAACATAAAAAAGGAAGTTAATAGGTTACTCACGTTTAAAGCCTCCTTCTTTAACTAGTCCTCGTATCTTAAGGAAGATTTTGAAGTGTTCTGAAAGTTGACTATTGGGTTCTCTTTCAAGGGCCTTCTCGCACCATCTCCACCAATTCCATACATCTTGTAAGGAAGGTTTAAATTTCGTTTCCATCTCAGAACCCCCCTTGTGCATAAACGGTTCTTATGCGGTTTCCATATCTGTCATAGCGGACATACATCACTCGACATTTTGGATTATCGCAATGCCACCGGCCTGAACTTGTAGGCCTTAAAGGCCTTTCGCACACCGGACATTTCCGTCTCAGTTTTATCTTTAATGCCTTAAGATTCTTAGCCACTTTAATCACTCCTCATGAACAGGCTTAAAGTATGACGCTAGGTCATATAGGAAATCATGAACAAAATCCTGAACTTGTATCTCCCAACCAAAGTATCCCTTTATGTCGATGTAGTCTCTAGGTCTCTTTATTGCTGAAGTCTCTAACTCATCTTTTATTTTTTCTATTGCTTTTTTAACTAAGGTCTCTGAATCCTCGAAGATGTCGAAAGCGTCATACACGCCTAAAAGAAGATCATCGATCTCATAGCCTTTACTTTCTAATTCTCCTAAAATCTTTTTATAATCCTCTGGAAGTTCTTTTATTTGCTCAAATTCGATTCTCATCTTTTTTATCACACTCCTTTTTTTGTGTAATAAATATTACACAAGAGTATATAAGCCTTATGGATTAAAAGAATATAAAAAATCTAGAGAATAACGATTTTCCTTTTCCGTATCTCCTCAATAACGAGGCCTAAGAAAAAGGCAAAATCGTTAATAAAGTAAAAGTTCAGGTTGCAGAAAAAAGCGATGAAATCGACGATGGACATAACGGCCGATATTATTAGCAGTTTACGGTTAATAAGACGCATTATTAACTCTCTCTCTGTAAATTGTTTTTCCGTCTCTCAATAGAACATAAACGTAAGGCCCTAACCTTATAGTCTTATAGTCTTCTAGTATAGGTTTAAGCTCAGGAAAGAGATCGGCCGGCGCTATCTCTCCTTTTCCGGATCGAGTCTTTTTCCAGTGCGTTTTTTTGTGATGATAGAGATCGATCTTTGTTGCAAAATAGCAGTTACACACCGGACATTTATAAAGGCCTTTCAACACCATTTTAGAGCCTCTGAATAATCTTTATCAGTTTTTTCTTTAGTTCTTTCTTGTCTTCATGCTCGAAATCATTTTCTAGAAGTTTAATGAGTTCACTTTTTACCTCTGCAACTCTTTCTGAAAGATTCTGATATGATACTTGTAGAGCCTTAAATCTAGTATCAAGGTTATCTCTGGAAGATTCAAATGGATTTTTGAGAATTAAGTAGCCTTTAGCATATTCTATATTTTTTTGGTATTTTCTTGCGAATAGCCGTGCGTAATTGTTTGCGGTGGACATAGCGACGTTAAGGGCTAAGGCTAAATCGGTATAGTGGATTTTTCCTTTTTGCTCAAGTAAAGATATTATGTGCGCCTCAACCTCTCTTCTCATACATTCATCTCCTCTGCATCTTCTCTAGTTTATCCTCTACTCTCATAAGGGATAAGATTAGGTCATGTATTAAATCAGCCGGCAAACTATATTTTCCACCTATCCACGCAGAACGTTCATTCACAGTTAAGAACATAACTCTAGTTTCTTTTTTGTATTCGCTGATGGAGACATAAAAGGATGCTCTCTTTCCGTCTCCTATCTTAGTGTAGTATTGAACTCCTAGATTCTGAAGGGCCTCGTCTAACTCGATCTTTTTGTTCACTCTTCGAGTCGCCTCTCATATTTCTGTATAATCAAGGTTATTCCATTTCTCACTAGGTCAGATCGGTTCATGAAGAACCCTTTTTCTATCAGTTTATCCATTAGTCTAACGGTCGATATGGGGATTCGGATATTTACATATACAACTCTATTTTCAACCATTTACACCACCATAAAGTATAATATACACGAAGGTATATAAGGTTTATGAATCACTTAACCTTATGCTTGGGTTTAGGCCTCTTAAGACGCTTAGCCTCTTCAAGAATCTTTTTAAGAAGAAGATCGTTAAGGCGATTTATCAGGTTGTGCAACTGAATAATCAGCATTAAAAGTTCAAGGCTACTCAATTTCTCGATTTCCTTATGCTTTTTTATAAAGTTCTCTATGAAATCTTTAGTCTCTTCCATTTTCAACACCTAAAAGACTTAAGAATTTTATGCGATGCTTAAGAAAAGACTTTATCGCTAGCCTTATCAATTGCGATCTATTAAGGCCTATCTCCTTAGCAAAAGAATCAATTTCTCTTAAGGTTTCTCGATCTATCCTTAGATGTATCTCGTCTTTAAGCATATCCACATCTAAACCACAATTACGCACACATCTATATAAATGTTGAATGAATTAGAATCTTCTAGGTGAAAAAATAAAATGAGTGCAGTTGAATATAAGGGGTATTACTCCCCACAGGATGCAGTTCCTACCGAGATCATGGATGAATGGGAAACAACGCTTAAGGCTGAAAGAGCAAGGATACTTTCAGCCCTAACAGAGAAGATCAGCAACGCAACTGAATTTATGACCAAATTAGCGGAGCCTTCCGCTGATGCGTGGGAGGCCTTTATCGCTAGCACTTTTCCAGATGCCGAACTAATAAAACTTAAACAGAGAGTTAAGCTGAAGGGTTCTTATACCTCATGGAATACAGGCGTTCAGAATGCCTTTGCTGAAGGCGGAACATTCGATACTAACGTAACCAATAAGAAAGAGAAATTCCAGAAGGCTCGTTATGTCCTGGGTTCGGTCGGCCTGAAATACCTTATTGGATGGGGGCCGGCCTACAAGGCTATGGGCTATATCACAGGCGATCGGAGAGTTGCGCTTTACGTTACGGCTGATGATACAGTAACAGGGACACCTCAGAACGTCTTTCCGGCCTCTATCGTTAAGTTTGTTAGGCCTATGGGAGTCGCTATCTTCAATCAAGGTCTTATCTTAGCCTACTATGCGCATGAGAACGGTCTAGAAACTGAGAGAGACGCTATAATAACGAATATCAACAATAAACTGAATAGTTCAATAGTTCCATTAATCGATACAGCAACATGGGCCTCATTAGTTGCAGAAATCGGCTATGACGCGGTTGCAGATAGAATCTATGCACATGTTCAAGCAACGCCTACAAGTTAGGCCTAAAAATCCTCTTTTTTTATTTTTTTCATGTGATTCTTTTAGCAATTATTTCTTTGAATCGCCTTCTCTGTTTGATGACGTAGAGAATCATATTTGCATTTTTATCATATAGCTTAGCGATTCTAGTTTTTCTCTCGATCATGCTATAAATCGATGGATAACGGACTTCATCATAAAGTTCTCTGAGGCCCAGCATTCTAGTAACGGCCTTTTTAATCTCGTGAGGCCTAAAGACTACATCATATATGGGCCTAGAAGTAACCGGTTGATGCTTATCGTCTCGTGCTAAAACAACCTTTTCAGTTCTAGAACCGTCTCCAATATTAGCATAAGTTAAACTATTAATGAACTCTCCGCCTCTCTTTCCAAAATACCGGTAAATCTGAAAAGGCAATTTCTTAGCAACGCCTATAATCGCAGATGCCTTTAATGCTAGGGCCTCTAAAATCTTCATGCTATAATACTGTTGCTTTCGGTCTCTGGTCTCGTAGAACATCAGAGGCGTTAATCTCAAGGCGTAGATGTTATGTGTTAAAGGCTTTTTCTGATAAAACAAGACGTATCTCTGAGATAGATAACGCAATAAAGGCCTCTCTTCTATTTGCTCAGCAAATAATCGATTTCCACGTGCAATATCGATTAAGTAACTAACATACTCAGCTCTCTCCTCAGGAGATAATGTTAAAAAGGCCCTATCTATTGCTTGAATCTCAAAAATGTAATCTTGCAAGAGACTTCTTAATTCCTTAAACTTTAATTCGGCCCTCATAGAGGCCCTTAATCTACTTTCAACTTGATACCTAACTCTTCTAATCTCCTCGATCCTCTGTTTAACCGGTCTCCTATGAAGTGTTTCTATCGTCTCCTCGACATAAGGGAAAAATGATGCTCTATGCTTATATCGTCTTACTATTTCGACTTGTCTCTGTCTTCTTTTTTGCTGATACTCAACTAACTTATAGGCCCTTAAAGCGATCTCTCGATTAGGAAGAGTAAGATGGGCCAAAATATCGATTCTCATAACGTTATTTCTAAGGCTGAAAGTAACCTCAAAACGGGCTGAACGCCTATATTTCCGGTGGAAACGCCTAATCTCTCTCAGCGTCTCTATCGTTTCAGTTCTTAATCTTCTAGGCAATTTCATATCTCTCCAATAGATTAGGATATTTATAGGTTCGATAAGTCAAGAACATATTGATCTCGGCCTTAATCGTTTCTTGAAGTCTCTCAAATCCGGCCTTATCTCTATGCATATACTTAACGGCCTTCATAAGCCTCTTCTTAATCATCTTCACAAGCATGTCATACGTGATGAATGGAAGTTTATAATCGGTTGGTTTGCTCATAAGTAAAAGATATAATGATAGAAGATTAAATCTTTATCTGATAAAAATGGGAATCGATGACACAATATCTTATATAAATACGCAAATCCAAGAGATGATAAGCAAAATACTTAATGCTCGATCTAAGCATATCGACGCTATCAATCAGATTCTAACTAAGATCAAGGCTATTCAGGATGAGGCCGGCCTACTCTATCGACAAGGCTCAACCTATGACAAGATTTCTAAGGTTGAAACGACTAGTCTTCAACAGTTCGACATTCAACGGCCTAAATATACGCTTAGTTATACAGGAAACAAGATGACTCTAAATTATGACTCTGAAACTATTGATGTGCCTGAGATACCGTTTTTCGTGTTTGAGACGCCAGATATACCTAATAGCATTCATGCTATCGGCCAAGACTTGTTATCTAAAGTTCTCTACGTGATGCTTGAAATAGATGCTAACGTGGAAGAAACGCCTGATGCACAGAACGCCTACGGAAAATATTATCGTCTTTCATATTCCTCTAGAGTTCTAGGGCCGGATACCGTAACTTTTGCAACGCCTAGACCTATAGCGATTCCAATACCGATACAGACAGTTAAAAGCTTCGATTTCGATGAGGGCTTAATCTACAGTAAGACTCTACATATTGATGATGTTGAATATTGGTTTAGCATAGGTTGTTATTTCGGAACGGTTGTGATGGATACTAAAGACGTGGATGGGACAGCAATTACAGACGTTAAACATGATGGAATAATGTTTTATTGCTCTACTAACTACCCTAATAATTGTTGGTGGCTGATCTTCAATAATCGATATGCAAAAGGAATATCTACAGATTCAGTATTTCAGAGATTTGTTATCATGATTGGTTATCAGAATCGGCCTTTACTCTTTCAAGTTGAATAGGTGATGTGAAAAATGCTTGAGTCTTTAAGTGGAGTTTTGGGGAAAGTCGGATACAACTTTTTAGATCGGTTCATGGATGCGTATCTCTATGATTATCTACGTGGAACGGCTATAGTGGTGAGAACGGAATTAGCGGCAAGTCAAGATTGGATTAAAAGCATAACTGCTGAGGCTTTAGATTCTTTCATTGAGGAAGATCCTCATAGCAACGTAGGCCTTTCAACAGCCGGCATAACTAGCATCTTTGAACGATTCGTTAAGGCTGTTGCTTATGCCTCTACTATTTTACCGGCTGAGATCGCAGAAGAGATTTACACCGAGATGATTCAAGAAGGATTTTCTAACGCTATTCAAGTCTCGATAGGCGGGGCTTTACAATCTCTCTTAAGCGTGTGGAGAGGCGGATTTCCATTAAACGCTGATGAAATTTCTGAGGCAACTGAAGAAGTCGATGATTTAGATGCTGATACTCTAGGCTTATTAGTTGCTCAAGCCGGCTCGAATATTCCGGCTTCTATGTTTCGGATGAAACAGGGATTCGACAGATTTATCGAAAAAGAATTAATCGCGCTTAGAACGCAACTATTCGAGATTACTAACCGGCTGAACGACATTATAGCCTATAAGGTTGATCGTGGAACAGAGATAGCATTAAGACAATTGGATGAGGCCTTTAACGCTATAAGAGAGGCCTATGATAAAGCGATTAGCCTAACAGATTCGATATGCGAAAGGGCCTTATCGAGACTTCAAGAACTAAAAAATGAATGTGAAACCGTTAAGAGCTGGTTAGAATATTCTACGGCTCATCCAGATACGCCTATAATCACACAAGACGAGGCCGACATAATAGCAGTTGAGAATCAACTTGAGGCTCAAGCGGTCGTTAATAGCGTTGATGCTTTGCTCGGATATATAGATAGTGCGCTTTCAAGTTTCGATCTAACGTTAGATTCAGTTTTATCAAATATTGATGCTTGCGTAGCGAATGAAGTTAATCATCTAAACAACCTTATACAGCAAGGAGTCTTAGATGTCTCAGAAGTAGTAACTAAAATCGATAATGCAATAAACATTATAGTGGCCTACAGAAACGCCTCTGATCTCCAGACCTCTAAAACTACAAGTCTAGAGAAAAGCCTAAGTGGAGTCGGGGAAATTCCGCCTATGCCGGCAACTTATACCGTTACCTTCACGGTTAGCGAAGCATGATGGGGGGATTAAAGAAAGATGAGTTTTATTGAAAATGCTCTTGTCGTATTATGGGATGGAAAAAGAGCATATTCGGGTTACACAGACAAGAATGGAACGCTACAATTAGATAACGTTATAGCCGGAACGTACAAGTATCTAGTGTACAAAGAGGGATACTTAAGCAGTTATGGAGAAATAACGGTTGATTCCGATAAGTCTATATCGGTTACGCTGACTTTATGCGTTACCGGCCCAATTGATTGGAGTTATCGGAGAAGTCATGAAATAATAGGTTCAACTGTTGGAGAACTATCAGACTATCAAGTAAAGATTAAAGTTTATTATCATGATCTTCCTACGCTTGTCGAAATCGAAGATGTAGATCGGTGGCTTATGGGGGCAGGAGAACAGAACCAGCATCAAATATTCTATATACACAACATGTATTGGATTTTTTATTGTGACGGCTCAAACATAGTATATCGAACGAGTAGCGACGGAATAACATGGAGTGAAAAGACAGTTATCCGGCCCTCTACTAGAGCTTATGCGATTTCTTTCCTCTATGATGGAGAGAATATTCATTATGCTTATGCGTTTAACATCGATGGAAACCAACCTGTATATTATAGGAGAGGAACACCTAATCCAGATGGAACGATAACATGGCACACGGATGAGCAGGCTATAACGACGGCGGAACTTGGGGGAACAAGTCCTGTATTAGCGATAGATTCAGATGGTCATGTATGGATAGTTTATCAGCAAGGCATTACAGGAGAGAATCCGCATAAACTCTATGTCACTAAGAATGCTAGAACTGATGAAATATGGGAGACCGAATCGGGTTATCCTATGGAGTTAGATGATCCGGCAAATTACGGTTTTCCAACTGGAACTAGGGCGCAAGGCTCTATAGTTGCTTTGACAGGCGGAAAAATGTATGTTTGCTATGGGTTCGCCGATTCTCCGTCAGACCAGACTTCTCCGGTTTACGGAAGACTATTCGACGGCGCAAGTTGGGGCTCTGTAGAGACAATATCTTCACGCAATTTAAGTATACTAGGAGGGAATAGTGTTCTTGCATTTAGCAACGGAGATGATGTTTATTGTGTCTATCCGGTTAGGGCGGGAACGGGGATACAAATAGCCTTTAACAAGAGAACTTATGGAGTCGGATGGGGAACAGAAGAAAATGTTTCTAACATATTGCCGTTTACAGGGGAAACCGGAGACGCGAATGAGGCCGTCGGCCCAACTGCAACTTACAACCCGACTACAGACGAGTTATGGGTTTTCTATGCCAATGTGGAAAAGAACGCTATATATTACAGAAAGAGGACGAGTGGAACTTGGGAAAATGAAGTTGCCTGGCATCACTTTACCGTACAGGATTTAAGAATCTTCTGGGCTAACGCGCCTAAAACGCCTCTACCATATTTGGCTATAAAATTCGATAGTAACGTAGGGGCAGAAAATAAAGTATGGTGGCTCATAGATATTCTAAGCGATCCGACAGGTGAAGACACCGTTTCATTAGGCGGAAAATGCAAAGCAGATTTTGGAGACGTTAGATTCAGAGACTCTGATGGAACAACAGAGTTATCATATTGGATAGAAGACAAAGTAGATGGATTATACGCTGTTTTCTGGGTGAAGATTCCTAATATACCGGCAAGTCCAAACGCCAAGACCATATATGTCTATTATGGAAAAGCAGACGCGGAAACAACAAGCAACGGTGAAGATACATTTCTGTTCTTTGAAGATTTTCTAGGGGATAGTCTAGATCTTACAAAGTGGGATTTGGTTAATTCTCCTACGGTTGATGTTTCAGGTGGAATATGCACGGTTCAAAGTCCAGATGGTAATTGGAGAGGCATAAATTCTAAGAACACTTTTGGACCGTATGGAATTGCGTGGAGAAGTCGAAAACAGTTCCAACTTAATCAGTATAATATGGCTGGGATGGAGAACGCAAGTAATTTAGCCGATGATGCTATGGTATTCTTCTGGCTTACTTTAGATAGAGAACAAGTGAGAACTCTAAACGAAGGGACAAGAACCACAACGGACATTGCATCTGATGATAAATATCATGTCTTTGAGATAACGTGGAAGTCTGGAGAATGCAAGTTCTACATAGATGATGGATTAGTGGCTACACATACCAATAATATTCCAGATGAAGCATTAAAGATCTGGATAGAATGTCAAAACGCACAGCAAAGCACCGATTGGGTTTTAATCCGTAAATATGTTGATCCTGAGCCTACTCATGGAAGTTGGGGGGCTGAGGAAAGCATTTAAAGATCGTGCGGAGGATTTAGATGTATGAGCAATAATGAGAAAAAATCTAGACAGAAAGAGAATAAGACGATTGTTAAGGTTGTCGCTATAATCTGCTTGACTGCAATAGAGATCACTAACATCTTAACGGTTAATATCGACGGGGCTGTTCTAGGGGCTATATGCGGAATTATCGGAGGCATAGCCGGCTATGAAATAAAAGGATTTATCAAGGCATAAAAAGTAGGTGTGGGCCTTATTTGGCCTGTTCTTTTTTTGTTTTCATCCGGTAGTATATTTTTAGTTGTTCCCTAACACTTTTAAGTTTCCGGTTCAACTCTTTGAGTCGTTCTCTGTCTCTTTTGGCCTCTATAAGTTCTTCCGGCACTTTCTTCCCTAGATAAATGCTTTTCAAGGTGTCGTTTTCTAGTCGTCTCAGATAGAAATACCAATATTTACGGCCTATCTTATTGAGAACCCACTTGTATTCTATACAGCCTTCAAGAGGCTTTAACTCGGCTATTTCCCTAACTATTTCTTCTTCTTCGGCTTCTAGTTCTCGAATCCGGTTTTCAATCCATTCTTTTCTTTCCATTTCCCTAACACCGATAGAATATATGCGTGAACATCTATATAAATGTTTCCCTAACACTTTGAGACTACGATTTTCGGATTGCTGCCTTGCGAATTTCGGAAAGGCCGGCGACGGCCCCCCTTTGCACTCTAGGTGTTAGGGAAAGTAAAGACATAAAGAAAAGAAGTCTTGAAGATCCGGGCTAAAAACCTAAGGCTTTAAAATTGTAGTGGGCCTGAGACCGCGTGAGTAGTCCACACAAGGTGGGATTCTACCGCGACCCCAGGCCCGGATACTCTCCCACATCATAAAGGACAGGAAGCCGCTTATATATTTTTTGAAAAGAAAGCGCCGATCCATATCTCTTCTATATATCTTAGATATAGATAGAAGCCTTCTATATCTCTTCTATATATTTGCTCGATTTCAAGAGAACATATTTTAATTCTTGTATAAACATGTATAAACATTTTAGAGCATGTATAAACATTTTAGGGTAACCTAAAATTTACTCAAACATAGACTTTCCCTAACACTCAAAAAACCGGATTTTAAACCCCTTTTGAAGATCTAGGCCTAAAATATGGATTTCAGATATATACCCTTTTTCCCTAACACATATATAAATAATAATGAA
>Ga0190361_1000918_pt1 | contig 11325 bp, 9 predicted proteins | sample 48721845_MG_FD_161273 | JGI IMG/M metagenome (GOLD analysis project Ga0190361, IMG submission 161273) | Hydrothermal vent microbial mat bacterial communities from Southern Trench, Guaymas Basin, Mexico - 4872-18-4-5_MG | ecosystem: Environmental > Aquatic > Marine > Hydrothermal vents > Microbial...
ATATTTTTTCGTAAGTTCAACCTGGGATTTTTGCAGGCCTGCAAACTCCACATAAGCTTCATCAACCACAAACGGTAGTCCAGTTTCAGCTATTTTTATAAATCCTTCCTGATCCATGAAGTTTCCTGTAGGATTGTTGGGGTTAGCAATAACGATAATTTTAGTTTTTGGTGTAATAGCTTTAATAATGCTCTCAGGATCGAAATGAAACCCATCTTCATCGTATATCATGGGAACGGAAACTAGTTTTCCTCCAACTGCAATACACCTCAGCTTGTATATACCAAAACAAGGAGTATGCTGGATTACCTCTTCACCTGGCTGAACAAAAGCTCTCCATATCATATCGTAAACTTCACTCGAGCCATTACCAATAAGAACATTCTCATAACCATCAAGCCCATTTAATTCAGCAATCTTCTCTCTAACAGCATAACCCGAATCCGGATACCTGTTTGCCATTTTTCCGTACTCTATAATTGCATCCACAACTTTCTTAGAGGGAGGGTTTGGATTCTCATTGGACATCATCCTGCGAAGCTTTTTATCCCGCCACGCCAGGTCTATGTGAGGCGAGGTATACATCTTCACTCCCCTTAACCAAGGAACAAAGTAATCCTCAATCTTCTTCATAATCTATCTCCTTAACATTTTTATTGTTAGGCCTGTATATACATCTACCTATATACACTTGAATTATCTTTTTGTCAACTATTTTTTACTGATTTGCCGTTTTATTAATACAAAAATTAACGGGGCAACATAAAAATCTTCTCTTCGAATATTTTATTCTCTCAGAAAAGGTATGAAGAAACTTCCATATATCGGATTAAATTAATAAATTGCCAATCAAATTGGTAGTAATTTTTTTGGTTTACAGGTTATTTTTCAGCGGAACCTATACCTCGCTGATATTCTCCCGTTTCCACCTTGAATAAATACCTGTCGCCTCTATAATAGGAATGAAGAACTTCAATGCACTCATTTTCTTTTGTATAAGCGAGGCTCTCAATAAAAATACAGGGGGTTGTGAGATGAATTCCGAGAACGCTTGCTATATATTTCGTAGGCATAACAGCTTTTATCGTCTTTATTGAATGATCAAGATCTGCATTAAATTCTCTTGTTAAAATTTCATACATTGAACCCTTTATATCCATATCAAGTAATTTACCAAACTTTTCAAAAGAATAATATTGAATTTCAAGTACAAGAGGAACCTTTTCAGCAATTCTTACTCTTTCTATTTTTACCACATCCTCATCTGGTAAAAGATTTAATTGCCTTTTCAACTCATTTGTTGGTTTAATCCTGCTTTTATTGAGTATTTCATCCGCAATCAATATGTTATCGAATTCAAAATCATCAACAAAACTGGTCATTACATTTAATTTATGAAGTGGATAAATTGGACTTTTTCTTTTTACAATTGTTCCAACCCCTTTTCTCTTTTCAACCAGTCCCTTTTGCATTAACAGGTCGATAGCGTGTCTCACAGTATTTCTGTTTACTCCCACTTCCTTTGATAACTCAGCCTCTGAAGGTAGCATTGACCCAACTTCAAACTTTTCACTTTTTATCATCTCCTCCAGCCAATCGCTGAGTTGAATGTAAAGCGGGATTGGATTTGATTTATCAACTATTCCGTTCATACGTGAATACCCTTCACCTCACTATTTATTTGGATTTATTCTAATCATTAATATTAATTCTGTATATCCTACAACTGCCTCATCATATAATAAATAGTGCAATATTGTCAAGTAAAAAATTGCATAGACAAGTAGACATCTCAAATTTTAATTTGATTTTCAAAAAAATATCTGAAACTATATTGCCAACACATAATCAACCAATTGAGTTTATTTTGTTTCTTGTTTCCATGGCAACTCTTTATTCTTCTTAATGTGATCGCACACCGAACCTTGGTTCCATAGCATTTGTTTTTCTCGATGCAATCATTTTCAATTTACCAGTTTCCATGTCCATTACGTATATCGAAAAATGCCTGTTTTTATCCTCTTCGTATATTTTCCCCTCAAAACATATAAACCTCATATCATCTGAAAATCTAGGGTTAAAACAGAAGAATTTTTTACAATCAAATTTTTCATCTAATAGATCTATCACCTCACCTGTTTCCAGATTGTACAGATAAATGGTGTTCCCCTCAACTGCTTTTCCTTTTCTGAAAACAAAATCTGATGTAAAGTAAATTCCCTTCCCATCTGGAGTAAATCTGGGATTATATTCAAGCCCCGGACTCTCAAAAATCATCTTTTTATTGTTCCCATCAGAATCCATCATCCATACATCAAAGCTACCCCTTATATCACTCACGTATACAATTTTCCTACCATCATTATTATAGGACGGAGAACGGTTAGAGTAATCAAAATTAGTAAGGTCTCTCACCCCAGATGAATGAATATCAACAACCGAAATCGCAGAGTGATAAGGCATATATTTTACAAAGAGAATCTCTGAATCATCTGGAGAAAATGAGTGTGAAACAATTTTAAAATAATCTCTGGTAATCCTCCTTTTAACTCTGCCATCAACAGATATAATAAACAGGTTTTCATAGTACCTCCCGCCTCTTTCATGTGAGAGATAGGCAATATACCTTCCATCATGGGAAAAAACAGGTAATGTATCTACATAATAGTCTCTTGTAAGATTTATGATTTTATTTGAAGAAATTTCCAGCAAGAAAATATCCATATTCCCACTTTTACTCAGACCACTAAAGGTAACATACCTGCCATCAGGTGAGACATCGTAAGGTATCTGGTATTTTGCATAACCAGGTAATTCCCTCAGAAGAGAACCGCTATCGAAGATCACATCCTCTCTGTGTCCTCTCTTTCTGAATATTGCATAGTATCCATCTTTCTTTGACATGTAATAAATATCAGGTTCCTCATTGTTCATAATTCCCCTTGCGAACACATCGATCGATAAGAAAAAAAATAAAAGTGTTATCATCACCAGAGATTTTAACAATGTTTATAACACCCAGCTATGGAATAAATAAATTTTTAAATCTTAAATTAACTCTAATATCAACACACAAGAAAATAAAACTGTATTTTGCAATTGATTTGGTTATTTATAATTCCTCTTTTCAATACTTCCCAAAAACATCTATAAAAAAACAATACTAATCATTCATTACCTATCAATGTTCTCAGGAAGGAATTTTTCAAAGAAATCCAGAGAAGGATAAAAAGCCACTAAACACTATCTATCCATTTATTAAAATCCTTATCTTTTGCATTGTTTCTTAATCTTTCAAACCTATTGTTTCCATATGTATAAAAATCAAAATCAATTCTTGAAACCTTTGATTGTATCATGGCCCAGAGGCCCCACCATAAATCCGATACTATTTTATAAAGCAACATCCTGGAAAGTTTCTCAAAATTCATTTCTCCACAATATTCCTTAATAATCAATTCCTCCTGCTCTCTTGAAAAAGGATGCTCAACTGCAAAGTCACCAAGATCAAAATATGGGTCACCATAGCCCCCATATTCCCAATCGATAATCCATATTTTTTTGCCATCATCCATAAAATTCTCTGATAAATAATCATTATGACATGCTACATCAGGTGGCTTATTCCTTAACATTGCCTTCTCTATTTGCGAGCTAACTTTGAGCATCCATTCTATATCATTAGGAAGAGGAGCATTATATTTTTCAATGTATTCATTCATGTACTTTCTTATTGTTTCGAAAGGGTCAAACCTCTTTTTAAATTTTGCCTTCTCATGTATAATTTTTATTGATCCAACAATTCTTTTTATCAGTTCATCACTACCAGCTATTTCTTCTGTTGTTAATGTTTTTCCATTTATAAATCTGAATACAGAAACATTTTCAGGTTTAATAAAATAAACAACCTCTGGGGCTACTCCTGTCTTCCCGGCTTCTATCGAACAATTGAGTTCATTTTCACGATCTATAAATATTTCTGTTTCTGCTCCCGGAATTCTAACCACAAAAGCTTCACCATTTACAATGACCTTATAATTATGATTGGTTATACCACCACCAAGTGGCTCATATTTAACATTCTTATCATTCCAATCTTTTATTTTACCTATAACTTCTTCTATCGAGATAATCATAGTCTCATCACCTTTATTAAAGATTATTTTTTATTTACTTTAAGGAAGGAAATCTTATTATTTGTTTAATAATTCTAAAATCTTTACTCTATTTTAAGTAAACTCTTAAATTTTTCTCCTAATTTAGGAATTAGACCTTCTATTCCTCCAGGCATGAAAATCAGTACCAGAATTATCGCAAGACCAAAAAATACAGGTCTTATCTGGGCAAAAGGTCGTGTTACCTCAAAAACCGTTTGCATTACACCAACACCTATTATTGGTCCCCAGAAGGTTTTTGTACCGCCTACAACAAGATATATTAAAAGATAAAGCATTGATGTAAGCTCAAACATATTGGGATCCACAGTTCTCAATCGATGCACAAGAACCCCACCTGCAATACCAGCACAAAATCCTCCTATAGCACTTGCCATTAATCTATGTTTTCTTACACTTATACCCGTTGACTCAGCGAGAAGTGGATCAATTGAAATCGCCTTAAATGTTTCACCTATATGAGATTTATCAAGTCTGTAAAGCAAATAAAGAATTATTAACATTACTACAAGAGTGAAAAAATAATAAGGAATCGTTTTACTAAAATCTATTCCCAGAATAACAGGCGGATATGGTATCTCAATTATACCAGTAGAAGCACCAAAAGGATTTCGAAACTTCAACCATGTCAATCTTATCAATTCAGCTAATCCATATGATGCTATATAAAAACTCCATCCCTCTGTCCCTAACAAAGGTAGCGTAATAAGTACTCCCACAATACTTGCCATAATTCCACCAAGGGGTATAGCACCAAAAACTGGAAAGTTTAAGTTTTTTGCCAGCATTCCACTTGTATAGGCCCCCACTCCATACAGAACAAAATGGTATAGTTGCCAGTCATGTATTGTAACAATCAATCTATAACTTTGAGCAAGGATTATATACAGAAAATATATCATTGCTAGCTCAACAAGATATGTTCTTGTAATAAATGGGAAAATGCATAATACCACCAGAACAACCAGAAGTGAACTTAACTTATATAATCTATAGTTATTATCATTAGCCAACCTCATGACCCATAATCCCCCTTGGTCTGATTGCTAGTACAATTGCCATAATTGTAACAGAAACCATTTGTGCCGCTACACCATCAATTAATGTAGTGACAAAAGTTATTATAAAACCAAATATGAAAGCAGCTATTGTTACACCTGCAATACTTCCCATACCCCCCACTACTGTTACTATTAGAGCAGGTAAAATTATACGATGTCCCAGTGATGGAGTAATCGCGTATATAACAGAAACCAAACCACCCGCTACTCCAGCCAGTCCTCCTGCTATCGCCATTGCCAGCATTGTCATTCTATCTAAATTAATGCCCTGCAATGCTGCAGCCTCCGGATCCTGGGATACCGCCCTTAGAGCCCTTCCCAACCTAAAATATCTCATAAAAAAACCCAAACCCGCAATGCACACCACCGTAAAAGGGATAGCTAATATTCTTTGAAACGAAACCGCGGCACCAAAAAATTTTACTGCATACTTGTAAGGACTGGGCACAGGTCTAGATAAGCCCCATCCCCAAAACTCACCTACCAGAACTTCAAATATAAACATTAAGCCCGCCGTTGCAATAAACCCGCCAACCACATCACCTCTAAGCGGCTTAAATATTGTACGTTCAACTCCTATGCCAAGTATCGTACCTACTACTACAGCAGCTACAACAGCAATCCAGAAAGACCATCCACTTAAAGAATAAAGAGCATATACTGCGTAAGCTCCCGCCATCACAAAATGTCCATGTGCTAAATTCGCCATTTGCATAACTCCAAAAGCCAGTGTTAAACCGATGGCAATAAGAGCATATATCCCACTGATTGCTATTGAGTTCGCTATAGTTTGAATAAGAAGTTGTTTATCCATTCCTTACTCCAGTTAAACCAGAATAATAGCTTTAATAGTATATAAGGGCTAAGGGGACATTAAAATAATGCCCCCAAGTTATCTTTTACTTACGCTGATAATACATCTGACCACGTTTCTCCACTTCTTTTATAACAACATGTTTAATAGCTTGGAACCACGGTTCAAAGTTTAGATGAGCAATTATCCTTTTATCCTTTGCATCAAGGCTGAACATATTCATTGGAACTGGTTGCTCAATCATATTTTTTATACCAAACATCTCCTCACCACTCATATGACCCGGACCAAGAATAGTTGGAAAGGACGGTTGAGCTCTGAGAGCTTCCAGTATCTCATCATTAGAAGGCCACTTGCCAGGATTTTCTTTACCAGCCAACTGGGCTCCAATGCACCATGGAATTAACCAGATTACATGATCCCAGTCAATTCCTGTCATTTTTCTATGAACATCCTCAGGTGCTCCAGGCCCATACCTTTTATTCCAAAGCCTCGTAAACGATGCCTGCCAGGATGGGCTTCCCCACCATGGATCATCCATTAATGGGAAGCTATCGATGCCTTTTACAGAAGCTGCATATTCTGCAGGTATCTTTGTGAGATTTGTTTCCCAATCGGCATAATTCTGAACAACTACACCCTCATATCCCTGAAGATAGAGTTGCTCCCAAAGTAATGTTTGATACTCCGGCCAAGCTTCACATAGACTAATTACATCAGGTTTTGTAGCTATCATGGCACTAACAATAGGAGCAAAATCGGTTGTTTCAACTGCAAAAAACTTCTCATATACTATCTCAAATCCCGTTGCAACGGCAGCTCCTATTTCCCAGGCTGCAACCTGGTGAGACATTATGTCTTCCTGTGTTGTTAACGCGTACCTCAATGGTCGTCCTATCTCTTTCTCACTTGGTAAAACCATTTTAGCAATCAACGCATTAAACATATTGCACTGTGGGGTAATGTCACCACCTGCCACAACATAAGGCCTGTTTGGATGCATATCCGTAGGCACTAGTGAAGCATATATTACTTTATGTTCTGTTAAAAATGGGGCAGTTGCATTTGCCGGATCACCACCTATTGCATTTATAAACTTAACGTTTCTTTCAAGTACAAGTTGTCGTGCTCCCTGGAGTGCCTTCGAAGCAATCCCCTCATCATCAAATGTATGTAACCTTAAAGGATACCTCTTCCCTCCTACAAGAAGCCCACCCGTTTTATTTACCGCATCTATCCATATATTAATTCCGGTAAGTCCAGGCAACCCCCAACCTGCACTGGGTCCCGATAATGCACCAAGAAACCCTACATTAATTTCTTCTCCCTGTGGATAATCAACACCTATCTGCTGATCTGGAAGCATACTCAAAATTGCAGCCTCATCCTCTGTTAAACCAGATGGTAATTTGGAAACCTCTTTCTCTTCTGCAGGAGCAGCGGCTGGTTTTTCCTCAGGTTTTTTCTTACAGCTGCTTATAATAGGAAATAAAGAAGCAGCAACGCCAGCTGCAGCACCTATTTTTACAGATTTTTTTAGAAATTCCCTTCTTGTTGTTTGTCTAATTTGCTCTTCATCATCTTGCTGAAAATCATTTAATTCTTTTTCTTTCATAACTAATACTTACCTCCTTCGTTATTGATTTTATTAAAATACACACAGATAAATATCTTCCCTTAAAAAGGTTTATATACACCCCCCTTCACAATTTTTTTGTTAATTATTAAACACATATATTATCCGCCAAGATATGCCTTTTTAACACTTTCGTCATTTAACAGATCTTTAGCTGAACCAGATAAAATTACATTCCCCGTTTCCAGCACATATGCCTTTTGGGCTAATGTCAGTGCCAATCTCGCATTCTGTTCAACAAGAAGAACAGTTTTACCTTCACTATGGATATCATAGATTATTTTCGCAATTTCCATACACATTATAGGAGAAAGACCGAGCGAAGGTTCATCTAATAACAATAAATCAGGTGATGACATCAATGCACGGCCCATTACAAGCATTTGTTGTTCGCCTCCGGATAATGTACCAGCAGCCTGCCTCCTTCTTTCTTTCAGACGAGGGAAATGCCTGAACACAATTTCCTCTAAATCCCTCTGTATGTTTTCTTTATCCTTTCGTCTAAATGCACCTATCAGAAGATTTTCCATCACAGTCATTCTTGGGAAAACCCTTCTCCCCTCTGGCACCATTGCCACACCAAGTCCATTTATATCATATGGATGCAATCCGTCAATCTTCATGCCTTTAAAATATATTTCACCTTCAGTAGGACGCTTCAAACCTGTAATGGTTCTAAGAATAGTAGTTTTTCCAGCTCCATTTGAACCTATTAGCGCAATAATCTCTCCTTCACCAACCTCCATTGAAACTTTATTTACCGCAAGGACTTTACCATAATGAACCGTAATATCCTTAATTTCTAGAAACAACTTTTTCACCTCCAATAGTTGTAATATCTTCCGTACCGAGATAAGCCTCTATTACTTTCTCATTTTTCTGAATTTCCTCAGGCAATCCCTCTGCTATCAATTCTCCAAAATCAAGTACACTTATATAATTACAGATTTCCATTACAGATTTCATGTCATGCTCTACCAGCATAATTGTAATCCCCTGATTGTTAAGCTGTTTTATAAGATTCAACATGTGTTTTTTCTCCGAGGGATTCATACCAGTTAAAGGTTCGTCAAGTAGCAATAACCTAGGTTCCGCTGCAAGAGCAATTGCAATACCAAGCGCCCTTTGGAATCCATGGGGAAGATTTTTAGCAAGTTCATCCTTATAGGGTAATAAGCCTACGAACTCCAGGATTTCTAAAGCTTTCTTAGCATTCATTTCTACAACCCTCTTAGAAATACCCAAAAAGGCATTAACTATATTTTCTTTTATATGTAGATGTCGCGCTACCAAAACATTCCGAAACACGCTAAAATCGTGGTAAAGAGCTGTTCTCTGAAAGGTCCTAACAATTCCCATCTTTACAATACGATTAACCGGAAGTCCATCAATTCTTGTGCCATTATATATAATCTCACCCTCATTTGGTTTATAAACACCACTTATAACGTTAAAAAGAGTTGTTTTACCTGCACCATTTGGACCTATTATCCCTCTTATTTCACCTTCGTTTATCTCTAAATTAAGATTTTTTAATGCTACCAATCCTCCAAACCTTTTTGTAACACCCCTAATTTCTATAAGAGCCATACTTTACTTACTCCTCATATTATTTTGATTGATAGGACTCTATTGTTTTATTGCATTATGGACTATTCGTTTTTGGTTCTTTCAGCTTATACATTAACCATTCACTATTTATGGGAAGATTATAAGAGCTAATTCATCTTTTAAAAATAATTTGTTTTATAGATTAACTAATTTTTTATAATTAATCACATTATTAGAGAAAAAAATTAGATATGTACCCATGTATTAATCTAGACGTACATTTTACTATTAATAAATTACTTGTCAATAAAAAAATATTTGATTTAATTATGAGTTTTTTTAATAAATATCATTAAAATTTTTTATTTTTGAAATTTTAACTTTTCCGTTATATTATCCATGACATTTTTTTACATACAACAATTCTAATAATAGCTGTTATTTTTTGAACTTAATCTCATTCTAAGGAGACAAAGGTATGCAAAAATATGAAGAACTAAAGAATGCAGTAATGGAGGGAGATGCTGAGAAAGCATGTAATCTTGTTAGAGGGTTACTTGAATCGGTTGAACCGCTTGAAATTATCAACAGTGGGATGCTTCCCGGGCTAAAGGAAATAGGCGACAGATTTGGCCGGGGTGAGGCATTTTTACCCGAGATGATGCTTTCAGCCGAAGCATTTCAGGAAGCGATGAAGTTGATTGAGCCGAAGCTTCTGGAGAGGGGAGAGAGCTATGAAAAGGTAGGAACTGTGGTATTTGGGACTGTTTTTTCGGATATTCATGAGATAGGCAAGAACATAGTGATAATTCTCATGAGGATTCATGGATTTAAGGTAATAGACCTTGGGGCGAATGTTCCGCCGACGGCCTTTGTTGAGAAGGCCCAGCAGGAAAATGCTGATATCATAGCCATGTCGGCTCTGATGACGACCACGATGACCTATCAGAAAGATGTTATTGATTATCTTAAATCGCTGGGTTTGAGGGATAAATACATAGTGCTTGTTGGTGGAGGGCCTGTTGATGAAAAGTGGGCAGAGGAGATAGGTGCTGATGGAACAAGCGATACGGCCACTGGAGCAGTTGAGATTGCAAAAGAACTATTAAATGCAAAGAAGGGGAGGAGCTAAAATGATTAATTTCATAGATGTACTTGACAGATGTGCTAATGGGCCAATGATGACCCAGAAAGATTATGACATGAAGCTTTTCATTCCAGCCATGAGAAGGGTATTAAAAAAATATGATATAAAATGGGACAGAAAAGAGGTTGTTAATACCGACGATAGCTTTGCCGACAGGGTATTTGAGGCGGCAATAGAATTTTATTCTGAGGTTGGCACATATATAACGGATACTGAGAGGGTTGTAAAGTTTACGAAGAGCGAAATCCTCGAAGGGATTGAGGATGCTCCGAAGGAAGCGTACTTTGGGGAGGGGCCTGACAGATGTGTAATGAAAGGGATAATGCCGGACTCAAACGAGCTTGTGCACTGCCATGTGGGCTCCGGTACAAACACCACAGAGGATGTGGCATTGAGACTTGTTGAGGCATATGCAAGGATTACAAAAGCCAAGACGATCAGTATTCCTGTAATAAACACTCTGGGACATCTCAGGACGGCGGCTGGAGCGCCGACTGAGATTTTTGCGGGTATAAGAGCCATGCAGTACGGCAGGGAAGGATGCAGGAGAGCGGGAAGACCTGGACTTGCCATTATTGATCATGTTTCCTCCTGTGCCTCTGGTGTTTCTGCCATAGCTGTTTCGGCTCCGCAGTTTGGGGCAAGAGCATCAGATGGATGGCTTGTTGCACCTTTTGCTGAATTGAAGACCGATTACCATGCACTCAACCAGGTTGCATACCTGCTGGCATGGGGAGCAAATATAGGACAGGAGGCCGGTCCTCTGCTTGGTGGGTACGCAGGCGGGCCCGAGGGAATGGCAGTACTGAATGTAGCCTACAGCTTCCACGGAACACTCGTGATGAGGGCAAACTACCATCTAATATACCCGATACACATGAGATACGTATGTTCCACAACCGAGGATGTTCTTTGGGCCACATCGGTCAGTACACAGGCAA
>Ga0190361_1000921_pt1 | contig 11316 bp, 10 predicted proteins | sample 48721845_MG_FD_161273 | JGI IMG/M metagenome (GOLD analysis project Ga0190361, IMG submission 161273) | Hydrothermal vent microbial mat bacterial communities from Southern Trench, Guaymas Basin, Mexico - 4872-18-4-5_MG | ecosystem: Environmental > Aquatic > Marine > Hydrothermal vents >...
CTATTATCCACGAAACATTGAGAATGTTTCATGAACCGGCACATCCTTATCCCCTATCTGAAGATGACTTGCTAAAATACTTCACACAAAAATGGGATCCTTCTGTTTATGAGGACCGACGAGAAGAAGCATTTGCTTTCCACGAAGGAATTCAAATATTGAAAAACTATTATGCACAAAACAAAGGGAAACAACTTAACATTGTAAGTTTGGAAACTCCATTTGACGCGCCGATTCTTTATAAAGGGGAACTTCATCAGATAACAGGCATAATTGACAGAATTGATAAACTCCAAGACGGAAATTTTGAAATTATTGACTACAAAACTAGCAGAAAAATGCCTGCCCAAAAATCAGTAGATGAGCACTTGCAATTATCTGTTTATCATTTAGGGATAGTAAACAGATGGCCTTCATTAGAAAAAGAAAATCGTCCGGTAAAATTAACATTATATTTCCTAAAACACGGAGAACAACTATCCACTATTAAAACCGCCGAGCAATTAAATGAAACTAAATTAAAAATATTAGATATTATTGAGCAAATAAAGAAAAGCGATTTTAAGCCGAAGCCAAATCCATTATGTGATTGGTGTGCTTACCAACAATATTGCCCTCTATTCAAACATAAATTCATAAAACCATCGATAAACGAAGAAAAAATAAATAATGTAATAAAAGAATTCTTTGAAATTAAATCAAGACAAGAAAAAGACGCAAAAAGAATGGCTGAGTTAAGAGATATAATCAACAGATATTTTAACGAACATAAAATAGAGAGAATATTCGGAGAAGAAGGGTATATCACAAGATTATTCCAAAAAAGATTCGGTTATGATATCAATAAAATAAAAGAAATTCTAGCTCCATTAGGAAAATGGGAAGAAGTTCTTACTATAGACCAAAGTAAATTAAATAAAATAATGAACAGTCTACCCTATGAAATTAGAAGAAAAATAGAAGAAAGCAAAAAAATAGAGAGAGAATTTATTACTATAACCGGGACAAAATCCAAAGATGTAAATAAAGATGTTAGAGGTAAGAAGTTGGATGTTAGCAGTGATAAGTTAAATAAAGGTAAAAATAATAAAACATCTAACATCTAACGTCTAACCTCAAACCTCAAAAAATGTCGAAAACAAAATCTGCAGGTTCAACTAAATTAGGGAGGGATTCCAGGCCAAAATATTTGGGAGTTAAATTATATGACGGAGAATTTGCTAAACCAGGAGATATTATTATAAGACAAAGAGGAACAAAATTTATTCCGGGTAAAAATGTAAGAATAGGAAGCGATGATACTATTTACTCTATAGCAAAAGGGGTAGTTAAATTCGCTACCAAAAGAATAAGAAAGTTCGACGGATCCAAAAGAATTGCAAAGGTTGTAAATGTAGAAGCAGATATACGCTAATTATAGAAGCAGATATACGCAGATTGCACTTGCTTCGCAAGATACGCAGATACACGCAGATAAAAAATTATCTGTGTAGATCTGCGTATGCCGAAGGCAAAAATCAGCGTGCATCCGCTTCTATGAGTTGGAAATTGCTGCTCTAATAAATTCTCTAAATAAAGGATGCGGTCTTACTGGTCTAGATTTAAATTCTGGATGAAACTGGCACCCCAAAAAGAAGGGGTGATTTTTTAGTTCAATAATTTCCACTAAATCTCTTTCGGGATTAATTCCAGAAATTACCAGTCCATTTTCTCTTAGTTTTTTTCTAAAACAATTATTAAATTCATAACGATGCCTATGTCTTTCCGAAATATTAATACATCCGTATGCTCTTTGTGCTAATGTTCCGCTTATTAGTTTGCACGGATAAGCCCCCAATCTCATAGTGCCTCCGTATTTTTTTTCTTTAATTTTTAATCTTTGTTCCGGCATCAAATCAATTACTGGATATTTGGTGTTTTTGTTAATTTCTGTTGTATGCGCATTCTTCATTTTGCACACATTTCTAGAAAACTCCACCACTGCTAACTGCATACCATAACATAATCCCAAAAATGGAACTTTATTTTCTCTGGCGAACTTTATTGCTGTAATTTTCCCTTCTATTCCCCGAGAGCCATATCCTCCGGGCACAATTATCCCGTCATAATTTCTTAATTCCTTAACTTTGTTAGGATTCTTCTCATAACTTTCGGAATCAATCCAATGAATTTCAGGTGTTCTTTTAAAATACCAACAAGCATGCTTTATTGCTTCAATTACAGAAATATAAGAATCTATCAAAACGAAACTTCCGGTAGTAAAATATTTTCCGCATATTCCAATTTTTACCCTCGGATTATTAGGATTCTTTATAACTCTCACCAACCTTTTCCATTGAGATAATCCTTCTCCTCTTTTACTTCTTAATCTAAACCTATTTAAAATCCTCAATCCCAATCTATCTTTCTCAAAATTAATTGGAACTTCGTATATAGTTTCAATATCGGGGGCGGAAATAATATTTCTTTTATCTATATTACAAAAAGTGGCTATTTTACGTTTTCTCGGTTCGTCCAAAGGGACTTCCGAGCGCGCAATAATTAAATCCGGCTGAATTCCCGCTTCATTTAACGTCCGTGCTGCATATTGAGTTGGTTTTGTTTTCATTTCTCCTATCATCTTCGGAATTGGCAGATAGCTTACCAAAACAAAAAGCACATCCCGTGGATGTGTTAAATGCATCATTCTTGCTGCTTCTAAAAATAAAAGATTTTGATACTCCCCTACTGTTCCTCCTATTTCCACTAACACAAAATCTGCCTTTGCTCTTCTTCCCGCTCTCTTGATTCTTCTAATTACTTCCTCTGGGATATGAGGAACCACCTCTACGCACTTCCCATGATAACCAAGATTTCTCTCTCTTTCAATTACTGCCTGATAAACCCTCCCTGTGGTCATATAATTATCTGTGGTGATATTCCTATCTAAAAATCTTTCATAATTTCCGATATCTTGGTCACATTCAATTCCATCATCGGTCACAAAAACCTCTCCATGTTCAACAGGATTCATCGTTCCTGCATCTACATTTATATACGGGTCTATCTTTATAGCGGTAACCTCAAATCCCTTTGATTGTAATATTTTTCCGATAGAGGCAGTAGTAATCCCCTTTCCGATACCGGACATTACTCCACCAATAACGAAAATATACTTCATTGATTTAGTTATTTAAAACTTATTTCTCTTGTTCAGTAACAATAATTTTAATTTTACTTTCCAATCCATGAGGCAGCTCAACTGTCGCATCATACTCCCCTATCTCTTTAATGGCTTTCTCCAGTTTTATCTGCTTCGGTTTAACATCAAACTTTTTTTCTTTCAGACATTCGCAAACTTTAGATGAAGTAATCGCCCCAAAAAGTTTTCCATCTTCCGATACCTTAACAGGAATTTCCAATTCTAACCCGTCTAAATTGGAAGCCAATTCCTGATATAACTCCAATTCCTCCTTCGCTTTTTCTGATTCTATTTTTTGTCTTTGTTCTAATTTCTTTAATTCCCCTTCGGTTGCTAAAACCGCCAATCCTCTGGGAATTAAAAAATTCCTGGCGTATCCATCTGACACCTTTTTTACTTCTCCTGCCTTTCCTAATTTTTCTACATCTTTTAGTAAAATAACTTTCATATATAACGTTTGAAGTTTGATGTTTGATGTTTTATTATTTTTAACCTTAAACATTTAACATCTAACATCAAACTTCTAACTTCTAACTTCTAACTTCTAATATCTTATCTCAAATTTTTCAAATTCTCCGGTTGGCTCTTCCCATTTCAAATCTACTTTTTCTACCTTTGCCAGTATAGGTCCATTATAACACCAATTAACCAATTCATTCAAGTTTTCTTCCTCTCCTTCTGCAATTATCTTTACGCTACCGTCATTTTGATTGATAACATAGCCAACTAAATTTAATTTTCTGGCTTTTCTTCTAGTAGAATCTCTAAAAAATACCCCCTGAACTCTTCCATAAATTATCAGTATAACCCGTTTTTTCATAATGCTAAAGATTTAATAATTAAAAAATGCTAAATATGCTTTAAACGTAGAATACAAATCTGCTTTGTGGGAAATTTCAAACGGCGCATGCATAGATAATAATGCCGGCCCGCAATCAATAATGTCCATATTATGCCTTGCCAAAAACATAGCAATTGTTCCTCCGCCTCCAATATCAACTTTTCCCAAGCCGCCTGTCTGCCAATTAACCTTCGCCTTATTAAAAATATTTCTAATATAAGATACATATTCCGCGGTTGCTTCTGAAGTATAAAACTTCCCTCCTCTTCCAGTGTATTTTTCTATAACTACCCCCGCGCCTAAGCGCGCAGTATTTTCAGGGTCAAAAACAGATTGGTAATCGGGATCGAATCCGCAAGTCACATCACCCGATATCGCCTTAGATAAAGACAACGCATCACGTAAATAATTCTCATTATATTTTCTCCTCTGAAAATAAAGTAATTCTCCAATAAAGTCAATAATAAAATTAGATGTAGCTCCGGTTGCCCCTTCGGATCCTGTTTCCTCTCTATCTACCAAAGCAACTACACGAGTTTGATCTGAACCAGTTGCCCCAAATAAAGCATTAATCGCACAAAATGCGCAGATTCTATCATCTTGGCCATATCCGGCAATAAAAGACGAATCAATACCCAAATCACGACAAGGGCCCGCGGGAACAACCTCTAAATCTGCTGAGATTAAATCTTCTTCTGTTATTTTATATTTTCTGTTTAAAATTTGCAAAATATTGTTTTTTATCTTTTCTTTCCCTTTTTTAACTCCTATGCTTCCTATCAGTAAATTTAACTCCTCTGCTTCTATGGCATTATATAACGCTTTCTCAAATTGCTTTCCGGAAAGATGCGGAAGCAAATCAGTTATCATTAATACAGGTTCATTTTCTTTATCTCCTATTTCTATATTTATAATTTCACCATTTTGTCTTACTATCACGCCATAAATTGCCAAAGGGATAGCGGGCCAATGATATTTCTTAATCCCTCCGTAATAATGCGTTTTTAAAAATGCTAAATGTTCTTTTTCGTACAAGGGCTGAAGCTTTAAATCTAAACGAGGAGAATCAATATGCGCTAAAATCAATTTTAACCCATTAAGAATATCTTTTTTTCCTAAGTTTCCCAAAATAATACTTTTGTTTCTGTTGATGCTATAAAACTTTCTGTTTCCTCCAATTTTGAAATTGGATTTTTTGAATGTATCTATTTTTTTATAATTCCTTTTTAATGCTTCCTTTTCTACCCACTCCACAACCTTCCTCTCTGTCTTGTTTTGAGTCAGAAACTTTTTATATTCTTCCGCAAATCTAAATGCTTGGGAAATTGTCTTTTTGTCCCAAATATCAAAAGCAAATTTTTTTTCAAAAATAATTTGATTTGACTTTTTTCTCATAATTCAAATAATTTTCTGAGCTATAGCCAGCTCTTCATCAGTTTTAATAGCAAAAACTTTTGTATTTTTCAAGAGAGTCAAATCTTTTACAATCATATTTCTTATCTTAGAAGATCCATAACCAATGGTACCTGAAAAAACTATTACATCTACTCTTTTTAGAATTCCAAAATATGCGCAAATATATTTTTGAATTCTATACACAAAAATATCTAATGCAAGTTTCGCTTTTTTATTTCCTTTTTTAACCTCATTTAAAACATCGGTCATTTCTGAAAATCCACATATTCCCTTAATACCGCTTTGGTAATTCAAGATATGATTAACCTTTTTTACCCCCTTCAAAGAAGTCAAATATAAAATAATCCCAGGATCTATATCTCCACAGCGTGTCATCATTACCAATCCTTCTAATGGGGTAAAACCCATAGAAGTATCTATAGGATATCCATTTTTAATAGCAGTAATAGAACTTCCTCCTCCCAAATGACAAGTAATCAAATTTAACCTTTCTAAAGGTTTATTTAACTTCTTTGATGCTTCTTTTGCTAAATATTCATGAGATATTCCATGAAAACCAAATTTTTTAAATTTATATTTTTCTCTTATGTTTTCAGGAATAGCATAGGTATAAGATTTTTTAGGAAGATGCTTAAAAAATCCTGTATCAAATACTGCTATATTTACAGATTTAGGAAAAATTTGTCTTGCTATTTTTATTCCTAAAATATTAAAAGGATTATGCAATGGCGCAAACTTATTTAGTTTCTCTAATTCTTTTAGAACTTCTGGAGTTACTTCCACGGGATCTCTGAATTTATCTCCTCCATGCACTACTCTGTGTCCTATTTTACTTATCTCCGGATATTTCTTTTTCAAGCTTTTAATTTCTTCTGTAAGCAATTTTCTATAATTTCTTTCAAAAGAAACCTTCAATTTATTTTCCGCTTTCTTTTTTAATCTCTTTCCTTCAAAAAGCTTCCACTTAATAGATTGACTTCCGCAATTTAGAATTAGAAACATAATTTAAATCTCAAATCTCAAAAGTCAAAAGTCAAATCTACATCTTAAATCTCAAATCTTTTTAAATATAATTTAGATTTTATTTCATTAACTTTTGACTTTTGACTTGTAGATTTGACTTTTGAGATTTGACTTTTGAGATTTATTTTGTTCAATATCAACTCCCCTTCCCCTACTTTATCTATCCCTGCTGCATTTCCCTCGTCAGTATCAATATGCATAGCCAAACTATAATTTTTATCTATTCTTATAGCCACATTTTCAAATATTAACCCTCTTTCTCCTTTAACTTTCACTTTCACTACATCATTCTCCCTTAACCCAATTTTTTTTGCTAAATCATCTGAAATATGAATGTGTCTTTTCGGAATAATCACTCCTTTTTTCAAAATTAACTCTCCTTTAGGTCCTATTATTTTTATTCCTGGAGTTTTATCTAAATCCCCGGATTTTCTAATAGGTGGTTTAATTTTTAAATGATAAGCGTCTGTTAATGATAGTTCTATTTGAGTATAATTTCTGCATGGTCCTACTATTCTTACATTAGAAATTTTTCTTTTCTCATCTTCCAAAGAAATTAATTCTACAGTTTCTTTAGAAGAAAAATTCCCTTTCTGAGAAAGTTCTTTTAATTTATGCAATTTATAACCTACTCCAAATAACTTTTCTAAATCACTTTTTTTTATATGAATATGGCGAGCAGAAACTTCAATAGGGATCTTCATGATAATCCAAGCGCAAAACTCAAAGCGCAAAGTGCAAAGCTACAGCGCAAAACTCAAAGCTAAAAAAGAAAATTTCGCTTTACGCTTTAAGTTGTAGTTTTGCGCTTTGAGTTTTGAGCTTTAAGCTTAATTTATATAACCCCTCTCAATACCCCAAAGTCCTTTTTCAAAATCTCTATCATATTCGGATTATAAACAGCCACGGCCGGATGATATAAAGGAATAATTTTGATAAAAGAGGTAATTTCTTTTAAGGTCTTAACTTGAACTTCATAAACTTCTCCGTGAATCTTACTTATGGTTCTGTCCTCTCTTATATTATACTTTTCAAAAATAAATCTCATAGAATATCTGCCTAATGGACAGATTATTTTTGGATTAATGATATCTATTTGAGAAGATAAATAAGGAGAGCAAGCGCGAATTTCCTCTTCTTTGGGATCCCTATTTCCGGGAGGCCTACATTTTAACACATTACATATATATACATCTTCTCTTCTCAAATTTATATAGCTTAAAAGATTATCTAAAACTATCCCTGCTTGTCCACAAAAAGGTCTTCCTGTTTTTGCTTCATTTAATCCCGGCGCCTCTCCACAAAAAATTATTTCTGCATTATGATTCCCCTCTCCTATAACAGGAAAAAAATTATTTTTAATTCTTTCCTTGCAAAGATCACATTTTCTGCATTTTAAAACTTCCTCTTTAATTTTCCTCAACTTCTCTGTTTTCTCATTTTCTTTCATCTTTATTATTTTATCCATTTTTGTTTTTCTTGTAAATGGCCGGGTATTAAGTCCTCTGAAAATATAAGTGGAATAGGACTAATTGGGTTATTAGAAAGAAAACGAAATAAAAACTTGTAAAATGAAATAAAGGATGTATCGATAAAAGAAAAAACTCGTCGGGTACATAGGGTACACCTTAAAAAGATTCATTGGCTAAATAAAAAGAAGATGAAAAATTGAAACTTTGTTTTTGAAATTTGAGTTTGCTTTTTACAGATATCAAAATATATTCCGCAGCCCTTTGAAAACAAAAATGGGCGGCTAGAAAACTCTCTTATTGCCGCCCTCACAGAAGATTTAAATGAAAAAGTGTTTACTTCGGCAAGAAGTCGTCGGAAAAGAGAAAAATTGGATCGATCTCTCCGGTCTCTCTTCTTGCCTTTTCGGCCTCTCGCTTTTGGCGTCTCTTCAAGGCTATTTGGTCTCCAAAGCTCCTCGCTATTACCTCATCTATCTCCTCATCTTCTAAGCCCCCGAGAGATTTACGGGCATAGTCGGGAGGTAACGAGAGGTTATCATAAAGAATTTCTCCAGTTTCGGAAACTATTCTCCGGATAGCACTGCTATGACCTATAAAAGGAATTTTGATATTTACCGTCCTTACAGATATGAGAATAGATTCAAAATCGATCACTTTTTTCAACACGCCTTCATCAGTTTGGGGCCGGCCAAACCATACCTGCTCTATTTTTATCTTCTTACCGATGTGTCCTCTTAAGGCCTGCATTGTTTTCTTATCAATCATCATCTTTTCACCTCCTATTGTTTTTTTCACTAACTAGTAATAGTATAAACTTAAAATGTGTAAAGTTGTCAAGAGTAGAACTCATCGGGTACATAGGGTACACCTTAAAAAGATTCATTGGCTAAATAAAAAGAAGATGATTAGATAAAAAGATAATTTTTTGAATGTCTTATTACCTTAAAAAAGTGTCCCCTATATGGCCGACGAGTTCATAATAAATTAAATCTTCATAGCATATGCTATGACATATGCTATAGCATATGCTATTTAAATAAAATAAAATCAAAATGGGCTTGTCTTAGACAAAAACTTTTCTAATAAAACTAACTATGATATAATATGTATAAATATGGTGTACATAAATATGGTGTACTTGCTAATCGCTTTGGTAACGATTAAATAAGCTAAAGCGCAAAAGTAATTAAATCCTAAATTCAAAATCCTAAATCCTAAACAAATCCAAATGACCAAAATTCAAAATTCAAAACAATATTTAAGAAATTAAAGTTTTGAATTTTGAGCATTTGAATTTTGAATTTGTTTGTAATTTGTAATTTGGAATTTGGGATTTAAAAATTACAAATATGGAAAAAATTTTAAGTAAAAACAAAAAAGAAATTTTATTAGGAAACGAAGCAATCGTAAGAGGCGCATTAGAAGCAGGTGTAGAGTATGCCACTACTTATCCGGGAACTCCTGCTTCAGAAATTGGAGACACTTTTTATAAACTTCAAACATCAAACCTTAAACCTCAAACATTCTATTTTGAATATGCTACCAATGAGAAAGTGGCCTTAGAATCAGCAATGGGGGCTAATTTTTCTGGAAGAAAGACGTTAGTTTCTATGAAACATTTTGGATTAAATGTTGCCTCTGACACTTTTATTCCGTTGGTTTATACGGATGTTTTAAAAGGAATGGTAATTGTGGTAGGAGATGACCCATCCTGTCATTCATCTGTGCAATCTGAGCAAAATTCTAGAGGATACTCTTATCTGGCTCACATCCCCACACTGGAGCCATCTGATCCCCAAGAGTGTAAAGATTTTACAAAATTAGCATTTGAGATTTCAGAAAAATACAAAATTCCGGTACTTGTAAGAATAACCACGAGAGTAGCTCACCAAAGAATGCCAGTTTATTTTGAAAAAATTTCTGTATCGCCCAGTCCATCATTTCAATTAAGTGCACTAAAAACTAAAGGAAGATTCTCCTCTATGCCACCGTCACACACACTTGAAATGCATTCCCGTTTATTGAAAAAAATATCTAAAATTCAAAAAGAAATAGAAGCAAGCGAAATAAATTTCCTCTCTTTTCCGAATAAAAAGGCAGATTTAGGAATTATAACTTCAGGAATATCATATCTTTACGTAATGGAAGCACAAAGAATTTTAAATATCAACCTCCCTGTATTTAAATTAGGTTGGTTCTACCCATTGCCCTATAAAAAACTTAAGAATTTTATAAAGAATTGCAAAAAAGTTTTAGTAGTAGAAGAATTAGAGCCATATTTAGAAAAAGAAATAAAACTAATTTCTCCTAACTCTTCTTGCGTTTTTGGAAAATCTCATTTGCCGGAAGTTGGCGAACTTACACCAGAATATGTAACTTTGGCTATATCTAAAATTTTAAACATAAAAAGCCCGATTCACTATAAGAATCTAAACCTAACATCTTCTTCAAAAAGAACTCCAAAATTTTGTCAAGGATGCCCTTATTGGCTAACTTTAAAGGCATTAAAAGATATTATCCCAAAAGATACTATATGGGGAGGAGATATAGGATGCTATATGATGGCTTATTTTCCTCCATTTGAAATGCAGGATTATTTATTCTCTATGGGTTCATCTGTGGGGATTTCTCATGGTATCTCCAAAAACATAAATTTGAATAAGAAAAAACAAAAAGTCATTGCTTTAATTGGAGATTCTACTTTTTTTCATGCAGGAATTCCGGGGTTAATAAACTGCGCAGAAAACAAATCAAACCCATTAATTATAATTATGGACAACAGAATTACTGCTATGACCGGTCATCAGCCCAGACCTGGGTTGTATGGCAAACCAAATATAGAAGATTTAGTAAAAGCATGCGGAGTAAAATATATAAAAGTAATTGACCCAATCAATCAAGAAGAGTTAAAAAACACCATTAAAGAATTTTTAGAAAAGAAAGAAGTTTCTGTAATTATAGCAAGAAGACCGTGCGCTTTTGTAAAAAATCACTAATTTGCGCTAATGTCCCGCTAATTTGCGCGAATAATATTAGCGTAAATTCGCGTTAAATTCGCGTAAATTAGTGAGCACAATGAAATCAAATATTATAATTTGCGGAGTAGGAGGACAAGGAATAATTACTTTATTAAGAATTATAGCCCAAGCATCTCTGGAGGAAAATTTAAATGTGAGAACATCCGAACTGCATGGCCTTTCTCAAAGAGGAGGAAGTGTGGTAGTTCATATAAAAATTGGCTCAGAAGTCTTTTCTCCTTTAGTAATGCCAAATGAAGCTGATTTAATAATCGCTTTAGAAATTCAAGAATCTTTAAATGCTGTAAAATACGCGAATAAAAACACAATTTTTTTAATAAATAATCATATTATTCCTATCCCTGG
>Ga0190361_1000924_pt1 | contig 11296 bp, 18 predicted proteins | sample 48721845_MG_FD_161273 | JGI IMG/M metagenome (GOLD analysis project Ga0190361, IMG submission 161273) | Hydrothermal vent microbial mat bacterial communities from Southern Trench, Guaymas Basin, Mexico - 4872-18-4-5_MG | ecosystem: Environmental > Aquatic > Marine > Hydrothermal vents >...
GATGTTTATTTAGGAGGAAAATCGATTAGAGAAATCAATGAAGATCCGATTAGCAGAGCTTTCAGGAGAATGGTATAAAAAAGTACATTCAGCAGATGAAAGTACGGCTTGATATTGAAATTTATGAAAAGATGGATAGCTGTATTTAGCTCATTTATTTTTATATGTAATTATTCTATTATGTAAAAAAAATGAATATTGGAGATTTTTTAGATGGGAAGAGTGTTATAGATATAAATGCTAATTATTATCCAGACATAGCTAATATTCGAAAGCAGCTGGCATCCGGTATTGAGTTGGCTTTTAATAAGCAGTTAGTCAGTGATTGGTTTGATGGAGGAAAAGAAATTCTTGCACTTCACGGAAATGAATTATATATTCATGATTTTTCAAAGTTACTGTTATTACCATACTGCTATTCGATTGCAACTGAACCTATAATGAGTGAGGGACTGTTATACTATCCACATTTCAAAAGCAAACCACCAAAACGACTGGATTCATTTATAGCACAACTTATAGAATTCACATCATATGTAGCAAATCGTACACGAGGAGCGATAGGCATTCCTGATCTCATTTTAGCTTTAACTTATTATGTAAAGAAACAAAAACTTAGTCTAACAGAATATCAATTCAAAAATGAATTACAGAGATTATTTTACTCATTTAATCAGCATTTGAGACAGGGTGCAGAATCACTTTATACTAATATCTCGTTTTTTGATAGGCATTATTTAGAACATTTATTTGGAGATAATGTTTGGGATTTAGATGTAGATGATTTATTAACTGTTCAAAAATCGGTGATGAAGTGGCATACTAATGAAATAAAGCTTCAAATGCTACGATTTCCGGTGATAACAGCTGCGCTCAAAACAGAAAATATAACTATCCAAGATGAAGACTTCTTAGAATTTGCTCTCGAACAAAATATTCAGCATACTATGTATAATTTCCTTGCATTGCCACATCTTGATGCCATCGCTTCATGTTGTAGACTTACGTCGAGTACAAAACCATTTTATAATTCTTATGGAAGCGGAGGAGTGCAAATAGGCAGTCATCAAGTCGTAAGTCTTAACTTGCCGGGTATATTTATTAGACACCATGATAGTTTCTTAGAACGTATAATAGAGAATCTAAGATTAGCAAAAGATTTTCTTGACTGGCATAGGAAACTTCTAAAAGATCACCAACATTTAGATGCTACGTTTGAGTTAGGACTTCGATCTCTTCAGAGGATGTATTCTACTATCGGAATAATAGGAGTATGGGATTTAAAAGAAATAGCTGGATATTCATGGGATGAACTCGAAGAGGTACTCAAAGTAATTCGAACTGAAATAGATTCGTGGGAAGGATTTTATAATTGTGAGTTAGTGCCTGCAGAATCAGCAGCAGTTACTCTTTATGAAGCAGATATGAAATATACACAAGAAACTAATTCACCTTATGCTAATTATTATGAATCAGGCAAGATGTATACTAATCAAATTGTATCGCCATGGCAAAAGATGACTATTGGAAAACGAGTGAGAATAACTGGGAGATTTTCGAAATATTTTGACGGCGGTCAAATGATGTTTATAAATATCCCAAGTCCATTTCAGAATACTCATCAGATGGGTAAGGTGGTAAAAGGCGTAATAAAATATGGAGTACCGTATTTTGCATTCGACACATTTTTAACAAGGTGTAAATCGCATAATCATATAACTTTAGGTGATGCTGCACTTTGTCCAATATGCGGTGATAAGGAAGTATACAAATTTAGAAGAATAGTAGGATATTTTGTAGAGCTTTCGAATATGCATGAAAGAAAGACAAGGGATATACCATATAGAGAAATTGACACAGATGGAAATTAAAATGTTTGAATATTTTAGCGAAGCTGTACAGTTCTTAGAAGAAGGAAAGGTATGTAAAGTAATATTTAAAACTGAAATCAAAGGAGTAGGTCAGTTCGAGGGAAACATGTACAAAAAGTCTCCAGATACAATTTTAATTGAATTGAAACGAATATGATTTTAAGATGTGAAAAATGTAGATTAGCAATAACTATCACGGAAAAAGATGATTGTATTATTATCAGCGAATCAGAACTGCTACTTAAGTCGCATGCTAAGGAAGCTAAATACCGATGTCCTTATTGTAAAGAGATTATGGAAATAGAAGAATGATTGTACAATGTAAGGATTGTGGAAAAGTGTTTGGTGTAATAATAAAAGAAAAAGAAGATGGAGTCAAGCTAAAGAAAGTAAAATATCTGAAAATGAAGTGCCCCTATTGTGGTGGTAAAATAGAATGGGGAAAAAGAGAACATGTTCGAAAGAATAAGGAATTGGATAGACAAGTGGTGTAATAGAATTATAGAGTTTCTACTTATGACCGGAGTGATCGTATTAATGAGCTATGTCTTCTTTCTTATTACAATACTCATGATAGTTATTATCAAAAAATACATCTAATATTAATTTCAAATGAGAATTGAAGAGGTTATAAAATATCCAAAATTAGGCTATTTAAGAGAGTCTCCTTATGGCGGTAGAGAATTACTTGGTAAGTTAATATATTTCGAGGAGAAGCGTGATGGATCTAACATACGTTGTTTCATAGATGAAAATGATAATCTTCAATTTGGAAGTAGAAATAAAATACCAGCAAGTGATGATTTGTTAAAGTCAATTGAAAATACTGGATATGATTCTATTCTAAGAACAGCTCTTTATACAGAAAAATATCAATGGAATCATGATATAATAGTATTTTTTGAATTATTACAAAAAGGTAAAAGTCCTTCTCGTATAGAATATCATGAAAAAGATGATATTGCAGTATTTGATATTTATGATATAAATGGAGGTTGGTGGAATTACACAAGAGTCTATCAATTTTGTTATCAATGGAAACTACCGATTGTTAAACTATGGGCAGTCTCTTCATATTCTACTATTGAGAAATTAGAAAAACAAATAGAAAAAATGCTTGACCGCGCAAAAAAAAAAAAGAAAATCGAGAAGGTGTAGTCTTCAAGTCTTATGATAGCGGTAAAGCCTATTTCTTTAAAGACCGGTTAGACGTACCACACGAAAAAAATATCGAAATTGACAGAGATAGAGATGCTCCTAATATCCAGAACTACCAGAGGCAGAGGTTATGAATGAAATACAGAAAGTTTTAGATGAAATAGGACATGAACAATTTAGAAATAAGAAAATAGCAATGCCTTTGATTGCCCAATATGTAGCAGCAGAAGCAAAAAGAAGAATACGTTCTGTATCAAAAGGATTATATTCATATTATTTAAGGAAAATGAAGGATATCGAACATGCTTAGTAAAGTAAGGGAAACTAATTTCTTAGGAGAGCGAAGACTCAAAGAAACTAAAACATTCAAGTTAGTGGAGTTAGGCAATGAAAAAGAAGAATGAAAAGGAATAAAAATTTAAAATGGGTTAAAGAAGAGCCACAATGTGAGCTTATATTTTTAGCCGGCAATGTATATCCTTCATATATTCAATGTGTTCTATTTGAAACTAATGTTATTGGGGAAAGAAGATTTGTAGAAACGAAGAAATTCAAATTAGTGGAGGTTGAGTAATCAATAATGGAAAATCATCTATGGGAAGTAATTAGAGATTATGATTCTTTGATTTACTATAGTGTAGGATTGATAGTTGGTTACATGATTCATTACTTGTTCTCTTAATATAATTATATATAAAGACAGGAGGTGGTATGAATGGAAGAGGGTGTGACAATTAGGACTTCTTATTTCGGTCTTTTCTATACTATTTTGTTTAGCGTATTGGGCTATTTTGTCTATGGTGGTGTCAAAGGGTTGATGGCAGTGTTAGCTTTATGTCTTCTCTATGATTTGGCATTATGTTTGAGTGTAATTCCATTTGGCGGATGCATCATTCAAGCAGTCGTAATGAAGTTGATTTCACATAAGTTTTTCACTATACTGAATATACATCCAAGCTGGCTAACAGCCTGTATGTTCTGGTGTTATCTGATTTATGGTATAGTTATAACAATATTAGTAACTACTATTGTAATAGCTAATTTGGATAAATAAAAAAAAAGTTTGATGCTATCAGATGGTGAAATTTTAGAAGAATTGGAAAAAGGAAATATAATAATAAAACCATTCAGAATAAAACAACTAAATCCAAATAGTTATGATGTACGATTAGGTGAATATTACGCAGTAGAAACTGTTCTTGATCACTATATACTACCATTCGATGAAAATAGCATAAGAAATCATTGGAAAATTAAAAAGGCGAATAAAGAAATTGAAATTCATCCAGGAGAAACTATCTTAGCTCACACTCAAGAAATAATAGGAGGTCGTCATAATATTGCAAGTAAAATGAATGCAAGAAGCTCATTAGGAAGATTAGGACTATCCGTTTGTAAATGTGCAGGATTTGGTGATGTGGGATTTATAAATAAGTGGACTATGGAAATTACTAATCATTCACAGCATGCTTCTGTCCGCCTTCCCATTGGTATGCGAATAGCCCAAATTTCATTCTTCAGAACCGGTAGAGTCTTAAAGGAATACCAAGGTAAATATGGTCAGGGAGAATGGACTCCGGAAGACATGATTCCTAAATTATGGAAAGATAAAGATATAATAAATGATGTGGATTTAAATGAAAGACTTGTTTAAGAGATTCGGTGATTGGTTCGATAGGTGGAAAGAGACTATTTTTCTCTTCTTATTTTCAGTATTGCTTACTTGGTGTATCCTATTCCTGTCAGTCTATTCAATACTGTTTTTCATAGATAGGATATAAAAAAAAGAAAAACGAAAATGACCGTTATCTGTCCGTATTGTGGTAAAAGTTTCGATGTAGCATTAAAAGTCAAGAATGAATATACAGGAATTACAATTTTACTCTGCCCATTTTGTAATAAATATTTTGAAGACAAGAAATGATAACAATTTGTCCTTATTGCAATCGAAATGTGGACTTAGAATCAAATCCGATGAGAGAAGTTACTGCTGTAGCGGATGATACTGGAAATATGGTAAGAATTAACTGTCCTTTCTGTGGAAAGTGGTTTGAATATATTATATATAAAGAATAGGAGGTAGATATTATGCCGAGACCTAAAGAAGAGGTAATGGATTATGCAGATGATGAGTTTCTTACTTGGCTCGAAGATCACTTGAACTATATAGAAGCCTATACATATAGAATGAAAATGATGATGACAGTATATCGAGAGATAAAAGATGAGTTTAGAGAAGGATTTGGATGGATTCCTACAAGAGATTTTATATCTACAGTTAACAGACTAAAGAAAAATCTTGATACTCTGTTCTTTGAAATACTTACTCATCAAAAATCTATAATATCAGCACTTATGATGTGGCGTGAAACTAAATCGTCCAAGAAGAAAAGTAAGAAGACTGAGAAGAAAAAACAGGATGTAGACCCTTCCATAATGTAGGACCATGCTTTATTGCGATGTCTGCTTCATGCCTTTTTACGGAAATTATATGATGTATTTTCATCCATGTCCGAGAAAGAAACAAGATAAGAAGGAAGAAAAAAAGAACAAGGTTACTAATAAGTAACTAAGAACTAGGTTCAATATACAAAGAAGTATAATAATATTTGTCTTTTTTAACTAATGTCTCATTCGATTTCTCGAATTCACCAAGAATTTCGATTCGGATTATATTCCTAGTACAACTTACAAGGTTATTACAAAGAAGTATCTGAATAGATTATTATAATAAGATGTCGTCATCTAAAATAAGAGTATATTCTTGTAGGAATTGTTATTTGGAATTTTATTACGAAAATTACATCACACACTGTCCTTTTTGTGGAAATAAAGTAAAGTATGTTGGACGAATTCAAGAAAATGAAATCGAAGGACCAATCTATACGTTAAAATACTCTACTGGAGAAAAAATGCGAAAGAAAATAGAAGAGGAAGAAGCAATTAAAGAAGCAGAAGAATCTTGGCATTTATGGGAGGAATAATTAAAATGTATTGGAAAGTTCCGGATTATTTAAAAAGATACATAAGAATACAAGATGTATTGAAAAACATATTCAAACCTTGTGACTGCGGAGAAGAATTAAAGAAATGCATCAAAGATAAAGAATACTTTGCAAGAAGAGCAGAAACATTATCAAGAGCTTTAGCGAAATCCATAAACCTTCCTGAACCGCCAGATCCATCAAAAGAGATGGAAGAAGTCAATCCATGGAAATTTATAGCTAAATACGGTAAATATGATATACTAACTGCTGATAAATATTACTACACGCTGCCACTAAATACATGGATAAAAATTTTAAGTCCTATTCAAACTCAAGTAGAAAAGATATTACCGAAATGGCGAGTAGATGTTGCTGATTGTGATGATTATGCATTGGTTATGGCATCATTCGTAGCTGCTGTATTTGCAAAACCGTATTATGATAAGCAGGTAGCATTTGCTATTACTTGGTCTCGTTCACATGCTTATAATTCATTCATAACTACAGAAGGTACATGGGAAATATACGAGCCTCAATCTAATGCTATTGTTGGGCGATTAGGAAAAACTACAGGAATTTATAAAACAGAAAAGATATGGTTTATGGGATAGTGAGAATATTCGGTCTGCTTGTGATAGGTATTTTACTAAGTATTTCTCTGAGTCAGTTTCTAATGATGGATTCAACTGATTCTCATCCTTATATTGACGGCACTTATGTCTGTCGAGACTTCAGTAGAGACTTAATTCTTTCAGCTTCTAAATATCATATTTATCTCGATTACATTTATGTCCCAGAAAAGAATCATATGATGGTTGGATTATATAATCCTCTCAGTGATACTATAACACTTATTGAACCTCAGAACGATAACATAATTGGAAAGATTAGTGAAAATGATAATCATTATGTTAGAATACCGGTCTGGAATAAAAATACGTACTATCTAAATGCTGCTTATTTTTAAATTCTAAAGTTTTTTTTATATATTTTGTTAGAGATGAATTATGTAGAAGCAGACATGGTAAAGATACCATACGGATATCTAAAACTGTGGCTGTATGCTCCGTATATGAGTAGTATGCGGGTTCTAACAGATTTGTACGATAATAAACGAAGGATAATAGCCTCGGATATAGCAGGAGACATTGAGTTTCTTGAACCATAAGAATAAGTAGTTAAATATTTAAATTGCATGAGACGCTCATATTCGCTGTTTAACGCAATCTTTTCACTAAGACAATATAAATGTATCATCACCTAAAAATATTGCGTCTACGGTCAAATATGGAGGAATTTTGAGGCTATGATTCAAATCTCAATTAAAAATAAAATATTTAGGGATGTATTAGAAACTATCGTTCCTATACGTGAAGAAACTATATTGAAATTCACTAAAGAAAGCTTGAGTTCTAAAATTGCTGACTATGGTAGTATAGCATTAGTGGATGTTTCTATTCCTACTGGATTATTCAATGACTACATTTTGGATGAAGATATCGAAGTGGGATTTAATGCTAAGAATCTACTATTCTATACCAAATTAGGTGGTCCTGAAGATAACATCAAAATTGAAATCACAGATAGATTCAAGATGCTTTTAGATAATTTCGAAATTGATATGGATATTCTCGATCCTACTTACATGACTTCAGTTTCAAAACTCCCTGATGAATTCGAATGTAAATGCTTAGTTGATATAGAAGAAATAAGAAAAATTGCACGTGCAGCTAATCAAATCCGAAATGATACTCTTATCTTCGAACTCGATAATCTTCATGAGAATCTAACTATTTCTACAGAGAGTGAAGAAGAATCCATTAAGGTTGAAACTTATGTGATTGATACTTCCAATAAAAAATCCACCCATAACTTAAAATCCGCCTATCCTGTCGATTTCATTCTTAGTATTACTAACACTCTGTATAACTTAGGTATACAAGAAATAGAAATGGGATTCGGTAATGATTTTCCTATGCAACTGTCAAGTTCTTTAGATGAAACCGGTAGGGTAGTTTATTATATTGCGCCTCGTGTTATCGACTAACTCAAAATCTTGCATGAGAACTTCATATAACGCCGTCATTAAAATATTTTTGCCTTGGGTATATAAAACTATTACCTTTATTATTTTATTGCGTCTATAAGTGAATATGGGCAAATTATGCAAATTTAATTATGACTCCCAATAGAAAGTTTAAGAATGTTGATGATTTACCTCTTGAAGATTCTCAAAAACGATATGTTCTTGAATGGCTTGCATGGAAATTCTACGGCTTACTCATAAAACTCGATATAGAAGATGGATATTGTAAATCTTATGATCCATTATTAATCGAAGATGATAAATGTCATAGTTATGTATTTGATTTAGGTAATGGTGGTAGACACCATCCTTATAAAAACTTACGAGAAATAGAAGATAGATTGTTTAATGAAGTAGTTAAAAGAATAAAAGAAGAGAGGATATACTAAGTAGTAAAACTATTAAGAAATACGTGTAGATTGATTCAAGAAATTCAGTGTACTTGTTTATCTACACGCTATATGAATATCATTATTGATGCTATACAAGCTATCCTGCTCCAGCTAAATCACATGTTACGGTCACAGATGTGCTGGATTTATCTGATTTTGCATATACTTTAGTAGAAATACAAGTATCAGAATCTCGCCATAAATCCAATCCATCTTGACCATCCAAATCAAGATAGTGCGTTCCGGTAGCAGTATATGTCTTTTCGACGTAGGCTGTGTTTCCACTATCCCAGTTTGTTTCTACTTTAACAGTAATATTTTCACCCGTAGCAAATGAACCTCCTACTACTATCTTACATACATCTAAAGAAGACATCATCCCACTAGGACTCGTGATATTAGTAGCAGAACCATAACTGTCAGATGTTCCAACTTGTACTGATTGTGATGTAATTTTAAAACTGTCGGTACTGAATCCTCTGTTATCTTTTACAATTGTATTTGTTCCTCCGACTACTATTGACTTCTTAGTTGCATGACTTAGGTCGTTAAATCTAATCGTGTGGTGGTCACCTGTCACATTAATAGCATCTGTATTCCCTATGTATAGCGGACCTATCACATTATTTTCAAAAACATTATAACTTCCAAGTATAGTAACTGGTGCGTGACCGTTGTAACCTCCACAATTTTGAAGTCTATTCCCAGATGCTATATTCTGACTCCCTTTCAATCTCATTGGATAATCTCTTACACCATTTAAATGGTTATTGGATATAATGCATCTTTCTGCTTCGATTAATAAGCCCCTGGCTGCATCTTCTACTTGATTTCCTTGAATTATTGTTCCATCGGTGCCAGTTGGAACTCGTATCGTATAGCTATTGAATGAATTAAAATAATTATTGATTATTCTGACATGACTGAAATTGGTACCCAATTCAATACCATAGCCTGGAGCATTTCTTAGTACATTCCCCTCTATTAAGATATCATCTCTTCTAGTACAATCTTCAGCTAGCATAATTAATGAGTGCCCATTACTTGCATTTTCTAAAATGTTTCCCATTATCACAACATGTCTTCCACAACCCTTGTGAAGACATAGTACTGTATAATCGTCGTCATGTAGATAGTTATTTATCACCCATGCATAGTCTACACCATTGAGATGAATCTCATGCTCTCTACAATGATGTACATGATTTTTGATGTACCAGTGGTAGGATCCTGACGTTTCTATCCCATCACCCATAGAATGGTGTACGTGTAAATTTTCACATAAGAAATTATCTACCCATGTAACACCCACAACGTGCGGTGTTTTGTCATATACACTTTCATCTTGATTATCTCTATTGCCATCAACTTGGAAGTTTCGTAGTATTAAATTCTGAATGTGATTATCTTCTTCTCCAAGAAGTTTAACTGCACCATAATCACTTTCTTCTCTATAATCAGCCACTTTAAGTATTGTCATCCAGCCTTGACCTTCAAGAATAACATAATCTCGTTGTATGGAGATAGGAGAATTTAAAATGAATGTTCCTTCTCCTAATATCACTCTGCCACCTTCACTAGGCAACGCATCGATAGCACTTTGTATTACACCTCTATCGTCTATCCCAGCTCCTTGCTGCATAATTATGTCACCATCTGCCTCTTTTGCATAAATTGTATTGTTATCTTTATATACAATAACCGTATATCCTCCTTCTACATACTTCATTTCATTCAAAAACTCTTCAAGATATGCTACTCGCGCTTCCAAACTCGATATATTAGAGCTATATACATATCCAGCATAAACATTTTGCCATCGTTTATCCGAGCTTCCTAGGTCTTGCTGATTATCCTCATCGGGTATAACATTTGCATAACTGACAGTAATATCAACAAATCCAGGACCCCATGGGATTTCGAGGCGAGGAAGTAAAGCAGGTTGAGGCGCACCTGTACTCATGATTATCTTACCAGCGGTTCCGGGCGTTAGTTGTATACTTGCAGGAGCAAAAATATCTTCTGCTTTTAGCATAAGACCATCTGCTGAGTCTCCAACTATATTTCCATCGACTTTGAAATTACCACTACTTTCTACCGTATCTCCGGAATAAGAATCAATTGTATCTGTCTGCAAACCTGCCTCACATTGGAGCAGACCTATCATTGGCTGGGATCCATCTCTTGAGAGTTTATTCTCACTTAAATTCTGAATTGAATATTCTAATGCTGAACAATTACAGCTAACATTTTCTGAACCAATCTTACGAGGAGTACAAACTAAGACATTAATCAATCCACTACTATTATCTTCAGCATAATTCTCCAAAGCAATAGCTATACCCATATCACCAGATTCTGCTTTGCATGCTACACCTCTTTCCGTATAAGTTCCAATGAAATCGCCTCGATAGATATTATTTGAACCGTTTACCCTTACTTTTGTTCTACCTTCAGTTAGAATAAATCCTGTATCAAGACTCTTTATATCCTCTATTGCTACACCGAGAACTAAATCATCACCTTTTGTAGTAGTAGTGTCAACAGCATAGGGTCGATGCGTGTTTTTTTCCTTAATTACAATAGAATATGCTGGTATATCATAAGTCTGATAATTTTTGTATAATCTGATCTTACGTTCAATTAGCGGATAGTGATAGTCATTGCTCCAAAAATCATCAATACTTTGAGAATGGAGACCGGTAATATATTCGCCATATCCCACGGTATCTTTGATGTAATTAGCACTAAAGAAATTATAATCAGCATTTCCACTGTCTTCATAGATACCGTTACCGGTTT
>Ga0190361_1000925_pt1 | contig 11296 bp, 11 predicted proteins | sample 48721845_MG_FD_161273 | JGI IMG/M metagenome (GOLD analysis project Ga0190361, IMG submission 161273) | Hydrothermal vent microbial mat bacterial communities from Southern Trench, Guaymas Basin, Mexico - 4872-18-4-5_MG | ecosystem: Environmental > Aquatic > Marine > Hydrothermal vents >...
TAAACACCAAGCGAGTTATAAGCTATCGTTACATCTACCTTTTCAATTGTGGCAATATCAAACTCCTCCCAGTTTCCCTGAATAAACTCAATATCCTCAACACATTCAGATTCTGCATATTTTTTTGCATACTCAAGCATTTTCTTTGAAATATCCAAGGCATATACCTTTTTAACAATCTTCGCTATTGGAACAGATAGCCTTCCTACACCACATCCAATATCTAGTACAATATCATCTTTGCTCAGATTAAGACCCTTAACCTGCTGCATTGTTCTCGACCTTGCATTTTCGGAACACACCATTTTTTGAAAACGATTTGATGCCTCACCATCCCAGAATTTCCCCACTTCTCCATTCATAACCCACATGGGGTATTTCTCAGCCTTCCAGATTTCATCCCAGTCAATCAATTTTGAAACCTCCTATTATATGTAAACAGGTACCTTAAGTAAATCTTTTTCAGATACAGGAATAACAACAGGAAACCCATCTACCATCTTTATAATTACAGGAACATCGAATAATTTCTCTATATTTTCTTCTGAGACCACCTCTTTTCCACCATAAGAAAAAATATTCCCATCCCTCAATAACAGGAATTTATCTGCATACCTCAAAGCAATGTTAAGCTCATGCATTACAACCACAGTGGCAATCTGCCGAGTACGGGTAACAGATTTTATCAGGTCCATTACTTCGATCTGGTTTTTCATATCGAGGTTGCTGGTTGGCTCATCCAGCAGCAAAACCTTGGGTTCCTGTACCAATGCCCTCGCAATCAAAACTTTTTGAAACTCTCCCCCACTTAGTTCTTCTACCGACCTAAAAGCTAAATATTCAAGATCTAGGGTCCTCAGGACTTTCCGGGTAATTTCAACATCTCTTTCTGTAATATCCCACTTTATATACGGTTTTCTACCCAGCAGAACAGCATCAAACACCGTAACATTTACCGAGTTAGATCGTTGAGGGATATAACCTATTTTTTTTGCAATCTCAATTCTTGAAAGTTCGTTTATATCTTTTCCATCAATAAGGATTACTCCATTTTTTGGTTTGAGTATTCTATCAATACACCTTAAAAGCGTTGATTTACCAGCTCCGTTTTTCCCGATTATTGCACACATCTCTCCTCTTTCTATACCGAAAGTCACATTATTGAGTACCGGTTCGCCATTATACGAGAAGGACACTCCATTAATCTCAATTATCATCTGCCTCTCCTTTAAATTGGTCTTTTACATTCATTTTATTTTACGTATTCGCTGTTTAAGGTGAAATTCAAGTTTTCATCTCTTTTTATCCATCAAACAAAATGCGTTCTTTGATACCCAATTCTTTATCCATCATCATCTTCTGCTTCTAGCCAGAAGATAAATAAATAAGGGAGCCCCCATAAAAGAAGTTATAACTCCAACCGGCAGGATCACAGGTGAAATCACGTTTCTTGCCAGAGTATCGGAAAGAAGGAGGAGTATACCTCCGAATATTGAAGAAATTGGCACAAGAAACCTGTGATCATTGCCTATTATTCTCCTTGCACTATGCGGAGCTACAAGTCCGATAAATCCTATAATTCCCATAAATGATACTACTACTGAAACTACAAGAGATGAAACAACCATACTGATAAGTCTGACACTCTGGGTTGATACTCCAAGCCCTTCTGCAACCTCATCTCCACTTTCCATTGCATTATAGTTCCATCTATTTAACATGAAATACACAAGAGCAAGAAAAATAACAATACTCATAACCCCAATCTGTTTCCAGCTAGCCCTTCCGATATCACCAAAAGTCCAAAATACAATCGATGCAACCTCCATATCAGTTGCAAAGTACTCAATCAAAGTGGTTCCAGCTATAAAAAGAGACCCCATCGCAATCCCAGATAGAATTACAGCTCCAGGGGCAAGTCTTCGCCACTTTGCCAGAACAAGTATGATAACAACACCAATAAGCGATCCGGTAAAGGCTGAAATTGGGGTAATGTAAACTGACTTTACTATTACAGCATCAGCAGTTGAGGAGTGTATCTCACCAGCATTCAAAAACACGATGGCAAACGCAGCACCAAAAGCCGCCCCATGAGAAATACCAAGAGTATAAGGAGATGCAAGAGGATTTTTTAACACACATTGCATTATCAATCCAGAAACAGCAAGTCCAATACCTGCAATCGTAGCAGCGGTAATTCTTGGTAGCCTTATCCTCCATACTATCAGAGAGCTTTTATCCATAGTTTCTGAGGAAAAAATCGAGACAATTCCCGTTAAAATCTCTCTGAATGTAAGGCGAAAGGGCCCAAGAGAAACTGTGTAGATAAATAACAGTACCAGTATGCTTAAAAGTAACAAACCAAGGTTTAGTTTTTTCCTTGTATATTCAAAATAATCTGCTGGAGGTCTTTTAAAAATCAACATATAAATGTTCTCTTCTTCAGTTTACTGAAAGTTCTGAAAATAAAGTCCAATCTCCTTGATAATTTCTCTATAAAAAGTCAATACATTCTCGAATCCCATATTTAGTTACCTATTGATAGCAACAAATCAAGACCCAACTAATCAAGCCTTTTAAAACCTCCAAAATCTCTTTTCATCTCTTTATAAACCGGCTTCCCAACCAGGAATTCATAAATTTCATCCGCCTTCTTAGCAGCATCAACATCTCTGAACTTTTCAGGATATATAACCTTCCCTATAAAATAGGCGTCGGCTATTGCAGTACCAATATTGGTTGTGTAAAAATTGTATGGGAGTATTCCAAAAACCCTCTTTTCCCTAACAGCTTTTAAAGATCTGAAAAGAGGATCTGACAGGTCCCTTTCAACAAGCCTGTATCCACCTTCATCGATGAAAATATAATCAGGATCCCATTTTAAGATTTGTTCTTTGTCTACAAACAGGTGTCCGCTTTTCCCTGTTGAATCTGCCACATTTTTCGCATTTACAGCATCAAACGGAGGGTAATTTGCACTGGTACTTTCTATCCCATGTATCCCTTTATAACCGATGCCCCCAACATAAACCGTAGGTCTTTTATCCTCAGGTACATCACCTGTTCTTGCTTTTAAATCTCTCTCTGCATTTTTGATGTAATCAATCACCTTTTGGGCTCTCGCCTCACTTTCAACTATTCTACCAATTATTTTTAGAGACTCATAAACATCCCTATCAAAGGTCGCAAGTTTTCCATATGAAAGTAACACCACAGGTATACCCACCTTTTTTTGATATTCATCAGCTTTCTTCCCGTTCATATATGTGATAAATATTACATCTGGATTAAGACTGAGAACCAATTCAGGGTCTGGTCCACTATTTATAGAGGCAGGTCCTCCCGCACCAATTGACGGAAGTGCAAGTAAACCAGGGTTTGCAAGAACATAAGGTCTTCCTGAAGGACCCCAGTTTTTTTCCGATTGCTCTATACCCACTATTTTTTTCTGAAGGCCCATATAACATAGCAATCTCAGGGAACCAGGGCCTGCACCAATAATCCTTGACACCTTGCTGGGAACAACTACTACTCTCCCCGCCATATCAATGATTGATATGGTTTCTTTTTTACCTGTTGGGGAAGTAGAATCAGTACCATAACCTATATTGTAAGAAACCAGAAGGAGAACAAACGAAACGAGGAAAATAAAAAGTGCAATCGATTGTAAACCCTTTATTTTCATATTTTTCTCCATAATCAGGTGTTTTATGTGTTACTATTATAATCGAATGTGTTACAAAAAGTCTACAAAAAAATTATACTATATACTAGATTTCAACAACAGTCAGAGCTTCATTTGCTGAAAATATCTATCGATTTTGATACAACTGTCACCCAAATTCTATCTCTTCTACTTATTATTATACCATTTTAAAATGGCATCCACGGTAGCATTTATTACAGAGTATGCAATTGGTGAAGAAGTAAGAAGCGGGTGAGTACCAATCTGTAACGCATCAATCTCCATATCAGTCATTCTGTTCTGGATTATAACGGAATACATATTAATCAATTCACCAACTGACTCTCCACCCTTCACCTGTGCTCCAAGAAGAATATGTGAGTATCTGGCATATATTAGTTTTGTGTATATCTTTGTTGCTCCAGGAAGCTTGCCCGGATGCCTATTAACGGTCTCGTTAATTCCCACTACATAGTCAATTCCAATTGATTTTGCCTTTGCCTCGGTCAATCCTGAAACACCGAAAGCGGTATTGCCAATCTTGGTTGAAAATGTTCCAAGTGTTCCCGGAAAAACCTTGAGTACCTTAATATTGTACAGATTTGAGCCGGCAAGTCTCCCCTGAGCCATAGCCGTGGATGCAAGCATAATACTTGAATATTTTCCAGTAAATGAACATCTCTTTCGAGCACAATCACCCACAGCAAAAATATTATCCCTGGACGTTCTGAGATATTCATCCACCTTTATACCGTACTTTTCATCTACCTCAAGGTCGAACTTTTTTGCAACATCGACATTGGGTCTATACCCAGCAGCTACTATAACAATATCTGCAGAGATGGAATCACCATTTTCTAGCAGAACAGCCTCTACAGATTCATTGCCTTTTATCTCTTTCACTCTGCTGTTGAGCAATATCCTTAAACCTTCACTTTGCAAAATTTCCGCTGCCATATCGCCGAATTCTTTATCCATTGCAGCTGGTAACAACGATTCTTCCATCTCGATAATTGTTACGTCTTTGCCTATTTTTAAAAGTTCATCAGCAATCTCAACCCCTATGAAACCACCACCAATTATTACAATTTTCTTAGCATTTTCAATAGCCTCTTTCATTTTTCTTAAATACTCAATATCCTTCCTTACCACCCAAACACCTTTTTTCTCTATACCTTTGAGGGGTAGAACAAGAGGCTGAGAACCTGTAGCAAGCACAAGTTTATTGAAAGAAACCATTTCTCCACTTTTAAGCTCAATGTTGTTTCCATCTGAGTCCATAACCTCATCAACAATCAGGTCAATATTGTTTTTTTGAAGAGGAGCATCTGGAAGAATATTATCTTCGACCTTATCAAGCGTCCCGAACATATAAGGTATGCCACATGGGACCAGAGCTACCTTCTCCTTTCTTATCAATGCTATTTTTTTATCCGGATAAGTGTTTCTGACAGAAATACCAGCCGTTACTCCCGCCGGCCCGCCACCAATTATAACAACATCGTAGCTTTTCATTAATACCCTCCTGACAGGTTATTTTGATCAAACGAAGATAATACAATGTCAAAATTTTGTCAATCATAATGATAATGATAATTATTATCACTAATAAAATATTAATAAAATACTTCACACAATTATAGTACTGCTGACAAACCTTTTACTGGTTTTCTTTCCCCCCACTTCTGAGAAAGAATCTCAAACCAGTCAGAAGACCATAAAACTGAAACTTATAACTGTGGCAGAGCGAATTGGTCAAGCAGGATGCTTTTTAATTCCATTTTTCTACCGTATAAGGTTAAAAGTTACAATTGAATATGGAGCACTCGGTATCATGATATTGCTCATGGGAGTATACTATTGTTGCTGGATTCGCTATATGATCCTCGGTAGAAAAGAGGAACTACTGTATACCTCTATGTGCGGAATTCCCATTCCAATGGCATTAACCCCCGTGTTCTATTATCTGGTGGCTTCCATAATGCTGAGGTCATTATGGCTCCTAATAAGCTCGGCAGTATTTGGGGTAGCTCATATTACCATTAGTTGGTTAAGTTCCAAGGAAGTTATTAAAAACAAAAATAATCGATGTTAAATCTTTTTATCTACCACAGATATCAATTTAACGGCAAATTATTTTTAAAAAACTGAAAAATCATGTACAATAAATATATTATCAACAAATAAAAAACCACGTTCGGGGGCTCACCGTGAAACGATACTTAATACCAATTACAATAATAATTGTCCAATTGGTTACGCTGAGCGCCTTGGGGGAGGCGAAAATGGAAATAGAAAGGAACAATAGCTATTCTACTATTAAAAAAGTAGTACTTTTTAATACAGGAATCGGATATTTTGAACGAAACGTTATGATAAAAAATGGAACACCATTAAAACTTACATTTAAGAGCGACGAGATAAATGATGTTCTTAAAAGCATTGTCTTTTTCGACGTTAAAGGTGGGAAAATAGAGAGAATCGACTACCCCTCTAAACTTCCACTGGATAAAATGCTGGAATCCTTTAGTATTAATATTTTAGAATCTGAAAAACTCTTTTCTATCCTCAAACAGCTAAAAGGAGAACTAATTGAAGTAAAAACGGACAAAGTATACAGAGGAATGATAGTAGGTGTCGAGATGCGACAGCGAGATGACAACTCTGTTGGATACTTAAATCTCTTTACATCTGAGGGACTCGTTTCTATATCATTCGATAGTATAAAAAAGATCCGTTTTCTCAACCCCGAAATCGAATCTCAATTCAATCAATCTCTCAAACTGATTGCCCGGGAACATAACAGGGAAAAGAAAGAACTTATCCTTCATTTCTCTGGTTCTGAAAATGGGAATTTCAGGCTGGCTTACATCCTCCCTACTCCCATCTGGAAAATGAGTTACAGACTGGTAATAAATGAAGATGATAAGGTGCTTCTTCAGGGATGGGCAATAATTGAAAATACCACTGAGGAAGATTGGAGCAATATTTCTCTCACTCTTGTATCGGGAAATCCCATATCGTATATCATGGATCTTTATACCCCAATTTTTGTGAAAAGACCCGAGATAGAAATACCCCTACCCCCTGAGATAAAACCTCGGATATACCAGGGAACAATTGAGGAAGAGGAAGAATACACTGAATACGAAATCGCACCTTCAGAAATTCACGAAAAACGGATAAGTAAAGCACCAAGCAGGGCAGCCCAGATAACCCCGGAAGTGTTTACTGCAGGCAAGGAAATGGATATCACGGGTGGTGTAAAACAAAGAATAATGGGGGAAGTAAAAGGGGATTTCTTTTCTTATACAATAGAGCATCCCATTACCATCCCCGTCCGGAAATCCACCATGATACCTGTAATAAATACAACAATAACAGGCAAAGAAATGGTTGTTTACAACGAAAATATTCTCGAAAAACATCCTCTAAATGGCTTCGAGATTAAAAATACTACAGGTATGTATCTCTCAGGTGGTCCAATCACTGTATTCAAGGAAGGTACATTCGCAGGAGATGCTCAAATAGAAACACTTGCTCCCGATGAGAAAAGGCTGATTACCTTTTCCGTAGACCTTGATACCGAAATAGTGGCCGAGCGAAAGAGTCTTCCACAGCTTATAGAATCGGTAAAAATCGTTCGGGGAGTTCTTGAAAGCAAAATAAAGCTGCAGAGGAGCATTTTGTATAGAATAAATAACAGAGGAAAGAAACCAAAGAACTTACTCATCGAACAGAATATTGATCCAGATTGGAAACTTATAAAGCCTGCAAAACCCTATGAGTTAACCCGTACCATGTACAGATTCATGCTAAAAATTCCAGGAATAGAGTCCAGGCAGCATTCGAGAAGATTTGAAGTAATTGAAGAAAAAATAATAGGAAAAAAAGTAGCACTGCTTGGTACAGATACCACAGAGATAAACTTCTATCTAAAATCAGGAGAGATAAGCGAGAAGGTGAGGAAAGCTCTTGAGAGACTGGTAAAACTGAAAGAAGATCTGGCAAAAATGGAAGAAGATTATAGAGCTATACAGGATAGATATGTAAGTTTAAGTAAAGATCAAACAAGAATCAGAAACAATATGCGGAATCTTGATAAAAACTCCAATCTGTATAAAAGGTACGTTGAAATACTTGAAAAGCAGGAGGATGAAATAGAGAAGATCCTAGAAGAAAAAGAAAAACTATCAGAAGCGATCTCTGAAAAAAAGAAAGAAATTGGAGAATACATCAATTCTCTGGATATTGAATAATCTATGGTAAATGTACCAAACAAACTCCTGTTCTAAAAAGTAATAAGGAGGAAAACCATATGGGATATAAAACAAAGTCATGGCAGGAGAAACTTGAAGATAGCAAAGATCTGCCAAAGGATTATGAAAAAAAATTCTATAGATTCTGATCTGATCTTTAAAATGAAAGAGGCAAGTTATGAAAAAATCAGTAAATCATTATTTTTATATATTTGTAATTATAATTGCACTCTTTATCCAGGGGAGTATTCCCGATCATTCAACAAACTGGAAATTATCTCATAATAAAAACCATCTATCAGCTGATGTATCACTGTATAATAATAACTCTACCGCTTCAATCCTCCCTGTAAATAACACCTTTGCAGCAAACAACATAATAGAACCTTCAAAAGGCACATTTTTAATTGCAAGTCCAGGATTGATTGATCCAAATTTTTCAAAGACTGTCGTGCTTTTAATCGAGTACAGCGAAAATGGAGCTGTTGGCCTTATAATAAACAGGCCATCGGATGTAAGGGTAAAAGAGATAATTCCTAAAGTAAGAGGTGCCTCAATTCGCAATAAAAAGGTCTTCATTGGGGGACCTGTTTCAATCTATCAATTATTTTTCATGGTTATGTCTGATAAAAAACCAGAGGATTCATACAATGTTTTTGATAATGTTTATCTGATACCAGATCTGAATAAAGCCAGCAAAGCTTTACCGAGAAGAATAATAAAAAATCAGCTCAGAATATATGCAGGGTATTCTGGCTGGGCACCTGGACAGCTCGACCATGAAATTGCAAGGGGAGACTGGTATTTGATAAAGGCTGATGTTAACAGCATCTTTTTTAAAAATCCCGAAGATGTATGGCCGGAACTCATAAAAAGAAGTACAGCCCAGTGGGTGTAGCAACAACTCAGCATTGAATCATATTAAAATATAGAAAGCTGCCAGTCGCAAATATATCACAACAGGTGTATCCAGAACTTAAAGAAGATATTTTGCATAAAACCCGGCTTGAATAGTAAAATATCGGGAATTTGTATTACTCAGATTCTTCCAATCGTTAAAAATATGGTAGTCAAGCCCAATTTCAACTCCTCCTATCATTTTCTCATTTATTAAAAATACTTTCCCGACATTCAAAAGAAGCGATGGATTAAACTTCACAAGATCACTGAAGTACGATTCACTAAGAGTGGCATTGTAGCCATAATCATTATTGTAAGATTTTCCTGAGGAAGAAACGAGGATATTAAGGCCTATACCGGCTCCTTATCGGTATAGACACTTAATTCATATTCATCTCCTCCCGCACCTGCTATTCCTCCAGTACCGGTAACTCCCAGAAGTATACTTCCCCGTGGCAACTCTTTATACTGTTTCTCTGCCTCCAGTCCTTTCCGTTTGGAATCTTCTCTCTCTGATTTTGCATCTTCCTGCTCTCGGGCAGGTTGTTTTTCAATCTGGGGCTCAATCTTCTCTCCTGATGAAAGCTCAAGGGGAGAAAGGGAAAAATCATCCACCTTCCATGTACCATATTCAAAAATCCACACCACCTCTTTTATCTCGTCATCTATTCTGTAGATCGTTCTTATTCTTTCAATCTCGCCTATCCGCATGCTGTCAGCAGGATTTATCCCCACATATGTAATTAATGGTATCTTCCCACCTTTCATTATCTCAAGATCGATATGGGCAAGTATAGCCGATTTCATCGTCTGGATTGGATCGCCGAAAAAACTTTCTTCCCAGTAATTGTAATTCTCGGTTCCCTGGAAAAAATTAAGCATTGATATAAAACTATTCCATCCCTGTTTTCCAACAAAATCGTATGATACGAGATATTCCAGTTTTCTGTAATCAAGCTCTTCACTCATCAACTCTCCTGCGAGTATTTGAGCATTTTCCTCAAGCCTATTCTTCAGAAGAGTTTGTTATAATAAAATTCTCCCCATCCTCCACCATCTGCAAATGAATAGAAAAAATCTGCTGTATTATAATCGCCACTCTGTTCAAAGTACCTCCCAATACTATTGAAAGTTTCAATAGTAGAGCTATGGTACCTCACCTTTACTATGGGAATGAACTCTTTAAGGTCTCCAAATACAATTGAAGGTGAAACAATCACGGGAATAAAAATTGAACCAATAAGCAAAGCCAAAATCATCCACCTGTTAAAACTCTTCATTCTGTGCTCCTGTTAATCATTTATACTTTACACTCACAATCTGCCATCACCAATAATCATTCAAAAACATCAAAACCATGGAATCAAAAAGGCGTAAAACACCCATATAGCCTGTAACAATAAATCTAAAAACTCACACAAACAATAGTTTTTTTATTAAATTACTATAAACCCTTAAAGTTCTCAGAGTAAAACAGTCATACATAAAAACCAATGGTTTTAAATGGTATTAGATAGTAGATAAATCAGGTTGGATTATCTTAAGGATTTTTCATTTTAAATCCATTTATTTAAAATCTATTATAGGTAATAAAATTTCATCATAAAAACAGGTCACACTTTTTGAAGAAATTCTTCTTTATCTCCATTATTCTCTTCCTCAAATAAATCTGTATACTTCTCTTCGACAAGAACAAGCACCCTATCTTCCTTTTGCACTTTAAAATCAGGCTCCGGATTGTGTACTTCTGTGCCATCACTTCTCTTTATTTTAACCACTTTTAATACATTGGGTGTTTCAAGAATCTCAGAAACACTTATCTCCTTTCTCATATGCTTATACAGCTTCAATGAATAACCCATTATCGGTATTGTTGAAACCTCCAACTGATTCTCTTTAAGTTTCTTACTGTACTCAGAAAGGATTAATTGTGCCATCTGCTGACCACCGATTCGTAATGGATATATTACCGAATTAGCACCTGCACGAAGCATCCTTTTCTCGCCATCTGCCTTATATCCTCTTACAATTGTCAATAATTTCGGATTTATCTCTCTTGCAGCAAGCGTTACATACATGTTGAGTGAATCATCTCCAAGACATACAACTATTCCCCGTGCCCTTTTGATTCCGGCTTCGATCAGGGTATCATCGTATGTAGCCTTACCTTTGACAACCAGATAATTCTTCATCATTGCAAACTCAGCTATACGCTCATTATTTTTCTCATCTTATTTTCCTCGATAATAGCTATAAAATTCTTTTCCAGAAAACTCTTTGCAATCTGTCCTGCAAGTACCGCAGCAGTGCTCAGGCCAAGTACTATAAAAAATAAAGTAAAGATCCTTCCATCCAAGGAAACTTGAAATCCACAAATTTTAATAACTATGTACGTAATTCATTGAAAAATATGTTGATATATTTTTTTATCATAGTTATCACTAATACTATG
>Ga0190361_1000926_pt1 | contig 11284 bp, 12 predicted proteins | sample 48721845_MG_FD_161273 | JGI IMG/M metagenome (GOLD analysis project Ga0190361, IMG submission 161273) | Hydrothermal vent microbial mat bacterial communities from Southern Trench, Guaymas Basin, Mexico - 4872-18-4-5_MG | ecosystem: Environmental > Aquatic > Marine > Hydrothermal vents >...
TGAAGCAATGTTTGTGGTAAGAACTGTTGAGGAGTTAATCTCAAAAGGTGTCTCTTTGAACGATGTAGCAATTCTATATAGAACTAACTCTCAATCAAGAGCATTTGAAGATATACTAATACGCTCTGGTATTCCGTATAGAATAGTGGGAGGAATCAAATTCTACCAGAGGAAGGAAATAAAAGATATAATCTCCTATCTAAGACTTCTTCTAAACCATAAAGATTTTCTCTCCCTTGAAAGAGTGTTTTCATTTCCAAAAAGAGGAATAGGAAAGAAAACTATTGAAAGAATAAAAATGGAGATAACTTATGGAAAAGATATGGTTCAGGCAATTGAAAGTGTGATAAAAGAGATAAATCAAGTAAAGATAAAGAAAAATCTCGAAAAATTCAAAGAGAATTTCAAAAAATGGGAAACACTCAAAGATTCTGTGTTTACTCTTGTAGAAACGATTATCAAAGATACAGATTTTAGAGATAATCTTGAAGAGGAGAGAAGGGAAAATATTGATGAATTTCTAAGTATTGTAAGAGATTTTATAGATAGATCAAATACAGAAAATCTGGATGAGTTTCTCTCATACATTTCACTTATAACAGATGCAGATAAAATTGAATCCACCGAGAAAGTTACATTAATGACAGTTCATGCAGCAAAAGGGCTTGAGTTTGATACAGTTTTTGTTGTTGGTCTTGAAGAAGGACTATTTCCCCATTTCAAATCCCTTACTTCTCGAGAAGATGTAGAAGAGGAGAGGAGACTCATGTATGTTGCAATGACAAGAACAAAGGAGAGACTCTTTCTAACTTATGCTTTAAGAAGAACAATAAGAGGAAAACCCGACTTTCCAGAACCGTCAAGGTTTTTGAATGAAATCCCTGATGAATATACGGAAAATCTTGGGGAATATTCTCCCAGAGAAGAGGAATCTGAACCACAATTTGTAAGAGGTGTATCAGTTAGAGAAGGAGAGAGGATAAGACATGAAGAGTTTGGATATGGTATAGTGCTTGAAGTGCATAGTGAAACTAACAATCCTTATATAATTGTTGACTTTGGAGAAGGAAACATTAAACAACTATCATTAAAATATGCACCTATAAGGAAGGAGTGAAAGATGAAAAATGAATTAGGATTAATTCACTGTTATACTGGTGATGGCAAAGGGAAAACAACGGCAGCTCTCGGTCTTGTAATGAGAGCACTTGGTCATCACTTTAAAGTGGGGGTTGTGCAGTTTCTTAAAGGGGTAAGCTACTATGGAGAGCTCTTCTTTCTGGAAAAACTCTATCCAGATGTAAAGTTCTTTCACTTTGGAGTTGACTGTCCAAAATCTTCAGCCATAAGACAGGGATACGACAAATGTGATTTATGTGGAATATGCTTTGTAGATTTCAAAAATCCTGACGAGATCCACCTGAAGTATGTAAGGGAAGCCTGGGAAAAGGCTAAGGAGTTGAGCAAAGAGGTTGATGTTTTAATACTTGACGAAATAAACCTCGTTTTAAGATATAATATGCTACCTATGGAGGAATTCATGGAATTTATAAAAGATAAACCAGAACACCTTGAACTCATTCTTACAGGAAGGGATGCTCCAAAAGAAGTTATAGAGATAAGTGATTATGTGACGGAGATGAGAGAAATCAAACATCCATACGAGAAGGGAATTATTGCAAGAAGAGGCGTAGAATATTAACATGATAATAGCTATAGATGGACCATCTGCATCTGGAAAATCAAGACTTGGAAAAAATTTATCTAAGAAACTAAATATAAAATTTATTGATTCAGGAAAGCTCTATAGGATTATTGCCTATCTTTACATAAAGGAAGGTAAAGGAAAGATAGACAACTTCTTAAAGAGTAAAGACTGGTGGAATGTTTTTCAAGAAAACTTTGGTAATGAACTCTACTCACCAGAGGTTTCAGAGCTCACATCCATTTTATCCACAAATGAATCTGTTAGAGAGACGGTAAATAAATTCCTTAGAGATTTATACACTCATTATAAAAATCTTATTGTTGCAGGAAGAGATATAGGAACAGTGGTGTTTAAAAATGCCGATTTGAAAATATTTTTAACTGCTTCAGATGAGGAGAGAAAGAAAAGGAGAATAAAGCAGATGGAAAGGCTTGGATACTCACCAGAATTTATAGATAAAGAAATTTTCAAACGGGACAAAAGAGACAGCACAAGGAAAATTGCTCCTCTAAAACCAGCAGAAGATGCTATAATAATTGATAACACAAATCTAAAAAAGGAAGAGACTTTTAACATAGTGCTTGAGGAGTTAAAAAAGAGAGGGTTAATATGAAGAAATTTTTAAGGAAACTCGTTTATTTACTGCTATATGTCCTATCCTACACTCTTTTTAAACTATTTTTCAATCTTAAGGTTTACGGTAAGGAAAATGAATTAAAAAAGGGACCAATGATTATTGTATCCAATCATCTTTCTTGGTTTGACTTTCTTATAATGGCAATTTCTTTAAAACCAGATAAATACATACATTTTCTTGCAAAAGAGGAAGTTTTTAAAGGAATACTCAAAGATTTTCTCTACTTTATGGAAATAATTCCTGTAAGGAGAGGGAAACTTGATAGAAAATTAATTAAACAGGGTTTATACTACCTTTCCATTGGAGAAAATCTTGGGATTTTCCCTGAATCCACAAGGAGTCCTGACGGAAAACTTCACGACGAGAATTTTCATGATGGAGCAAGTTATTTCTCTATAAAAGCCGGTGTCCCCATACTTCCTGTTCTTATTAAAGGAAGTTTTGAGGCATTTCCAAGGCATAGGAAACTACCTTCCTTCTTTAAAAAGATAAGAACAAAAGTTTATCCTCCTCTATATCCAGATAGATACACGAAAATGGAATTTACCAAAGAGACTTTATCCCTCTATACAGATGAACTAAAAAAAGTTTTTAGGGAAGGACTTAAGGAGTCATGGTGATGGAAATTGTTCTTTCAGAAAATATAGGTTTCTGTTCAGGAGTTCTATTTGCCTACAAATTATCCTTGAAAGCTCTTGAAGAAGAGGAAGAAGTTTATATGCTTGGCGAACTTGTGCATAATAAAGATGTAAATAGAGAACTTTCAGAGAAAGGTTTAAGAGTGGTAAAAAGTGTAAAAGAAGTACCGGATGGCAAAACACTCATTCTTCCTGCACATGGAGCAAGAAAAGAAGATGTGGAACTTGGAAAAAGAAAAAATCTAAAATTAATCCCTGCCACCTGTCCGTTTGTTGAAAGATCACTAAGAATCGGAAGAGAGGTTTTAAAGAAAGGAAACTCTCTTTTTATACTGGGTGAGAAGAATCATGCAGAGGTAAGGTATCTTTATTCATATTTAAAAAATGATAGAACTTTTGCATTGGGTAAGGAGGACGAAATACCAGAAGTGAAAGGAAAAGTAGAGGTTATTATTCAATCAACCATGAGCGAGGATTTTTACAATTTAATGAAGAATAGGATAACCAAAAAGAATAAAATCATTACATTTCACAATACACTGTGTATGGAAAGTGTGAAAAGGCAAAGAGAGATAAGAAAACTTTCAAAAAGGGTTGACTTACTCCTTGTTGTTGGAGGTCTAAATTCATCCAACACAAAAAGATTGTATGAGATAGGAAAAATGTACACCAGTGCGTATCATATAGAAACTGAAAAAGATATAAAACCTGAATGGTTTAAGGGAGTTAAAGTTGTTGGAATAACTTCTGGCACATCAACACCTATGAGAATAATAGAAAGGGTAAAGAAAAGATGTTTAGAATCGCAATAGTTGGTAGACCAAATACAGGAAAATCAACGCTCTTTAATAGACTCATAAAGAGAAGTAAGTCAGTTACCTGGGAACTTCCAGGAACAACAAGAGATTATGTTTATGGAGAGGGAAGTATAAGGGATAAGAAAGTTTCCTTCCTCGATACTGGTGGAATATCCTTTGAGGGAAGTGAGCTCACAGAGAAAATAAGACTTCAGGTGCAATTAGCTATTGAGGAAGCTGATTTAGTTCTCTTTGTGGTTGATGGAAGCATCGCTGTTGTTCCAGAGGAGGATAAAAAAATAGCAAATATGCTCCATAAAAGCAAAAAAGAAGTAATCATTGTGGCAAATAAGTGTGATATTGGTGAGAAATGTTTAGATCCATTTATCTTCATGGAACTTGGATTTGGAGCTCCTGTAACCATTTCTGCTCTTAAAGGAAAAAATTTAGATGAGCTTTTAGAGTTAATAGATGAGAAAATTCCAAAGGTTCAAAGAGAGCCTTATGCGTATCCAAGGGTAGCAATAATAGGAAAGCCCAATGTAGGGAAATCAACCCTTCTTAATACAATTCTTGGAAAGGAGAGATCAATAGTTTCTGATAGTCCCGGAACAACAAGAGATATAATAGAAAATATTGTGGAGATAGAAGGCGAAAAGTATGTATTTCTGGATACGCCTGGTATGAGAAGGGGGAAACTGAATAAATTTGACTTTGTTATAAGCTTACGGTCTCTAAGGGGTATGAGGGAAAGTGATGTATGCCTTTTTACCATAGATCCAGCAGATGTTTCAAGGACAGATGAGCATCTTGCCGGACTTCTATATAAAAATAAAAAATCAGGAATAATTGTTATGAATAAGTTGGATATTGTGAATACAGAAGAGGTAGAAAAGTATCTTAACGAAGCAGCATACAGATTAAGGCCTATTCTTTTCTATCCCTCTGTCATGATCTCTGCACTAAAAAAAGAGAATCTACATTTACTCTTTAAATTACTAAAAATTGTTAGAGATAACATAGAAAGAAAGTTCTCTGATTCTACGATTTTAAAAACAATTCTTTCAATAGTAACAAAGAATCCTCCCCCAAGAAAAGGAAAAAGGTTTTTAAAGATATATGATGCGAGAATTATAAAGAAAAACCCAAAAACCATTCTAATAACTGTTAATTTTCCTGATATAATTAAAGATGACTATAAGAGATATCTTACCTCAAAATTTAGAGAAGAATTTGACTTAAAAGGTGTATTTATTGATATAATATTTAAAAAGAGGGAGAAAAGGTGAAAGTAGGTATAATTGGTGCTGGAGGATGGGGAACTGCGCTTGCGCTTCACTTATTCAGAAAAGGAATAGATGTAATTCTCTGGGTTCACTCAAAAGAGACCTTTCAGCTAATAAAAGAGAAGAGAGAAAATATCTATTACCTTCCAGGCTTTATAATACCCGAAAAAATAAAGATATATCTGGATCTTAAACCTGTTGTAGAAAGCTCAGATTCCATCATCCTTGTAGTTCCATCTCAACACATGAGAGAGATTCTAACCTCTCTAAAAGAAACCTCTTTAGGAAACAAAACATTTCTTATTGCTTCTAAAGGAATAGAGGTAAAAACAGGAATGAGAATGAGTGAAGTTTTTAAGAGTGTTTTGGGAGAAAGGGATATTGCCGTCCTATCTGGACCAAACTTCTCTAAGGAGGTAGCTCTTCGTATTCCAACCGCATCAACAGTGGCTTCCTTTGATATAGATGTGGCGAAATTCTTTCAGAGCCTATTGACAAATGAGTATTTTAGAGTATATACTACAAGCGATATGACAGGGGTAGAGTTAGGAGGAAGTTTAAAGAACCCACTTGCTATTGCGGCAGGTATCTCTGACGGTCTTGGTTATGGCGCTAACACTAAATCTACTCTCATCACCAGAGGCGTAAGAGAAATGATAAGGTTTGGCAATTTGTTTGGTGCCAATGAGAGGACCTTTTTTGGGTTATCGGGTATAGGAGACCTTGTAGCAACCTCATTTTCTCCCCTTTCTCGAAATAGGTGGTTTGGTGAAATGGTTGGAAGGGGGATTAAGGCTAAAAGTATCCTTTCCTCTACAAAACAGGTGATAGAGGGTGTCTATACTGTAAAAGCTGTTTATGAAATGAAGAAAGAAGTGGATATGCCCATAGTTGAAGAGGTATACAGGATAATATATGAGGGTAAATCGCCGATTCTCTCCGTTAAATCATTGATGGAGAGAGAATTGAAAGAAGAAATTTAGTTAAAATTTTTAAAAAAACCTTATAATTTCCTTTGAAAGGAGGAGAGTTTAAAATGACAAAACCAGAATTGGTATCAGCAATTGCTGAAAAAGCTGGAGTAACAAAAAAGGTTGCAGCTGCAACCCTTGAGGCATTTATGGAGACAGTAAAAGAAACTTTAAGCAAGGGGGAAAAGGTTGCCCTTGTTGGCTTTGGTACTTTTGAGGTAAGACAGAGAAAGGCAAGAAAAGGAATCAATCCACAGACCAGAAAGACAATCCACATTCCAGCAAAGAAAGTACCTGCTTTCCGTCCAGGTAAAGACCTGAAGGCATCAGTTCCAAAAAAGTAGTTAGAGGCTTCATCTTATAAAGGGAGAGCAAATTTGCTCTCCCTTTATATTTTTTGTATAATTTATAATAGAAATAAATATTTCTAATTTTCACAGAGAAAAGATGAAAAAGATTAGAGAAAGGATAATAGAGCTAAGAAAGGAACTTGGTTTTACAAGAACAGAATTTGCTGCAAGAGTAGGAGTTTCTGCATCCTACATACATATTATTGAAACCGGAAGACAGGAACCAACTTTGAGGGTTCTTGAAAGTATAGCAAGAGCGTTTGACATACCTATCATATACTTCTTTGAAGACATAGACATTTCAGAAAAACCTGTAGAGAAGCTCGTGTCTATACCCGTAAAAGGAAAAATCTCAGAAAGAAAATTAATCCAATGGGAAGATGGTGGAACTATAACTGTACCTCAGAAATGGGCAGAGAAGAATATGTTTTTCCTCAAATATGAAGGAAGTGGTATAAAAACCTTTGATTTAAAGAATGGTGATTTTATACTCGTATCTTCAGAAGATGTTTTAAGAAATAAGGATAGGGTTATTGTATTATTCGATGACACTTCAAGCTTTGCCACCCTTTCCTTTGAAAGAGGAAACTGGCTATTGCGACCTGCGTTAGAAGGGGATTATACGTATATACTTGAGAGTAAGAAATTTAAGATACTGAAGATCAATAGAATTGTAAGATTAGTTGGAAAGATAGGTAAATAGTTTTCTTAAAGCTTTACTCCTGTGACTAATTTTATTTTTCTCTTCAAATGTGAGTTCTCCTATAGTTTTACCAAGTTCTGGAAGGTAAAATATAGGATCATACCCAAAACCGCCCGTGCCTTTTTTCTCAAACCATATATAACCACTCAGCGTTCCTTCAAAAGCTTTTTCTTTCTCAGTATCCTTATAGACTATAACAGTCTTAAACATTGCCTTCCTTTTCTCAAAAGGCACACCTTTAAGAAGCAATAGCACCTTCTCTATATTTTTATCAAAATCTCCATCTTCCCCTGCAAATCTCTTTGAAAAAACACCTGGTTCTCCACCAAGATAATCAATGATTAACCCTGAATCGTCTGCAATTGTTGGAATTTTTGTTTTTTCAAAAGCATATCTTGCCTTGATAAGGGCATTCTCAAGAAATGTTTTCCCTGTCTCTTCTGGTAATGAAAGCCCGTTAAAATCCTTAAGGGACAGAAAATTTATTTTCAAATCAAACAATTTAGAAACTCCTATATACTCTCTTAGCTTGTGTGGATTTTCAGTAGCCACTAATAGCGTTCTTAAGAAGTTCTTTTTCATAATTTATTATTTCATTTATGCCTTTCCATGCAAATTTAACGAGTTTAAAAAGTTCTTCAACTGAAAATTCTCTCTTTTCTCCTGTTCCCTGAATCTCTATAATTTTTTTCTGTTCGTTCATAATAATATTCATATCAACCTGTGCCTCGAAATCCTCACTGAAGTTTAAATCCAAAAGAATTTCATCAGATACAATCCCTACACTTACAGCACCTATGAAGTATCTAATGGGAAAGTATGGAATTTTTCCTCTCTTAAACATCCTTGAGAGAGCAAGATAGAGAGCGACAAATCCTCCATTTATCGCAGCAGTCCTCGTTCCACCATCTGCCTGTATCACATCTGTATCAATCCACACAGTCATTCCAGGAATTCCTTTTAAATCAACACAGGTTCTTAAAGTCCTTCCTATTATCCTCTGAATTTCCTGACTCCTTCCTTCTATTCTACCCTTATCAATGTCCCTCATAGTTCTTGGATAAGTTGAACCCGGAAGAAGTGAATACTCTGCTGTAATCCATCCCATATTTGTGTTTCTTAAGAACTGTGGTACCTTCTCATCTACCATAGCAGTGCATATAACTTTGGTGTCTCCCATCTGAACAAGAACTGAACCAAGTGGATACTTTAAGAAATCTATCTCTATAGAAAACTCTCTCAATTCATCAGGTTGTCTTCCATCTTTTCTTTTAACCAATTTTTTTCTCCTTTCTTTAAGAAAATTATACATTTAACTGTTTAATATTGTCAAATAAAATTTTTATTAAAGATTAAAAGTAATAAATATTTCCTCTGTAAAAGACAATAGACCAATTCTCTAACAGTTTGACTTATTCTTTAAAAGGAATTAAAATTATCACATGCAGAGAGAGGAGATAGAATTAAGAGGTCATATAATTGATTCAATGATCTTACCTAAGATTTTTGACGTTATTATGAACATGGGGGGTGAATTTGAAATTCTTGAGTTTGAGATAGGTAGAAGAAGAGAACTTCCAAGCTATGCAAAGCTTCTTGTTATGGCAGAAAAAAGAGAACTTCTTGAGGATATTCTTGAGGAACTTCAGAAATTAGGCGCCACTCTTACAGAGGAAAAAGAAGTTAACCTATCTCCTGTAGAGAAAGATGGAGTTGCTCCAGATAACTTTTATTCAACCACAAACCACAAAACCTATATAAGACTTAACAAAAAATGGATATATGTAAAAAACCCTGAAATGGATTGTGTAATTGTGGTTAAGGGAGAAGAGGCGGAAACAAAACCAATAAATGAATTAAAAAAGGAAGAATTAGTCGTTACAGGCTTTGATGGGATAAGAATTGAACCACCAGAAAGACCAAGAGGAAATCTTGGACCATTTGAATTCATGAACAGCGATGTTTCCATAGAGAAACCAAAGGGCACACTTATAAGAGCAGTAGCAAGAGAAATAAAAAATATAAAAGAGAGAAATGGGAAGATTGGTGTTGTGGTAGGTCCTGCAGTTGTGCATACAGGCGCTCATGTTTTTCTTGCGGAAATGATAAGATCAGGCTTTGTGGATGCCTTATTTGGAGGAAATGCAATTGCAGTACATGATATAGAGTATGCTCTCTTTGGAACATCTCTTGGTATAAACATAGAAACAGGAGAAATATCGGAACATGGACACAGAAATCACTTAAGAGCCATAAACACCATAAGAAAGATTGGATCCATTAAGAAAGCCGTTGAAGCTCGTGTTTTAAAAAGTGGTGTGATGTATGAACTTATAAAGAATCATGTTCCTTTTGTTCTTGCTGGAAGTATAAGAGACGATGGACCTTTACCTGAGGTTATAACCGATACGTTAGTTGCTCAAAGAAAAATGAGAGAGCTTCTAAGAGATATAGATTTGATCCTTATGATGTCAACCATGCTTCACTCCATAGCAATTGGCAATTTAATCCCTTCTTATGTTAAAACAGTATGTATAGATATAAATCCATCGGTAGTAACAAAACTAATGGATAGGGGATCAGCTCAAACTCTTGGAATTGTTACAGATGTGGGAGAATTTCTCCCTCTTCTTGTTAGAGAGCTTAAAAATAAATAAAATGAATAAAAGAGGTGCTATATGAAAGAAGTAATTGAAAAGGCAAAGAAAGCATTTGAGGTTAAAAATATAGTTGCAACCCTCCCAACAGAGGTGAAAAATAACGCTCTTCTCTTTATGGCAGAAGAACTTGTAAAGAAAAAAGATCTCATTATAAAGGAAAACAAAAAAGACATGATTAGAGGTGAGGATAAGGGATTATCTAAATCTTTACTTGATAGACTCCTTCTTAATGAAAAAAGAATTCATGGTATTGCTGAAGGTTTAAAAGTTGTAGCTTCTCTTCCTGACCCTGTAGGTGAAGTGGTATCAGGCTGGCAAAGACCAAATGGCTTAAGAATTATGAAAATGAGAGTTCCAATTGGATTAATAGGAATGATTTATGAGGCAAGACCCAATGTCACAGCGGATGCTATAGGCTTAACTTTAAAAAGCGGAAACTGCGTAATTCTCAGAGGGGGAAGTGAGGCAATAAATTCAAACATCGTCATATGGAAGATTCTATCAGAGGCTGCATACAAGGTGGGAATTCCTGAAGGTTCCATTCAATTGATTGAAACAACCAATAGAGAAGCAGTTTTTACACTTCTCACCTTAACAGAATATCTTGATGTGGTAATCCCAAGAGGTAGTGCTAAATTTATAAATTTTGTTAAGGAAAATGCAAAGGTTCCTGTAATTGAAACTGGAGCGGGGGTTGTTCATATATTTGTAGATGAAACAGGAAAGCTTGAGATGGCAAAAAGAATAATCGTAAATGCAAAGGTTCAACGGCCTTCTGTATGTAATGCGGTGGAGAAAGTTCTATTTCATAGAAAAGTAAAAGAGACACATATCGTCCCTATTCTTGATGCTTTAAAAGAGAAAGGAGTCACTATTATAGCTGATAGAGAAGTTCAGGAAATCTACAAAGACATAATACCAGCTACAGAAGAAGATTGGACTAAAGAGTATCTTGATCTTAAAATAGCGGTAAAGGTTGTATCAAATGTTGATGAGGCAATAAATCATATAAACAAATATGGAACTCATCACTCAGATGCTATAATCACAGAAGATTACAGTAATGCAATGAAGTTTCTCTCTTCTGTGGATTCTTCATGTGTATACGTAAATGCATCAACGAGATTCACAGATGGGTTTGAGTTCGGTTTTGGAGCAGAAATAGGAATATCCACACAAAAACTTCATGCAAGAGGTCCTATGGGTCTTAAAGAACTTACAACTACAAAATACATAATATTCGGTGAAGGGCAGGTGAGAAAATGAAAGTTTCAATAATTGGCTGTGGAAAAATGGGTGAACCTATACTTAAGGGACTCTTAAACAAAGGATTTAAGGAATCTGATATATTTATAACTACAAAAACAACAACTCATCTTGACAAACTACTGGATAAATACAAAGTAACGGGTTCAACTAAAAATATTGATGCTCTTAACTTTTCAGACATTGTAATACTCTCCATAAAACCCCAGAATCTTGAAGAGATTTCAAAGGAACTAACTGGTAAATTTGACGGAAAAATACTAATCTC
>Ga0190361_1000927_pt1 | contig 11277 bp, 9 predicted proteins | sample 48721845_MG_FD_161273 | JGI IMG/M metagenome (GOLD analysis project Ga0190361, IMG submission 161273) | Hydrothermal vent microbial mat bacterial communities from Southern Trench, Guaymas Basin, Mexico - 4872-18-4-5_MG | ecosystem: Environmental > Aquatic > Marine > Hydrothermal vents > Microbial...
GATGGTGATCTTAAGCCCCTTCATGCCAGACCTCCCCATTCGTACATCAGGATGGCGCAGGCGGCGATGGCCGCGGCCTCGGTGCGAAGGATCCTGCCTCCAAGGCCGCATACTGTAAAGCCTGATGCCCTTGCCTTCTTTACCTCACCCTGGTCCCACCCTCCCTCCGGGCCCACCAGGAGGGCCACCCTCGAGGGAGGGGGGGTGTTCCTTATGGCTGAGGCCAGGGATCGTCCCTCCCCCTCGTAGAGCATTAGCTTTCTCTCAAAGCCCTCGGCCGCCTTGAGGACCTCTTCGAAGCGGCAATAGGGGGCTACATAGGGGAGGTAGGCCCTCCGGCATTGCTTCGTCGCCTTGAGGGCCACGTGTCCCCACCGATGGGCCTTGGGCTGGCGGGCCTCACGCTCCTCGAGGGAGATGGACCTCGAGGACTTGAAGGGCACGATGACCTTCACGCCGAGCTCTGTGGCCTTCTGGATGATCAGTTCCATCCGTTCCTTGTCCGGAAGGGCCTGAAGGAGCCAGAGGTCAAAGGGGGGTTCAGTGGGCTTCTTCAGCTCCTCAAAGAGATGGAGGGTGGCGACGGTGTCCCCGAGTGCCACTATCCTCCCTCGGAACTCCCTCCCTTTAGGGTCCTTCACGGTCACGATCTCCCCCCTATGGGGGCCCCTCAAGAGGAGGGTCTCTAAGGCCTCGCCCCTTAGCTCCACGTCCTCGCCCTCCTTCGCGGGGACCTGAAGGACGATCTCCCTGGGGCCTGGGATCTCAATCCCCCTCATCCCGTACGAAGAAATCCCTTAGGAACTCCCCGAAGGCCTTCCCCGCCAAGGTGTGCATCCCCCATGCATAAAAATGGTCGCACCCCTGGATTATCTTCAGGACCTTGGGCTCCGATAGGCGGGAGAAGAACCCTTGGAGGTCCTCAAGAGGACATACGAAGTCCCTGTCCCCCGCCACGACGAGCTTCGGCTTGGCGTAATCGCCGAGGAGACCGAAGTCGTCCATGGAGAGGGGAGGGGAGATGAGGGCGAGGCCGTCGATGCGTTCGTCCTCTACCGCCACCGCCGAAGCCACATGGCTCCCGAAGGAGTAACCCGCCACTATCAAGGGCCCTTTCTCGCCCAGGGAATGGAGGTAATCTATGGCCCCTCTCAGGTCCTCCCTTTCCCTGACGCCTTCGCCGTAGGACCCCTCGCTGCTTCCCACCCCTCGAAAGTTGAACCTCAAGGTGGAGAAGCCCTCCCGCAGGGCCGCCTTCTGCAGGGCCTCTATAACGGCACTGCGCATCTCCCCTCCGTACAAGGGATGGGGGTGAAGGAGTACAGCCCACCCCCTGGGACCCCCTTCGTCCAGGAGTCCCTCGAGCTTCAGGCCATCTGCCGAGGAGAACGTCACCGGCCTTTCAGCCATCTTCCCCCTCCTCTTCGTAAGGCTTGGCCTCCTCGATGAGCATCACGGGGATGTCGTCCTCTATGGGGTAGAGGAGACGGCAGGCCCTGCAGAGCAGCCCGTCCTCCTTCAGCACCAGTTCGCCCTTGCACTTGGGGCATACCAGGATCTCCAGCAGTTCCTTGGATATCGCCATCCCTGCCTCCTTTGCCTCTTTGATCATTATCCAATAGGTGGCCTCAAGCAGATCCCGAGCCACGAAGTGCGGCTTGTGGCCCCAGCGCCAGCGCCGCCATGTTTCGGACCCATAGCCCGTGAGGACTAATAGGCCCTTTCCGCCCACGGAGGCTATGGCGCCGATGTCGCCCTCCCTGTCCCCTACCATGTAAGACCCTTTGAGGTCTATCCCGTGAAGGGCAGCCGCCTCGAGGAGCAAGCCGGGTCTGGGCTTGCGGCAGGTGCAATCCTCCTCAGGGGCGTGGGGGCAGATGAAGAGGTCGTCGAGTTCCGTCCCCCTTGACCGAAGGAGCTCCGTCATCCGTCTGTTCACCGCCTCCACAGCTTCAGGGCCGAAGTAGCCCCTTCCCACCCCGGACTGATTGCTCACTACGATCCTCAAGAGGCCCATCCTCTGGATCAACTTCAAGGCCTCTGGGACCCCCGAGATGAGCTCCACCTCCTCGGGGTCCGATATGTAGTCCCTTTCGTGGATGAGGGTTCCGTCCCTGTCGAGGAAGACCGCTCGTTTCATCCCTCCGCCTTGATCCTCGCCAACTCCTCAGCCAGATGCAGTATGTAGCTCTTGCCCTTCCCCTCGTCCTCGAGCCCCAGGAGCCATCCCTCCGGGATGGCCCTGAGGCCGTAATAGGCCCCAGCTATGGCCCCTGCCATGGCCCCGAGGGTATCGGTGTCGCCCCCGGCGTTGACCGCCATCAGGACCGCCTCCCTGAAGCCCCTTCCCAGTACAAAGGCCCCTATGGCCGCAGGGACCGCCCCTTTGGCGCTGATGTCGCACCCAAAGGAGGAACTCAGGAGTCGAGCTCCCTCCAAGACGTCTTCGGCATGCGGAAGCTCCTCGATCTTGCGAAGCTCCTCGGCCACCTCGGGGGAAATCCCTTCTACCTCCTTGGAGACCTCGCGTACAAAGCCCACGGGGTCGATCTCCTGCCCCTGGAGTCGCCGTTCTGTGACCATCCCCACAGCCAAGGCTTGGGCTACCGCCCCTGCCACCCCTTCAGGGTGCTTGTGGGTGATGGTGGCGCTCAGGATGGCCTTCTCTTTGAGCCTTCCCCTGTCGTCGAAGAAGAAAAAGCCGATGGGGGCCACCCTCATGGCCGCCCCGTTGCCCCAACTGTCGGTCCCGACCTCCTGCCAGGGAAGGCCCTGTTTCAGACGAGCCATGACACCGTAGATCCTGGCCCCGTAACCCCTCCACGGGTGGAAGTTCTCGAGGAACCTCCTGGCGGCTCGAGCCGGATCGAACTCCCGATCTTCGAGCAAGGCCTCCATCAAGCCGATCATCATCTCCGTGTCGTCGGTGTAACGACCATCTTGCATCTCAGTCAGCAGGCCGAAATGCCGCCTTATGGCCTCATGGGACCACCCCTCGACCTCCCTGCCCAAGGCGTCCCCCACGGCGCAGCCCAGGGCAGAGCCGCTGAAGGCCTCTTGGAGCTCCTCGAACCTCACATCCGTATCACCACCTCATAGGTGGCTATGGAGACCTTGCCCGCCAGCCCCTCCTTCCAGAGCAAGTCGGCCACCTGCGTCTTGGTGTGAGCGGGGACCATGAGGATGAGCTTGGGGCCCAGGGAGGCGAGCTCCTTCCAGCGCTTGGCCTGCTCCGGCCCGAGGCTCTCCTCCGTCTCCACCTCCATCAGGGCTACGGTCATGCCGTGGCTCGCCAGGATCAGATCTGGGTAATGGCCCTTGAAGTCGTGGCGTTCCTCGCCCACGTTGGCCTTGAGGTCTCTGTAGTCTCGCCCGAGCCTCCTCTTAAGATAGGATACCATCCAATCGTGAAAGAAGTCCTCCTTCATCCTCGTCCTCCGACCTCAGAAGTCTCGGGGTTTGGCCAGGATCTCCCTGACCTTTATCTCGAAGAAGCGGTTGGACGAATTGGCACGGATCAGGACGGCGGTGTCGGCCCCGCGGCTGGTACCCGCCACGGCGATCACGTCCGCAAAGGGGATGAGGCCGGCATCTGCGGCCATGGCCACTATCTCCACGCATACCTTCATACCCTGGCCGAAGATCCTCAAGGTGTTGGCCACCAGGTCCTGTTGGCTGTAGCCCTGGAAGTCCCTGATGGCGGTGCCCAGGTTCCTTAGGACCATGGTCCCGGTGTAGACGACCCCTCCCAGGGATTCTATCCGTCGGCGCTTTTCGGGATCGAATTGATCCTTTCCTTCCTCGGCGAAGCCGACGTTGTGGGTCGCCACGATCAGTTTGATCTCCTTGCCCTGGAGCATCTGGGCAGCTCGGAGGCCGGTGTCACCATAGGTGGAGGCCACCACCAGGTGCCTTATGCCCCTTTTGTCGGCCTCCTCGATGGCCACCTTGAGGGTGGCCTCCGTATTCTCCTTGCCAGCCCTTTCGAAGTAGATCACCCTCTCACCTCCTTCTCTTAAGATTTTTCCCCAACCTCCACCACCAGAACCACAGGTGGGGGTTGCGGCGGATCTCCTCGAGCACCATCTCCCTCATCCCTTCGAGGTCCAAGGTCTCCAAGGGGGCTCGGAGCTCGCCGATGACCTTCCCTCCTGCCCCTTGGTAGACGAACAGCGGGAGGACGGGGACACCGAGGGAGGAGGCCAAGAGGGGTATGGCCCTCCTTACGGCCTCTGAGCGCCTCTTCGAGGAAAGGGGCAACAGGTACTGGTCCACCAGATAGGTGACCACCCCTCCCCTTTGCAGGGCCGACTTCACCCGCAAGGAAGCCCCTTGGGGCAAGATCCGCCTTATACTGGCCAGTTCCAGCGATTCCTTCAAGAGCCCCTCCAGTGAAGGAGACTTGAGTCTCCTCATGACGACGTAGAAGGGAAAACGCTGGGCCAGATAGGTGAAGACCCATGGGAAGTTCCCGAGGTGGGCGGTCACAAGGAGGGCCCCCCTTCCTTCCCTCAAGGCCTCCCGCAGGTAATCCTCGCCTCGTAGTTCCGTCCCTTCCTCCAGGACCCTTCGGGGCCTTGGATTGTAGCGGAGGAAGAAGAACCGTTCGACCAATTGGGCCAGAAAGCGGAGGTTCCTCTTGGCCAGAGAACGGTCCCTTACGTTCAGCAGGGACTCCATGCCCAATTCCACCCAGTGCAGCATGGGGGAGACCCCCATCATCCCCGCGAACAAACCCGAGGATGCCCTTCCCAGGGCGGGGAATCGCGCAAAAAACCAGCCGAAGGGGACAAAGATGGCCTTCACGAGGGGGAGAATGACAGATCCTCCGGGGGCTTGTCAACCATTCTTGACTGATATATAGGAAATACTGGCCAAGGGATGATATTCAGAAAGGGAAAATTCGTCCGAGAAGCCTTGAACCTTGCGGGGAAAAGAAGAATTTTTACAAGGGGTCGTAAAGCTGTCTAGCAAGACGTTGGGCGATTTTGCAGCCAAGCATTTGTATAGAGGTCCCCCAAGGATGAAGAACAGAGGCCGAAAAGAGGCTAAGAAGAGGTTGCCCCTCACCGAGATGTTGGAGAAGGCCCCCTATGGAGTCCTGCTCATAGACAAAGACGGCAAGAACCTCTACGTGAACGAGAAGTTCACCGAGATTACCGGCTACGACCCAGAGGACGTCCCCACCGTCAGGGAATGGGCCCTCAAGGCCTATCCCAACGAGGAGTATCGAAGATGGGTGGGCGAGACGTGGAAGAGCGTCCTGAAGAACAAGAGGGACGTCAACCGCGTCTTCACCGTGACCTGCAAAGACGGACGTAAGAAGGAGATAGAGTTCAGGACCACCTTCCTGGAGGACGGCACGGTCTTGATCATGCTATCGGATGTCACCGCCCAGAAGAGGGCGGAAAGGGAGCTCTACTTCAAGGCCACCCACGATCCCCTGACCGACCTCCCAAACCGTCTCCTCTTCAACGACAGGATGACCCAACTCCTGGCTCGTAGGAGGCGGCAGGGGGACAGACCGATAGCGGTGATGATGCTCGACCTGGATTACTTCAAGGAGGTCAACGACACCCTCGGCCACCAGACCGGGGATCAACTCTTGAGGGAGGTGGCCAAGAGGCTGAAGGGCCTGGTGAGGAGGGGCGACACCGTCTGTCGAATGGGTGGGGACGAATTCTTGATCCTGCTCTCGGAGCTGAACTCCGAAGAGGACGCGATGGGGGTGGCCGAGAGGGTCCTTGAGGCCTTGAGGAAGCCCTTCAGGATAAACGGTCATCGGCTTGAGATCTCCGGCAGCATCGGCATCTCCTTTTTCCCTAAGGACGGGGAGGACGCCTCCACCCTGATCAGGAAGGCCGACCTTGCGATGTACAAGGCCAAGGAGAGGGGCAGGAACAGATTCGAACGTTACGAGGAGACCGACTGATCCCTCCATTCCCTCAAAGCTTTTAGGAACCCCAGCGGGATGGTTTTTCCTTCCCTATCTGAGTTAAAATTGAGTCGTCAAAGGAGAGGTATCAGCATCACCTTTTTGGCGAGCCGCGGGGGTGACGAGATGGGATAAAGGGGGGAGCAAATCCAAAGGGAAGGGCGGTGAGCGGATCCCTGGAGCCTAAGCTTTCGGCTTTATACGAGTTCTCTTCCCTGCCCCTTTTCTCATCGGAAGAGGAGATCGCTGAGGAGGCGATGCAGAAGGCCGTAAGGCGCTTCGGCCTTCGCCGGTTTGCCCTGCTTACGGGACCGAAGGGAGACCGCAAATTGGTCGCCTCCCACGGCTTCAAGAATCCTCAGGAGGTACAAGAAGGCCTGAGGCAGAGGGCTCCTCATCAATTCTACGCCGTCATCGGCGAAGAAGGCGAGCTCGGGGAGCTCTTCATGGAGGGTAGCCACCCCATTGGGAAAGAGGAGCGGAAGGTCTGTGAGTTCTTTGCGCAACAACTGGAGCGGAGCTTGCTGGCCTCAAGGATCATCGGGGAGTACAAGCAGGCCTTGAGGAAACTCAAGAAGAGAGAGTTGCGCTTTCGCGCCCTGGTGGAGCAATCCCTGGTGGGAGTCTACATCGTGTCTCTGGATCGCATCTTTTACGCCAATGAGGCCCTGGGACGGATCTTCGGCTACCACCCTGAGGAATTGGTGGACCGCTTAGGACCCCTCGATCTAGTCCATCCGGAGGACCGTCTCCTTGTGGCCGAGGAGTTGCGCAGGAGGTTGGAAGGGGAGGCCGAGTACGCTCGGTATTCCTTCCGGGGCCTGCAGAAGGATGGCTCGGTGATCTCCTGCGAGGTCTTCGGGCGAGCTATAGAGCTGGAGGGTCGTAGGGTCGTCCTCGGGACCTTGATCGACATCACCGAGCGAAGGCGGAGCGAGGAGATCCTTCGAGAATCGGAGGAGCGGTTCAGGCAATTGGTGGAGGAGATAGAGGACGTCATCTATATGATAGATGAAAGGGGGGTGATCACGTATATAAGCCCTCCTGTTGAAAGGCTCGGCGGATACCGCCCTTCAGAGCTGATGGGCCGTCCCTTCACCGAATTCGTCCATCCGGAGGACGCGGACAGGGCCCGGGAGGTCCTCCGGAGCGGCCTCTTGGGCCGCGTTGAGCAGCATGAGTTTCGGGTCTTCACCAAATCCGGAGATATCCGATGGATACAGATCGTCAGCCGCCCCATCGTAGAGGGGGATCGCATCGTAGGTTTCCGCGGGATGCTGAGGGATGTGACCGAGCGCAAGAGGATGGAGGAGGCGATCCTTCGGGCCAAAAGGGAGTGGGAGTCCACCTTCGACACCATCGAGGAGCTCATCTTCTTGACCGATGCCGATGGGAAGATCAGGAGGGTGAACAAGACTACGGCGAGAAAACTCAAGTCTGAGCCACAGGACCTCATAGGGAAGAAGTGCAGGGAGGTCTTCTCTTGCGGAATGGCGGGGACGGATCGCTGCCCCCTCGAGAGGGTGAGGAAGAAAAAGCCCTTGAGGCCCTTTGAATGTGAGGCCTCTGCCTTGGGCATCTGGATTAGGGCCAGGGCCTATGCCGCCTATACCTCCAGCGGCGAGCTCGACTATGTGGTCCACATCCTGAGGGATATAACTGAGGAGAGGAGGTCCCAGGAGGCACTGGCCAGATATAGAGAAGCCCTCAACAGGAGCTTCTTCGGCACCGCTGAGGCCTTTGCGAAGCTCGTCGAGGAGCGAGATCCTTACACCAGTGGTCATTCCTTGGGGGTTGCGAGACTCGCCGTGGCCATAGCTCGGGAGATGGGGCTTTCCGAAAGGGAGAAGACGGGGATCTACATCTCAGGGATCCTGCACGACATCGGTAAGATCGCCATCCCGGTGGAGATACTGGTCAAACCTGGGCGTCTTACGGAGTTAGAAAGGGCCCTCATCAGGACTCACCCCGAGGCGGGATACGAAGTCCTCAAGGAGATCGAATTCCCTTGGCCTGTGGCCTTAGCGACGCTACAGCACCATGAACGGATGGACGGTTCCGGTTACCCCCAGGGCTTGAAGGGCGAGGAGATCATCACGGAGGCCCGTATCCTGGCTGTGGCAGATGTGGTGGACGCCATGACCCACCACCGTCCCTACCGTCCAGCCCTCCCCATGGAAGAGGCGCTAAAGGAACTAAAAAGGGGAAAAGGGAGGCTGTATGACCCCCGTGTTGTGGACGCATGCCTGAAGGTGGTGACTTGATTCGAAAGGAGGAGACGCGTTCCAATTGAGTTCATTGCGGCCTTTTCAGTTCCATGTTAGTTTAGCTCAACACCAAAGCTGACGTGCGAGGGGAGGACCTATGGGCTCCGTAAGGGCTGCAGTGGGTTACAGTGCTCTTTCTGAACCCCGTTGGGCTGCTCGAGAGGCGGCCGAGCAGGCGCTGAAGGCCGTCGGACGGCCTACTCTGACCTTCCTCTTCACCACCGATGCTTACGATCAACGGTCGGTCTGGAAGGCGGTAAAGGAGGTGGTGGGGAACTCGAAGATGGTGGGTTTTTGTGCAGGGGGCATCATCACAGGGGGCTCGGTGCTGAGGAAGGGCGTAGGGGTGCTCGTTTTGGGGGGAAAGGGGCTTCGGGTTGCGACCTCCTTACAGACGGGTCTAAGTCAGGACCCCTTCGACGCAGGGCGCCGGGCAGGGCGGCAGCTTTTGGCCAGTGGGATCGACAAGGGCACCATCTTCGTCTTCCCCGATGGCTTCGCATCAGACATCTCTGAGGCCTTACGGGGCCTCTACAGCGTGATGGGAGCGGAGTTCAAATACATAGGGGGTGGGGCTGGCGACAACCTCAGGTTCTTCAAGACCTACCAGTTCACCGAGGCTGCCATCGAGAGCGACGCCTTGGCGGTGGCGCTACTGGATGGGGTGGCAATTGAGGCGGTCATAGGACACGGTTGGAGGCCGAAGGGCGAGCCGTTGGTTGTGAACAGGGCAAGGGGAAGGAGGGTCTTCGAGATCGACGGCAGGCCAGCCTTTGAGGCCTATTCTGAGCGTTTGGGCGGCATCTCAAGGGATAACTTCGCGGAGTGGGGTATGCGGCACCCCCTTGGGTTCCCGGACATCTGGGGGAACTACCTCATAAGGGATCCCTTAAAGTTGGCCCCCGACGGCAGCATAGAGTTCGTCACTGAAGTCCCCAGGGACGCTGTGGGCTACATGATGGACTGCGACGTGGCCGAACTGAACGAAACGGCCCGTTTAGTGGCTGACAAGGCCGTCCAGGGGGTATCAGGCCCCCGATTTGCCCTCATCTTCGACTGCATCTCACGATACCTCCTGATGGGAGAGGACTTCGAGAGGGAATTGCGCGCGATGAAGGAGTCGATAGGGGAGGGGATCCCCATGCTCGGGGTCTTGACCTTTGGAGAAGTGGGAAGCCATGGAGAGGTCCCCTTTTTCCACAATAAGACGGTAGCGGTGGCGGTGGGGGCTGAGGCGCTGTCGAGGCACAAAGGGCGGGATGAAGGCGAGGGGGGAGAAGACAGAGGGTTGCACACCGCTGAACTCTCTGCCCTTTATGAGATCTCCTCCATAAGGTTTGAGGATTCGAAAGCGACGCTGATGGAGTTCGTGCGGGAGGCGATGGAACGAGCTGTAAGGCTCTTCGGGGTATCTCGTTATGCGCTCTTCATCGGTCTGGAGGGACACCGCGAGCTCGTGACCTCATGGGGCTTCAGGGACAGCGATGAGGTACAGAGACAGGTGGACCAGGAGGGACCCAACCGGTTCCGTTTCGCGTTGGGCGATAAAGGGGAGATGGGTCTGCTTCTCATGGAGAAGGCCTCTCCTATAAAGGCCAGGGAGCGGCGCTTATACACGATCTTTGCCCGCCAGTTGGAGAGGGCCCTGCTTATAGCCCAAAGCGTCAGGGAACGGGAACGGACCCTTCAACTGCTGAAGGAGAGCGAAGCCTGTTTCCGTGCCTTGGTGGAGCAGTCCTTAGTGGGGGTCTACATCGTCGCCGGAGGTCGCGTCCTTTACGCCAACGAGGCCCTCGCCCAGATGTTTGGCTATCGTCTGGAGGAGGTCATCGAAGGGTTGAGGCTTCCGGATGTGATCCATCCCGATGATCGCGCCATGGTGATGCAGCGTCTGGAGGAACGTCTGGCGGGCAAGGCCGAATTCGCCTATTACGTCTTCAGAGGGCTGCGCCGGGACGGTTCTGTGATCTTCTGCGAGGCCTTCGGTCGATCGGTGGAACTGGGCGGGAAGAGGGTCGTCATAGGTACGGTGATAGACGTCACGGAGCAGAGGCGGGCCGAGGAGGAGTTGCGGCGACAGCGAGATGAACTGGAGCTACGCAACCGCATAATGGGCAGGATGGTTAAGACCTTGGACCTGGATGAGAGGTTGAACTCCGTATTGGACGAGGCGATGGCCCTCCTTCGGGCAGAGATGGGCGGGATCTACCTGGTGAAGGGTGAGCAACTCGTCCTCCACTGTTGGCGGGGTTTCCTTCAAGAGGTACGACCGCAGGAATTCTCATATCCCTTGAGGGAGGTGCCTCCATGGCTCATAGAGGCTTCGGTCCTTCGCGATGAACCAGATGCAGAAGGGGGGATGCCCGATTTTGCAAAGAGGGAGGGGATTCGGGTCTTGGTCTCCATGCCCTTGGTCATCAGAAAGGCATTCCCTGACGAGAGGGAGGCCGAGACGGAGTGGTTGGGCACGATCCTCTTGGCCAGCCGCAGTCCCGAGGCCTTCCCCGAGGAGTATATAGAGGCGCTGCAGTTTGTGGCCGATCAGCTCTCCTTGGCCATCGACCACTCGCATCAATATCAACAGGCAAAACAGCGCCTGGCGCGGCTGGAGGTGTTACAAAAGATAGACCAGGCCATCATCGCTCATCTCTCGACTCAGGATGCCCTCCGCCTCGTCGTCGAGGCCATACCAAAGGAGTTCGGTGGCGACGCAGTGGCTGTGAGCTTGATCGATAGGGTGAAGGCCCAGACCCTCAGCATCGTCATGCGTCTTCCGGATGGAGATTTTCTGGAGAAGGAGGTGCTCAACCTCTTTGATGGCCTATTGCCTTGGTTCCTGAAGGCTCAAGAGCCCGTCATCATTTACGATCTATCTGAGGACCCCCGGATGCGGCCTCATCGCGACCTGATGAAGAAGTACGGACTCGTCTCCTATCTGGGGGTGCCCCTTGTCGTGGAGGACGAGACCTTGGGGATCCTGCATATGATGACCTCAGAGCCGAGGGTCTTCACCGACGAATATGAATTCCTCAAGAGCCTGGCCGACGAGGTGGCTATTGCCCTCAAGAGCGCCCG
>Ga0190361_1000928_pt1 | contig 11276 bp, 12 predicted proteins | sample 48721845_MG_FD_161273 | JGI IMG/M metagenome (GOLD analysis project Ga0190361, IMG submission 161273) | Hydrothermal vent microbial mat bacterial communities from Southern Trench, Guaymas Basin, Mexico - 4872-18-4-5_MG | ecosystem: Environmental > Aquatic > Marine > Hydrothermal vents >...
TTGGAGTAGAAGGAACGAGTGAGTTTTATGATGGTTTTAGGGCTTATACGTCTCATAGCGAGGGAGATTATATCATCTCCCTCGTTTTATTTTCTATACCTACCTCATTATTTTTGATACAGCCCCCCTTTTCTCTGGGGATGTTTCAAAATTCGGTAATCGTGATCGTTCATTGGTGTTCGTTGACTGCTATTCGATAATCGCTGATTGGTGTTGGATACCAGGGAATAGGATACAGGGTATAGAGTAAAATCACCATCGAACATCGATCACCGAACCCCTATCAGCTAACAACTAGCATATTTTTGGAACAACCCCACACCTATTTTCCATCAGATCGAAATTTGTGATAATATCTTTTCCAAACAACCATGAGGTAGGTGATGAGGCTTGATCCTGACGATATTTCTACCTTTACTCTTTGGTTTCATCGTGGGTTACATCCTTAAACACCCTCCAAAAAGTTTTTTCTTCTGGATTTTCCTGCTTTTGCTTCTCTTCTTCGTGGGTTATAAGACGGGAAAGTCGGTATCCAATCTGACAGAACTTGGAAAGATTATAGGTGATTCACTGGTGATATCCCTAGCTTCTATAGCTGGGAGCATTGCTTTTGTCGTTCCGTTGTGGAGGAGGATAAGATGATCCTGTTAGTATTGATGAGTGTTGGGGCTGGAATGATATTTGGAATATTAGGATTTGGAAACAACTGGATCTTTTCGAAAGGTGTGGATATATTTCTTGCCCTCCTCATATTCTTCGTTGGTTGGGAGATGGGATCGGATGTTGAGAGGGTACGAAATGTTCTGAAGAAAGGCTACAAACTCCTCTTCATACCGTTTTCCTCTATCCTAGGCTCCATCGTTGCGGGTTTTACCATAGGGTTATTTTTGAAAATGGGGCCAAGAGGAGGCGCAGTTGTGGCTTCCGGTATGGGATGGTACAGTTTTACAGGATCTTTCCTTACTTCCCAAGGTTATGAGACACTCGGAGCCATTGCTTTCACCGCCAACATTCTGAGAGAGATTCTGACGATTTTCCTCGCACCTCTTTTGGCAAGAATCGATGTTCTGGCTCCTGTAGCTTCCGGTGGTGCAACCAGCATGGACAGCACCCTTGGCATCATAAGACTCGTCAGTGGAAGGGAAATCGAGCCCATTTCCTTTTTGAACGGTTTCGTCATAACCCTTGTAGTTCCCATCGTGTCTCCTCTACTCGTTGAAATTCTTTTAAAGTAATAAGGCTTCCATCTGATCTATGAACAGCTTCGTAAAAATGTTATAATCGTAACGAGCCAGATCGTGAAATTTTTATCAGGAGGTGAGGTCATTGCAGAAAACAACGTTCGATGAAGCACTTTTCGATGAATTATCATCCTACATCGAATCCATCAAGGAAAAGAAAAATGCTCTGATCGATGTTCTACATAAAGCTCAGGAGATCTTTGGATACCTACCACCCGAGGTTATGGAATTCGTTGCTGATAAAATGAAGATACCTGTTTCCAAGGTTTATGGTGTTGTCACCTTCTACAATTTCTTCTCAACTAAACCAAAAGGAAAGTATCAGATAAAGATTTGTCTGGGGACAGCCTGCTACGTTAAAGGCGGAGATAGGGTATTTGAAAGGTTCCTTGAAGAGCTAGAAGTTGAGCCTGAACAACCCACCAAAGATGGCCTTTTCTCTGTCCATCCTGTGAGGTGCCTTGGCGCTTGCAGTATGGCACCAGTCGTTCTCATTGGGGAGAGAGATTTCTACGGTAAAGTCACACCAGACATGGTTCCAAGAATAATAGCGAAGTACAGGAAGGAGGGGTAAGAATGGCGAAGGTTAAGAGTTTGGAGGACCTTTTGAAAATAAAGGAGAAAACGTTGCAGGAGTTGAAAATGAGAGGAGAGACTGGAAAAAGAGGCAAGATAACTGTTGCCATGGGGACGTGCGGTATAGCTGCTGGCGCCAAAGATACTTTAAAAGCAATAGTTGAAGCTTTGAACGAGAACAACATAACGGATATCGCCGTTGTTCAATCTGGATGTATGGGACTTTGTGAAGTCGAACCCACGATAGAGGTGAGACTCGAAGGTCAGGAACCCGTGGTTTACGGTCATGTTAATCCAGAAAACGCAAGAAGAATCGTGAAAATGCACATAATGGAAGGAAAGATAGTGGATGATCTAGTCGTGAGAAGGGGAGAAGCATGAGGGAGGGTGGTACGAATGCCCTTAACAACTAACACAGTCTTGGTGTGCGCAGGAGGAGCGTGTATCTCAGCAGGTGAGAAGAGTGTGAAACAGGTATTGGAGGATGAAATAAAGAAATACGGTTTGGATGAGGTTGTAAGGATCGTTGAAACAGGATGTATGGGAGCCTGTACTCTGGGACCTATAGTTGTAGTGTACCCAGAAGGTGTCTTTTACAAAAAAGTCACACCTGAAAGCGCCAAAAAGATCGTTGAGGAACATCTCTTGAAAGGAAGAATCGTTGAAGAGCTTCTGTATCAAGGACCAACGGGAGAGGTACTTCCGAAGGTTCAAGAGGAATTACCCTTTTTCAAAAAACAAGTGAAAATAGTAACAAGAAATCTGGGAGTGATCGATCCAACCAAGATAGAGGAATACATAGCAAGGGATGGGTACTTTGCACTTGCCAAGGTTTTGAAGGAGATGAAGCCAGAGGATGTGATAGATGAGATAAAGAAGAGTGGTTTGAGAGGAAGAGGTGGCGCAGGTTTCCCAACAGGACTGAAATGGGAACTCGCAAGAAAACAGGAAAGCGATGTGAAATACATAGTCTGTAACGCAGACGAAGGTGATCCTGGTGCTTTCATGGACAGGGCTATCTTGGAGGGAGATCCACATTCTGTCCTTGAGGGTATGGTTATAGCGGGATACGCCGTCGGTGCTTCAAAGGGTTTCATATATGTAAGGGCAGAGTATCCTCTTGCTATAGAAAGGCTTGAGATAGCGATAGACCAAGCAAGGGAGTATGGATTCCTCGGTGAAAAGATCATGGGAAGTGATTTCAATTTCAATATTGAAATAAGGATAGGTGCAGGGGCTTTCGTGTGTGGTGAAGAAACTGCCCTTATGGCTTCAATAGAGGGTGAAAGAGGACAGCCCAGAGTTAAACCACCATATCCTGTTGAAAGAGGGCTTTGGGGTTATCCAACTGTTATAAACAACGTTGAAACCTTGGCAAACGTTCCCTGGATCATAAGAAACGGAGCAGACGAATTCAAAAAATATGGAACGCCTTCTTCACCCGGAACCAAGGTGTTTGCACTCGCTGGAAAGGTCAGAAACACAGGTTTGGTGGAGGTTCCCATGGGTATAACCCTGAGGGAATTGATATTCGAGATAGGTGGAGGTGTCCCAAACGGTAAAAAGATAAAGGCAGTTCAGACAGGTGGCCCAAGTGGTGGATGTATTCCAGCAGAGTACCTTGACACACCTGTTGATTATGAGTCCTTGCAGAAACTCGGAGCCATCATGGGATCGGGCGGAATGGTGGTCATGGATGAGGATGACTGTATGGTCGACGTTGCAAAGTTCTTCCTGGAATTCACGGTAGAGGAGTCCTGTGGAAAATGTACTCCATGTAGAGAAGGAACAAGAAGGATGCTGGAGATTCTGGAGAGAATAACCCAGGGTGAAGGAACGATGGAGGATTTGGAAACACTGGAAGAACTGGGAAACATTATAAAGGAAACCTCTCTATGTGGTCTTGGACAGACAGCTCCAAACCCCGTTTTGTCAACGCTCAAGTATTTCAGGGAAGAGTACGAAGCCCATGTCAAAGAAAAACGCTGTCCATCCAAAAAGTGTAAAGCCCTCATAAGGTACGTGATCGATCCTGAAAAATGTGTCGGATGCACAGCTTGTGCGAGAGTGTGTCCTGTGAATGCGATATCGGGAGAGGTGAGAAAAGTTCATGAAATAGATAACGATGTGTGTATAAGGTGTGGAAGTTGTATGGAAGTCTGTAGATTCGGTGCAATAAGTAAAGTGTCACCTTGAAGGGGGTATAGAAATGGTTTCTGTAGAAGAAGTGAAAGAGATAATAGAGAGTGTTAGGAAAGAAAGACTTGAGGAGAGAGATATCCTTATAAACGTTCTCCACGAAATTCAGAAGCACTTCAACAATTTCATACCACCAGAAGCTGTGGAGATAGTTGCTAAGGAGTGCGAAATTCCTCTATCAAAAGTGTACGAAGTTCTGACCTTTTACACCATGTTTTCAACGAAACCCAGAGGGAAATACGTAATAAGGGTTTGTACGAGTCTGCCGTGCCATGTAACGGGTGGGAGAGAGATCGTAGAAACACTGAAAGAGGTTTTGGGAATAGACTTCGGAGAAACGACAGAAGACGGATTGTTCACTCTAGAAAAGACCAGTTGCTTGGGGCTTTGCGGAGTATCTCCTGTCATTATGATAAACGAGGATTTCTACGGTAACCTCACCCCCGAGAGAGTCAGGGAAATAATAGAGGAGATCAGGAAAAAAGAAAGGGGTGAGGGTAAATGAAACCGATCGTGGTTTTGGTTTCTGTCGATTCCAACAGCATCCTTCTTGGAGCAAGACACTTCCTCAACTATCTCAAGGATCTCGTCAAGGAATACAATCTGGAAAGTACCGTGGACGTCCTGGAAACGGGTAGTATGGGTGTGTACATGGAAGGAGTCATATTCACAATACTTCCGGATGGTGTTCACTACCTTGTGAAGAAAACAGATGATGTCAAGCTGATACTCGAGGAGCACCTATTAAAAGGAAGAAGAGTTCTATCCCTTGAGATACCACCTGAGAAGATAAAGAAAACCGTGGAAGTGGAAAAAGTCGCTGAAGAGACAAGAATTGTCCTGCAGAACGTTGGAGAGATAGATCCAATGAACATTGAAGAGTACATAGCAAGGGATGGGTACTTTGCACTTGCCAAGGTTTTGAAGGAGATGAAGCCAGAGGATGTGATAGATGAGATAAAGAAGAGTGGTTTGAGAGGAAGAGGTGGCGCAGGCTTCCCAACAGGACTGAAATGGGAATTCACTGCAAAAGCGAGTGGAGATCAAAAGTACGTTCTTTGTAACGCCGATGAGGGAGAGCCAGGCACTTTCAAAGACAGATTGATAATGGAAGGGGATCCCCACTCTTTGATAGAAGGTATGATCATAGCAGGATACGCTGTTGGTGCAACAAAGGGGTACATATACATAAGAGGGGAGTACTACGGATCGATAGATACCATCAGGAAAGCTATAGAAGATGCTTACGAGTATGGATTCCTCGGTGAGAACATCCTAGGAAGTGGATTCAGCTTCGATCTCTCTGTAAGACTCGGAGCAGGAGCTTACGTAGCAGGTGAAGAAACCGCTCTCATCGAATCCATAGAAGGAAAACCCGCAAAACCGAGACTCAAACCACCTTATCCACCAACGTTTGGTCTTTTTGGAAAACCAACTGTCGTCAACAACGTGGAAACGTTCGTCAACGTTCCTCGCATAATATTGAAGGGTGCTGATTGGTTCAAGAGCTTTGGAACCGAATCATCCCCTGGAACGAAGGTGTTTTCCCTTGTTGGAAATGTTGTGAAGAAGGGGATAGTGGAAGTTCCTCTTGGTACCACCGTTAGGGATCTTATATTCAAATTCGGTGGAGGAGTGGAAGGTGGAAAGAAACTCAAAATAGTCCAAACAGGAGGAACTGCTGGTACCTTCATAGGTCCCGATAAACTGGATGTGCCACTGGATTACGACTCCTATCAGAATTATGGGGTTTCCCTTGGGTCTGGAGTCATACTCGTAGCTGACGAGACGCATTGTGCTGTTGATCTTGCACTGAATACGATGAGATTCTACGAACACGAATCCTGTGGAAAGTGTACTCCATGCAGAGAAGGAACGAAACTTGCAGTCCAAATTCTTGAAAGGATAAGCAAAGGTCAAGGGAAGAAAGAAGATCTGGAACTTCTGAGAGAAATTGCAAAAGCAGCTGGTGAAACCTCCTTCTGTGGACTCGGACAGAGTATACCTGTTCCTCTCCTATCGATACTTGAGAACTTCAAAGAAGAGTTCGAAGCCCACATCGGTGCCGAGAGATGTCCCGCTGGTGTATGCAAATTCGAAAAACCGAAAAAGAAGAAAGTGTATAGTTTTAGAAAGTTTTAAAAAGAGAGCCCGGAATTCCCGGGCTCTTCTTATTCCTCTATACAAAGCATTTGGAGTCTTTTCTTTCTATCCTCAACAAATCTTTTTATTCCTTTCAACAAGTTCCCTGGATCGAGGTGTGCTTCTTCTATAACTTCATCGACCGTTCCTCCCGTTCTCCACCTGTTGTCCCAATCGCTCGTCAAGGAATACATCCTGGACACGTCACTGGAAACCCATGCTTCCGTTGCAACAAGAGATTCTGTGCTTATAACCATAGAATCCATCCAATCCTCCCATGGAAGGACTTTGCTTTTGTAATCATCCGGTTGTAAGTCGAAAAGTTCCCTACTTATCGCAGCTATTATCTTCAAATTGTACTTTTCATCGAGTTCTGGCAGTATCTTCAAGAGATTGTAGGTAGCCATGGTTCCCCTCACGAATATGGTACCGTCCTTTTTTTCACCTTCCTTGAAGTCTCTGATAAGGTAAGCCCCCTTTGCTGCTTCGAAATGTGACGGTATGTTCAACTTTTCTCTGTCAGGTATCTCTATTGGGGGTCTTGTCAGATGAAGTATTACGATCGGGAAGTCGTGTTTGAAGGCTTCTGCAAGGACAATTGGTACTTCATTAGCCTCCCATGGATGAAGATTCACAACCTGATTTTTTGGGAAAAGCCTTGTAACTCCTGGTGAGAATATTCCAAAATGTGTCCTTGAATCATCTGCCGTTTCAGGACCACTGTGACCAGCGATCCAAAGAACCTTCCCGAGTTTCAACGGACAATCCTGGGCAAGCTGGCTGAAGAGTCTGTACGGACCGTATTTCAGGTAAGCGAACGAACCGTAGGTACTCGTCGCCATGTAGAAACCGTTGAACTCTTTGTAAGGATCTTTTGAAAGATTTACAACGGCAACTCCAACCGATATTCCTGCGTTGGCCATCTCGGTTATCCCCTGGGGAAGAAGTACTCCGTCGGGATTTTTGTTCCTATCGTACCAGCCGTATCCTTTAGTTTCTCCAAAATCTTCTGCGAATCCGCATATGTTGGTGGATTCAGAAAGATCTGCAGAAGCTGCAAGGAAAAGGGGTCTTCCATATTTTTCCTTCGTCTTCGTGTTTATGAAAGCCCCCCATCTTCTCAGAGCATGCCTGTTAGCAGCTTTTTCTCCAGGTTTGAAGAAAATGGAATCGGGATATTTCCTGTAATCCCAAAGGTCCTGATCGTTCTTTGGTATCGGGACTATTTTCAGGTTCAGATCATCTGGCACAGTCCCAGCTATTTCAAGAAGTCTCTCCACGACGAATTCCACCATTTCCTCATCTCTCTTCAGAACGCTGAGAGCAATCTCTATGTTCTTCATGGTCTGCTCCTTGAATTCATCGTAGTCCCTTGGTGCAGGTTTCATGTACCCCACGAATTCAACGCCGTACTTCTCCATGAAAGGTTCCTTCGTTTTCCAGAAAATCTCGCTGTTCGCTTTGTGAGGAGTTCCATGGGACTTGTTGTCATAAACGAGATATCCTCTTCCTTTTCTGTTTCTGAACCAGCCGGCGTTTGGCACGTTCTTTATCTGATAATCTCCCAATTCGTTTATCACTCTCAAAACTTCCTTCCAGTTTTCCCCTTCAGGAGTTCCTATAACTCTCCAACCATAAGATTCGAACCACTCTTGAGGAGTTCCATGAACTGTGGCACTTAGAGGAGGATCATCTATTCCGTAGTTGTTCCAGTCTATCAGCCAGAAGAGATTATCCAGTCCCAAAGCGTACGCACTGTTTTTCGATTCGTGGGTGACACCAGTTGTCAAAGCTTTGTCTCCCTCTATAACCCAGACTCTCACATTACCAGCACCTGCTCTCTTCAGAGCCAAAGCCTCTCCAACGGATGCTGGAAGGCCATGGCCAGAAGGACCCGTGTTGAATTTGAGAATGAGAGTTTTCCCTGCAAATTCAGCATGACCCGGTAGCCCCCCGCGTCTTCTGAATCTTATAAGATCTTCCGGAAGAACTATCTTTTCAGGGTCTATCCAGTATAACCTATTTCCTGTTTTTTCATACTTGTATCTGAACAGATCTCCTACAATCGTTAAAACGGCGTAGACCAGCGGTATATTATGTCCAGCCGAGAGTATGAACCTGTCGGCAAATGGATGCTCAGGTTTCCTTATATCGAATCTCATCTGCCCTGAAAACAAAAGCGACAGAAGCATGTAAACTTTCGAGCGCGAACCACCAGGATGGCCACTCTGCCTGAAATTCAGCATTAGGTCTATCAGCTGATCTGTGACGTCCTTGAGAATTTCCAGTTTATCTACAGGAACTTCCATATGATCTCCTCCTTTCGTTTTCTTACTTTTGTTGAAAAAATTCTAACATTTTCTCTCGCTTATTCAAAAATTCGAAATGAATAGAAAATCGATTCTATTCTGGAAAGATCCCGATTCATCAAAGAATCTCGACCGTATAGGATTCCTATGTAATATTATTTAGACCTAATTAGTCTATTTTTAAAAGGATGTTATTTCATGTTAATGATAATTATGGTATATTTAAGAGCAGATTAAAAAGAAGGGATGTGAATGATTTGAAGCGTATCGTACTGATCCTGCTTATAGCTTCATCAGTTATTTTAGGCTTAAACACGAAATTTGAGGATGTTGGAACTGCACATCGAATATCCGTCATAGAAGATAAGATTCTGCTCATGGAGTTTTCATCGGAAACATGTGGGTACTGTGCAAAGTTCATGAAAGAAGTCTTCCCCGATGAAACCGTCCAAAAGCTTCTGAGAAGTGCCTACATTTTCGTGGAGATCCTTCCAAATGACAAGAAAACAACGTTTTTAGAGAAAGAATACACAAATTCTCAACTCTTCGGAGCTTTCGGAATCAGAGGAACACCAACTTTCATTTTTTGGAAAGGTGACAAGGGTATAACGAAATTACCAGGATTCGTTCCTTCAGAAACCTTTGTGAAGGTTCTCATGTACATCTTGAGATACATGGAGGAGAACATCCAGGAAAGTTTTGAAGAATACATGAAAAAGAAGGATACATTCTTTGGACATCCGAAAATAGTCACTGTATCCAAAGAAGAAGGAGATTTCATTTTGAAGAATGATCCAAATTCCACATATGTCGATAAATTCCCTGAGAATCTGGATGTTTTCAAAGTGTACATAACGAATGATAAAGAATTGGCGAATAGTTTGAAGGAAAGAGGTGTCTACAGAGTTTTACTGATTCAGGAGGAGTGAACATGGAAATAACTCTTGTAAAGGATGTTAGCGTATGGATCGCCTTGGGACACGGCATTTTAGCGTTCTTCAGCCCCTGCGTTATCCCTCTGATTCCAGGATTTTTAGGAGTTCTCATGACAGCAGGAAAGAGATTTTTCAAGGTTTTGGGATTCTTTCTGGGACTTTCCCTCCTTTTCTCCATCATGGGAGCGCTGTCTGGCAACATCGGTCCTTTTTTAGAAAGATATGGACAGATAGTGAACATCGTTGTTGGCTCAGGTATCGTACTGATGGGAGTTTTATACCTCTTTGAAGCGCAAATTTTCAAAGCCAAACAGGTAAACGTTTGGAAATATAAAGGTGGTGGATTCTGGAAGGGTTTTCTGCTTGGAATGGCCATTGGTTTTGTATGGATACCTTGCAGTAGTCCCGTTCTTGCATCCATTTTCATGATAGCTTCCCAAACAAATCCCATGAAAGGTGCATTTTTGTTATTCATTTTTTCGCTAGGAATATCCATTCCCTTTCTCACCATAGGTGGATTGATCGCGAAACTCACTTCCAGAGGTTTCGGGAAACCTAAATGGGAAAAAGTTTTGAGAATAGCAGGATCAGCTTTCATCATCACACTGGGAATATTGGTGATACTTGGGAAAATGGCGTGGTGAAAGGGGTGGTAGCTATTCCCAAAGCCACGATGGAGTGGTTTGGGAACATGTTGTTTCACTCCAAAACATCTTCTGGGCACGATATCTTCTTCGATTCGAACGAGAGTGAAGGAGGTAAGAACTCTGCACCGAGACCCAAAGAAATGCTACTCTACTCACTTATGGCATGCACAGGTATGGATGTTGTGGCGATCTTGAGGAAAATGAAAGCACTCGAAGAGTTGGAAAGTTTCAGGATGGAAGTGGAATACGAGATGACAAGGGAACACCCAAGAATTTTCAAGAAAATCATACTGATGTATTTTTTCAAATTCAGAGGGGATCCTCGAGATAAGGTGGAGGTGTTCCAAAAATCGGGGCAAGAGTGGCAAAAATATGAGATAAGAGTGAGAAAAAATAAGACAAAAACATATCACATACATGTTGCAGAAAAGGAACTTAACAAGTGCCATCACCATTGCCATATCTTCCCTGTACGCTGCAACATATCCAGATAGCTTCATCTTCATATTCCCAAACAACCCTCCTATCTCATCACGCTCTTTGTATTCTTCTCCTCCACATCTTTCCTACCTACCCCATTCCCCCTTACCCTTATCACTCCCTTTATCCCTTCCCTTCCCAAATACCCCCTCAACATCTTTATCTCCTATGAATATCTCTTCCCTACTTCCACATACTGGATCAACTTGTATCTTCCTTTCGTCAACAACATAACCTCACACCTTATGTGATTTTTCACTTTCCTTATCTTACTCCCTCTCATCCAATCAAGGGATGCCTTCTCCCTGTACCCTATTCCTGTCCCATCCGATATGATTGTATCTACATATCCTTCTTGAAGATAATAGTGAATGATGTTTATAAGTATTTGAGTTACCTGCTTTAGCTTTACCGCTCTGTAATGAAAATTTCTCAATGATGGTACTTTTTTGAAGTGTTCTTTAGATATTTGTATAACCTCTCCGAGTGAGAGATTGTACATCTCCTTGTAGAAGTAACGAGTTAATTTGATGATAGTTTTAGGAGTTAACTTTCTCATAGCAAAGGAGGTTATATCATCTCCCTTGTTTTATTTTCCATATCTTCACATTGTTTTTGAAACAGCCCCTAAGAGAGTGGGGCTGTTTCAAAAATCCGTGTGAGAGATGGATAATAATAGATACACAGGCCAAAGCCGAGCCAGGAAAAGCGACAAAAAATATGCCACATACATGTTGTACGCAAGAA
>Ga0190361_1000929_pt1 | contig 11251 bp, 11 predicted proteins | sample 48721845_MG_FD_161273 | JGI IMG/M metagenome (GOLD analysis project Ga0190361, IMG submission 161273) | Hydrothermal vent microbial mat bacterial communities from Southern Trench, Guaymas Basin, Mexico - 4872-18-4-5_MG | ecosystem: Environmental > Aquatic > Marine > Hydrothermal vents >...
CTGCGCCGTTTTTCTGCTCAATCCATGCTTGATCATTTTTTCGATAAGCCCTTGATCTCGTAAATTTAATGGAATGGAATTTACAATAGTCAAATAATGTGCTGTTTATGAAGGCACCGTCATTATCAGAATCAATTCCCAGGACGGGAAAAGGAAGTTGTTGACGCAAGACTTCCAATGCTTCTACAACAAGCTCTTGGCTTTTGACTAGAAGAAGAACACATTCGACCTATGCCGTACAGATATCAACTGCTCCAAAACTATGGATGTAAGAACCTGCAGTAGATCCTCCATTGTGTTCTACAAAGTCAATCTCAAGATATCCAGGGGGAGGATCATCCCAGTCTGAAAAGGTTCTAATTTGGATATTACTGCTGGGTTTCTTCGGTTTTCGCCGTTTCTTCTTTTTTGCTTTGATCTCTTTTCGAATGGGTTGTAGGAGCCTGTCTATAGTGGCTGCACTTGCTGAGAGAAGACGTTGACGGACTTCCGGATCAAGCTTTAAATGATTATGACGCTCCATTGATTCCAACAGAACTGGTAAAATGGCTTTCAGTCTTTTGCCGCAGATTCTGTCTCCAGCTTCCCATATAATAATAAGTGCTTCTCTAACTGCTTCATTGTAAATACGGTTGCCATAAGTTTTCTTGTCAACAGGGTGAATGGGATGTTCACTTAACAGCCTTATGGCATGCTTTCGGTGGTATTTGGTCAGTGCAATGAATTCATCCAAAATCCTTGATTTCTCCCTCTTCATAGAAAGATGATAACGATCTTTTAGGGCTTTAATCAATTCACTTTTTGTGCTTTTACTAATTCGACTGATCATGGTGACCCCTTATTTGGTAACATTTTTATTGAGGCAAAAACATTATCTCAGTAACAAAATAAGTGAGTCAATGCGGGGTACAAAAATAGTTGACATCAGTCATTCATATCTACTTTAACTTAATCATCTGGTAATTCTTACTAAACAGGCAAATATTTCTGTCTTTTTCTATTTTTTCTTTTAGCTTAACCTTAAATTAAGATGAGGTTAAGCAAAAGGGCAATCAAAGAATTTAAGGAAATCTATGAGAAAGAGTTTGGAGAACCGATTTCAGATGAAAAAGCCCAAGAATTGGGTCAGAATCTTATTTCGTTATTCAAAATAATCTATCGGCCTATCCCGGAAGATAGAGAATCTAAAGGTAAAAAAAGCGTCCATAACAAGAAAAATCCCTGATTCACTATAAATTCAGGGATTTGTTTTTTGACAGTATTCTTAAAAAAGCTAATATTAAAAAGGAAAGGTCGCACGAATAAAAACAAAAAGCTTCAGGAAACTATTTTGCAAGGTGGATTCCTGATGCTCCAAATTTATGATCCGCTATATCATCTACTGCCGTAAATCCTCAGAGGCAGAGGACAGGCAGGTCCTCTCAATTGAATCCCAAATAAGCGAATTAAAAAAACTAGCTGAAAAGCTTAATCTTTCTGTTGTCGATATCTTTACTGAATCCCAGTCTGCAAAATCCCCGGGCAGACCTCTTTTTAATGAGATGATAAAGAAGATCAACCAAGGCAAAGCAGAGGGTATTATCTGCTGGAAGCTGGATCGGCTTGCCAGAAATCCCCTCGATGGGGGCCAGATCATCTGGATGCTTCAGAAGGCAATCATCAAACACATTCAAACTTTCGATAAAGGTTATTATCCTGAGGATAATGTTCTTCTCATGAGTGTTGAATTCGGAATGGCCAATCAGTATGTTCTGGATTTAAGTAAAAATGTCAAAAGAGGCCTAAAAACAAAAGCAGAGCGGGGATGGTATCCAGCTCCTGCTCCTCTTGGCTATTTAAATGACAAAACCAAAGAGAGAGGAAAAAGAGAAATTGTAAAAGACCCGGATAGGTTTGAACTTGTAAAGAAGATGTGGGAATTGATGTTAACTGGGAACTATACTCCTCCAAAGATTGCCGCTATAGCAAATAACGAATGGGGATTTAGAACTCCCAAAGGAAGACCATTATTAAGAAGCACCATATACAGGCTTTTTACGAATCCTTTTTATTATGGTTGGTTTGAATATCCAGTTGGAAGTGGAAATTGGTACAAGGGAAGCCACGAGCCGATGATAACCCAAGAAGAATTTGATAGAGTTCAGATCCTTCTTGGAAGAAAAGGTAAGCCGAGAGTAAAAAAACATAATTTTGCTTTTACAGGGCTTATAAGATGTGGTGAATGTGGAGCAATGATCACGGCTGAAGAGAAGAATCAGATTATTTGCTCTTCCTGCAAATTCAAATTCTCATCCAATAACAGAGCCGAGTGTCCAAAATGTAAAACATCTATTGAAAAAATGAAAAGCCCAACCATCCTTCATTATGTCTATTACCACTGCACAAAAAGAATAAATCCTGATTGTACTCAGGGATCAATAGAGGTAAAAGAGTTAGAGAAACAGATTGATCAATATTTAACAAATATCCATATCTCTGAAGAATTCAAGAATTGGGCCATTAAATATTTAAAGGAAGAGAATGAAAAAGAAGTGTTCTCAAGAGAAAACATTTTTGCTTCTCAGAGAAAAGCCTTTGATAGTTGTCTTAAGAAACTTGAAAATCTCTTTCAGCTAAAAATATCTCCTTTAAACAGCGATGGGAGTCTTCTCTCTGATGAGGAATACGCTAAACAAAAAGCCGAGCTTATGAAAGAAAAAGCCCGGCTTGAAGAGATATTAAATGATACAGAAGGAAGGGTTGAAAAATGGTTAGAGACCGGAGAAAAAGTCTTTAATTTTGCCAGATACGCGCGTTACTGGTTTAAAAACGGCTCTTCTCAGGAGAAAGCTCAAATATTGCAAGCTCTAGGTTCGAACCTAACTTTGAAGGATAAAAAGCTCTTAATTGAGCTTAAAACTCCCTTTAGGGCAATTGGACAGGTAGTGAAAGAGGTTCCAGAGGCAAAATACAGGTTCGAACCTAAAAAATCGGTCCTAAATGAAGCTAAATTGAGAGAAATCTACCTTCAAAATCCCATAGTGCTGCGGGCAATGAACAAAGTTCGAACTTGGATCAGACAGAATCTAGAAAACTTCTATTTTCCCTCGTTTAGTTAAGAAGTCCACTTCATAAAAATCGAACACTGCTGCTAAGCTCCAAGCGAGATGATTCAGCTCTGTATTAATTACGGCAAGTTGTATTATAATATTATCGAGTCCCTGACAAACTGGGAAAGAAAGAGAGGTGTGAAATGGCTTTGTATTATGTAAACAAGCAACCTCAAGAGAATGGTGACCACGAGGTTCATAAGTTAGGCTGTGCTTTCTTGCCCGCAGAAGAAAACAGGATTTATCTTGGGTCCTTTGATAATTGCCATGATGCTGTACGTGAAGCGCGGAAATATTACTCGCAGACCAACGGGTGCTATTGGTGTTCTAGAGAATGCCACACGGGATAAGAATGGTTCCTTCTACTGACCAAATGTCTAGCTAAACAAGAGGCAAATTTTGCTGTGGGATGGATAAAATTCAAACTTGGATTATGCAGAATAACAAGAATTTCTATGTTCCTATATTCAATGTGACTTTATTTAAAAATACGTGGAAATTAAAGCTTTGTAATATTTGTTGATGAGAAGATAAAATTATAGCTCTTCTCAAGTTGATAGATATACTTTTTCATTTTAAGAAAATCAATGAGCTCAGCTAATGTATTTTTGATTGAAAATTATCTCCAGTTAAGCGTTGCAAGTTCTTTATATTTTTCTTTAACTACATCCATGCCTAATGAAATCCCATAATCTTTATATAATTTTATGCTTGATCCAATAATCTTTATACATAAATACTCTTGTTTTGTTAAAGGTAGTATTGCAAATTTATTATCAAGTTCATGACCGATTAATGATGTTAGCAATAAAATGTAATTTTGAAGATGCTTTGTGTCTGATGAAAATTTTATTTCTCTTATTAGCGTTTCAATATCTTTAGACAACCCTTTTATATTTGATAGTCTGTCAGTAATTGGACTCACAAGCCTAGGTTCAATTATCGGGCGTTTTAAAAAACTCAAAATTTGTCCCTCTTCAAAGGGGCTTTCTTTTGAATAAAACGTTACAAATACATCCCAATCTTCAAAATCTCTTGCAAACTCAAAAATATTACATCCACCGTAAGAATTGATCCAACGAGTCCAATCACCTTTACTAAGTATTGATATTAAATAGTCACATACGTCTAAAAGTGGGAAATCTTTTGCTCTTTTTCTTTTAAACTTCAAGATTGGTAAGCAACAACCTACTTCTGGCCGAGTGATCATATCTATCAACGCTTGAATTCGAATTTTTCTTTGAAGTTCATAAATTAAGTCATCTGAAAAAGTTTTAGGCCTATCTGAAGCAATTATTAGGATATTACCATGTGAATAATGGATGAATCTCATTGCGGATAACAATATTGAAAAATACAAATGGGCTTTTTTAAAATTATAGTTCGAATTATCACTAAATTTCTTTTTATTGACTTTAAAGTTAAAGAAAGAAATATTTTCAATTCTTAAGCAAAATTTTTCAAATTTCTCTCTTCTGTTAATAGAGTCTTTCGAGTGATGAAAAAAAGCTTTGTTCCCTTTTCTATCAGCCCATTTCTCTCTAAGCTTATCAACTTCATTGTATAACTGTGTCATTAAAAACAATTCGTTTCCATATAAAAGCCCCACTTGGAATATATTATCTAAAGTTTTAAAATCTGAAGAACCGGATTCATCTATTAAAAAAATTCTTGTTCTATCAAATCTATTGGAAGAAAAAGCGGATGGTACCTTTCCCGGATGAGCAATCATTCCCCTTGCTCTGGTTTCTTTATCAAATAAATTAAATGATAAAGGCGACAAATTAATTTTTTGAGGATACTTAGGAATTTTTTCCTTTCGTTCGAGAATATCCATCTTGGTTTTATGCTAAACAAAAATTACACGTTTTGATATCGATCAAAAGTCATCATATATTAATTTGGTTGATTAAATCCATTCTTCTTTTATTTTCCAATCAGATTTAGGAAACAACCCCAAATGCGAAGCAACAAGTATACTTCTGGGGTCATCAGATCTTAAAGTTAACGTAAATGAACCATCCTCTTTCTGAATAGGGACAATATCGCTATAAAACTGATATTTTAATCTTTGCTGAATTTCGACACCTCTCTTTTTAAATGATTCGATATAAGTACAAATTTTCTCTAGAGCATCCTGTATGGACTCTACGTTTATTGATTTTAAATAAATTGTTCCATCATAGAGATAGGAACTGCCTTCTTTGTTCTCACATTTTCTAACAACAAATTGCTTTTTCTTTTTAAATCGTGGTTTAGAATGTTCTTCCTTCCTAAATAATTCTTTATTGCTTTTCAATACAAATTCTATAGCCTTATGTCCTGTAGTATAGATGTAAAATAAACATCCCTGAATAATCTTATCGTCGGTCATATCAACTACTTTTTTCTCTATTTTTTGACTGTCTCCCTGAAATATTATGGGTCTCCAATAACCATATTTATTATATCTTGTACCATACTCATCAAATGCTTTCCCTTCTACAAACCAGCCTTCTGCCTTTTTATATGCATCTAAATCTCCAACCATTAATGAAATTCCTTCTTCCTCACAACGAATGTTCAATGCAGTAGTGCCTTCATGCCTCTTCCTTTCAAACATTGCATGAGATCCATTAGGAAAATGAATCTTAAATCCCGTTAATTCTTCCTTATCCGAGAGCAATTCTAAAACTTCGTAGTTAGGCCATAGATGAAATTTCTGTCCCTTTGCAAGTTCCTGCCGAACTTTTTTATAGATAATAAAAAATGCTGAATAAAAAGCGAAACATCGAGTTAAAATATTTGATAATTCTTCTAATGGAATAATGTTTTTCCCAAGTTTTGCTCCTTCAATGATCCGGAATTCATTCTCTGAGATAGTGTAATCTGAATGATAAAAAGCATTTCTTATATCATTGTTAAAGAAGCTATCTAGTATTTCATTCAGTTTAACTTCTCCGCATGCAGCCGCCAGCTCTTTTATATGTTCAATTTTATTTATTGGATATGGGAGGTGTCTCTTGGCAAATAATCCTCTCTTTTTACTAACTCTAATCAAATGTGAAAACGGATACATCATATAGGATTTGTTTTGGCAACATCGTAGTAGATTAGCAAGAATCTCATAAGGTGGTGACATCTCTGTAGCATAACAATATATTAATAGACCAAATCTTATGGCACGTTTTTCTTGACCCCTTTTTTTAGTTAACCTAAGTAGTTTGCTAAACTCTTGCAATGCTTCCTCCGCTTCAACAAAAGCATCCCAGTATCCACTGGTAATACCTTCAACACGGAGAAGGCTACAAAGATAATTGAATCCATCAGTATTTGCGGCTCTTGCAAAAAGGGAAGCAAGATAAGAAATATACTCATTGGTATATTTATGCAGTGCAGGGAATCGTTTTTTAAGCCTAAAGCTAAACATATGTAATTTCATTTTTCTGAATAATCGGAAGAGACTCATATAACTCTCTAATAATTCGTTGCTCATTTTTAATGATATAATAAATATTAAATGAAGGAAATATTTAAAAAGGAAGTAGGTTTTCCTACTTCCTTTTTGCTTTTGAAAGAACCTGGCAGAGGGGGAATCTCTTCGATTCGTAATACCTATCAAGGAACTCTTTCTTGCCTTTAATTCTTATTAGCTTTACCTTGTTCTTAATCTCCTAAAGATCAGCTATCTCTTTGGCTTTTTCAATGTTTTTTGCTCTGACTTCAACCTCATAAATTATGGTGTATTTTTTCATTCTTCTGAGTTTCATCTAGTTACCTTTCCATTTCCTGCAATTCTCTGCATACTCACAATCCTTGCACCAGAAGCCTGTGCGGGGAAAGAAAATGCCCTGCTGGATGCCTTTTAGCACTTGGCTGGCCAAGAAAAAGAGCCTCTCGTAGTCAGCTTTTTTTCGCTTTGTCTCAAGGACAATCATCTTGGGCTTTCTGGTCTTGACAAAATTCACAACCTTTAGGAGCCTGGGAGGCCGTTGAGTAAGGGTTTCGAAGGCGTAGCTGTAGATTGTAAGCTGGAGGTTGTTATCAACATCTCTGGGGTCAATCGTTTGGGCCGAGGTTTTAAACTCTATAATCGTGTCATCTTCTTCAATAAGGTCTATAACACCCTCAAGGTCAATCCCGAGCTGCTGGCCGGTTCGAGGGTTAGAAAGGGGTACAACAAAAGGAATTTCAACAGCTTTTACCGGCTTATATGGTTTGGGAAAATAAAGGCCGAGCAGCTCTTTGCCGAGCACAGCAAGTTTCATTTCATTTTCTCCGTCTTTGAACCGGATCTCTGTATCGACTTTCTGACTGTACCAGTCAGCATCGAAAATCCTGTAGAGTTTCTCAAGAGAGACATTGTTTCCATTCATCCTCTCTTTGTTGAGCCAGGAGAGGGCTGAATGGACAGCGCTTCCCAGAGCAAGGCCAGAGGGCTTAAAAGGTCTTGGAATTTCATCAATGTACTGAAATTTGTACTTGAGGCTGCACTGAGAGTAAAGACTTATCTGGGAGTTAGAAAGGTGGCTCAGCATCTTTTCCTCCTTTTGCCTCTTCTAACAGGCGCTCGATCATTCGACTTGCCTCAAGTTTTGTGACCTCTTTTAGAGAATTGACCTGGAAAAGCTCTTTTAGCTGCTGGTGGGCCTTGTCGCCCTCGATCCCATTATCAGCCATAATTCTGAAGAGATACCGCTTCTGAGCGTCGGTCATCAGTGGCTCCTTGCTCTTTGAGCTTGCCTTGGCTTTTTCCTTTTCAGGCTCTCTGAGATTTTTTTGAGCCTTTGTTTCCTGGCTATCTTCCAGCACTATCTCTTTTTCATAGAGATAGAGAACTAAGATAGCCCTCCCCTCGACAGTTCTCAGTTCGATACACTTTACCTTCTTTTTCATGGCTTACCTCCATGAGACTGGATTTTAATGATCTGCTATCAGTTTAGCTCCCAGGAACAAGCCCGCAAAGAAAGGAGAATTTGCCATAAAAGTGAGTTTATCCTTTCTTTTATCTTGATTTCTGGGGATTTATCATTAAAGGATATGAGCGAAATAAACAATGCTGAAAATCCTATAACCCCTTTTGCCGTTACTAACTATCGTGACATCCGGGAAAGATTCGGCATAAAAGATAAAAACCGGAGAGGCCATATTTATATTATTGGAAAGACTGGCACAGGAAAATCTACACTGATTCAGAATATGGCTGTCTCAGATATAAAAAGAGGAAATGGACTGGCCTTGATCGACCCTCATGGAGACCTGGCTGAGGATATTTTGCATTTCGTTCCCAGTGGAAGGGTCAAAGATGTTATCTATTTCAATCCAGGAGATCTTGAATTCCCGATTGCCTTTAATCCTCTGGAGAAAGTCCCTTCTGATTACCGCCATTTAATTGTCTCTGGCATTCTTTCAGTGTTTAAAAAAATCTGGCCTGAGTTCTGGGGGCCAAGATTAGAGCATATTCTGAGGCATTCGCTCTTTACACTCTTGGAATTCCCCCAGAGTACTCTTTTAGACCTGCCTAAGCTTTTAACTGATAAAGAATTCAGAAAAAAAGCCTTAAGATTCCTCACTAATCAGCAGGTTAGAGAATTCTGGCTCTCTGAGTTTGAAAAATACTCTGCCTGGCTCCGCTCTGAGGCTATTTCTCCTATCCTTAACAAAATGGGACAGTTTTTAACCAACCTTCCTTTAAGGAATATTGTCGGTCAGAGAGAAAATACTTTTGATTTAAGAAAGGTGATGGATGAGAGAAAAATCCTGATTCTTAATCTGGCCAAAGGGAAAATTGGAGAAGAAAACTGCTCTCTTTTAGGAGCTATGATGGTGACAAAAATCCAATTAGCTGCCTTAAGTCGGGTAGACTTACCAGAGGAGAAAAGAGTGCCTTTTTATCTTTATGTCGATGAGGTTCATAATTTTGTCACCTTATCTTTTGCCGATATTCTCTCAGAAGCTCGGAAATATGGATTGAATTTAATTCTTTCCCATCAGTATATTGAGCAGCTGGATGAGAAAATAAGGTCAGCTGTTTTAGGCAATGTGGGAACAATAATTTCTTTTAGATTAGGGGCTGAGGACGCTAAATACCTGGCCAAGGAATTTTCGCCTGTCTTTAATGAATCAGATCTTGTGAATCTGCCTAATTATCATATCTATCTCAAGTTGATGATAAACGGCAGAACCTCTCAGCCTTTTAGTGCTGTTACCTTGGCTCCGCCTGAAAGGAAGTTATCTTTTAAAGAAGATATCATCAAGCTCTCAAGGCACAAATACACAAGACCAAGGAAAGAAGTGGAAAGAGAAATTATCTATAAATCTCCTCCTTCTTCTGAATCTTATGACCAAAGACTACCAATCTAATCCATCTGTGTTTCTTCTTCCCGATGAAAAGATTGTTTTAAAAACCAATCCCCATTGGCTGTTTGTGGTTATTCCGGTTTTGACAATTTTCTTTTTCTGGCTACTTTATTTTCTCTTTGCCTGTTCATATTTAAGCAAGGTTGATTTTTCTGGCCTTGAAGAGCTTTGCTACCACATTGTGTCATTCGCCTCTGTTTTTTTGATTATAATTTTTTATCTTGATTGGAAATTTAATCGTCTCTACCTGACAAATTTCAGACTGATCAAGGAAAAAGGAATAATTGGCAAGCATTTTATGAGTATCTGGCTGGATGATGTAGAGGATATCACTTGCAGCTTTGGAATTTTAGGAAGAATATTTGGCTTTGGAAATCTCATTATCGAATCTGCAGGAACAGAAGGGAAAATGATTTTCAAGGGCTTCCCCCTTCCCAATAAAATTAAATGGATGATAGAAAAACAAAGGATATAGAAAAGATGGCCCTATCCTATATCTTAAAGTATTCCCTGAAATTTTAATAAAAATTGAAGAAATTTTCTTTATATAAGCCCAAAAGAGCAAACAAAGTCTAATTTAGTCACCCGAAGAAATCCGTTTTTACTTAAGCAAGGTAAATCTTTTTGGATTTCACCCCACATTTCACCCCTAAAGGTGATTTCCTATATAAATTATTTTTATCTAATATATGCTAATTTTATTAACAAATACTATGAAATTTGTAACATTCAATTGAATAGAACGATTAATAAAAGAATGATCAGAAATAAAATCATTACCCCTCAAAGATGTCGAGACTGCCCGTTCTTTGAAATAAGACATTCTTCTCTTGGCGTCTCCTTTTTTTGTAGGTATTACAAAAAGGGAAGATTCGAGTTGCCTAGGGAAAAATTTTCGTTTTGCAAAGTTCAAAAGATTGAGGTCATCGAGTCGATGAGGAAAGATAACTAAAGTTTGAGAGGATATTTTATGTCTAATCATATAGATTCTGGTAAAAATTTAGAAAAAGAAAACCGAGAACTCAGACAACAACTGAATACATTGCTCAATTTTATCAACACCGCCACAGATGGGATTGTTATCGTTCAGGAAGATTTAATTCAATATGTCAACGAAAGTGCTGCTAAATTAGTTGGACATTCCTCAGAAGAACTTATCGGAACTTCTTTTAATCGATTTATCCATCCTGATGACCTTAAAACAGTCAAAGAGGCTTATAAGAAAAGGCTTAAAGGAGAAAAAATCCCATCGCGGTATGAACTAAGGATTAAAGGACCTGAGGACAAAATTATCTACGTGGAAGTGAATTCAGATATAGTTGAGTATCAGGGCAAGCCTGCTACTATCACTATTTTGAGAGATATTACAGAAAGAAAAAAGTTAATAGAGAAAGTGAAAGAAGAGGCCCTCTTTTTTGAAAGCTTATTTGAGAATTCCCCTGAAGCAGTAGCCTTGTTAGATAACTCTGGCCATGTCATTAGAATAAATAAAGAATTTGAAAAGATGTTTGGATATAAAATTAACGAAATAAAGGGGAATCTTCTTGATCCATTTGTGGCCCGGGGAAATCTTCTTAAAGAAGCAAAGCAAATAAGAAAAAGAACTTCAAGAGGAGAAAAAGTCGAGTTAGAGACAATCCGAGTTAAAAAAGATGGCTCATTATTTAATGTTCATATCATAGAGTCTCTGATAAAATCGAGAGATAAAATTATTGGAAAATATGTAATTTATCGCGATATTTCCGCTAGAAAAGAAGCGGAAAATAACCTCAAAGAATCAGAAAAAAGATATAGAGAGCTAGTCGAGTGGGTTAAGACAGGAA
>Ga0190361_1000930_pt1 | contig 11251 bp, 7 predicted proteins | sample 48721845_MG_FD_161273 | JGI IMG/M metagenome (GOLD analysis project Ga0190361, IMG submission 161273) | Hydrothermal vent microbial mat bacterial communities from Southern Trench, Guaymas Basin, Mexico - 4872-18-4-5_MG | ecosystem: Environmental > Aquatic > Marine > Hydrothermal vents > Microbial...
TCCAGGGGTTAAGATGCGGCTTGATGTAACATCTCCTCTGACTCTGAAAACGGGGGATGTGCTAACACTTAAGCAAAACACCCATCCCACCATCCGTCCTTGGGCTAAGGTGAAAGGGCTTGCGGCAGGGCAAGATGTCCTCTTCGGGGACGGCAGCCTCATAGCGGAATGTCTGTCAGCAAAAGAGGATGAGATAGTGCTGCGGGCAAAATGCGATATGCGTATTACTCCACGCCTTGGCGTTGCCTTCCCCCAAGCAGAAGTCCTCCTCCCCGCCTTGACAGAAGAAGACCTGCTATGGCTCCAACACATAAAGAGAGCCGAGATTGACTGGGTCTGCGTCTCGTTCGTGCAGGATGCAGCGGACATAAAACGGGTGAAGCAGAACGCGCCTGGAAGACCTGTTGTGGCGAAGGTGGAGCGGGCGGAGGCGGTGCGCAACCTTAAAGAAATAGCGAGAGCGGCGGATGGGCTGATGGTAGCGCGTGGAGATTTGGGTCTGGCGGTGGGATTGGTGAATGTGCCGCTGCTGCAGAAAGAAATCCTACACCTTGCCATAAGGCTTGACAGGTTGGGGATAGTGGCAACCCAGATGCTGGAGTCAATGAGGGAGTCTGTGGTTCCTACAAGGGCGGAGGTGTCGGATGTGGCAAATGCGGTGATGGATGGAGCAGATGCAATTGTTCTAACAGGTGAGACAGCAGTGGGGAGGCATCCTGTGGAGGCGGTGCAGGCGGCGCAGGATGTAACCAGCCGGGTGGGGTTTGTGGGACCCGATGTTGAGAGTGGTCTGTGCAGGGAATCACCTGTGGCGGATGCGGTGTGTGATGCGGCGGTGCAAGCAGCCGACGACCTCTCCGCCGCCGCCATCGCCTGTTTCACCGCCACAGGCAGAACCGCCATCCTCCTTTCCCGCTACCTACCCCAACGCCCCATCTTCGCTCTGACCGACCAGACACACACCGCCCGCAAACTCCGCATTGTGCGCGGCGTCACCCCACTCCTCCTACCAGGCTTCACACAGATGGAGAAGATGCTTAACAACGCCGAAGAGGTGCTACTCGCAAACGGGTTGAAGACAGGCGATACCGTGGTCTTCGTCAGCGGAACTCCTGTGGGCGTGCCAGGGCGCACCGACGCTCTACTCATTCGCCGTCTGGGAAGTAACTGACACAACAACCTTCCGACTCGCAGACCCGCACCTCGCAAAGCGCCACATCCTGCGGCAGATGCGGCTTGACCAACTCGGCAACGACAACAGCAATACGCTCTGCGGTCGTCTGCTCCCCCTCAAATTGCGGTAATTCGTTAAGATAGGTGTGGTCAAGCACCTCAAATGCTTTACGCAAAGCACGCTTTAAGACTCTGAAATCCGCCACCATAGAGAAGCGATTGAGGCTGTTTGTGCCGACAACAAGCGTGACCGAATAGTTGTGTCCGTGGAGTTTCTCACAAGCGCCTTGATAATTGACCAAATTGTGAGCGGCGGCAAAGGTATCCGTCACACTTGCCTGATATTTGTGACACTTCATCTATTAGCCTCAAGCGCGAAGGGTTTCGCCACACGCTCCTGCTCTCCGAGCGCCTCAGGAACATATCTGGTGCGTCCCGCCGAAGGTGTTGCGCCCACCTTCGCTTTCCTGCGCGCCCGATTTATCTTATCATCACCCTGAAAGTCCACCGTGAACAGACCCAATAGAAAGTCTGCAAATTCCCGCAGCCTGAAACCTAACTCAAACCCCACAAAAAGGATATGCACCGTCACGGCAACATCAAAGAAATCGCGGTCATAGTTGCGGAACATATCAATGTCTGTAACCTCATCCGCCCTGCAGTTGACGCACCAGTCATACAGGAAGCGGTTGTAGACAAGAGGTTTCAGGTGAGAGTTAGAAAGATAAAGAAGAGAGACTCCGATTTCGGTGCGGTTTTCCGCCCAGCGTCCGAAACGGCGCCCCACAAAACCTAATCTGTTTATCTTCGCCATACCGATGCCGGCTTGCCCAAGTTTGGTCGCTCGTGCATTGATAATAAATCCCGGACCCGCAGAAACATTGGCTATGAAACAGTCCAAAGCGTCAAGTAACCTGTCCACAAGATAACGCTCCAGTGGCGACTCTTCCACGGGAACCGACGGCAACTCCACAGGGTCCTTACTGAGACGAAATGCCTCACAACCAAATGCAGAAACAGCCACTAAACAGCAGACAAGGAGCCTCATCCGTCTACCCCCTTCAATCGGCTGCCCCTATGGTAGAGGCGATTTCGCCCCCTGTCAAGCCTTTTTCAAAAGAGAGACCAAACCGTCATCATCCCTCTCCGTATCAATATGCTTGAAAAGCAAGATAACTCGGCTTAAACTTCTGTTACCGTTTGAGGAGGAAAGAGATGGCGGACGAGGTGAAAGAGAACAAGGAGCAACCGCAGGAGGAGAAGGCGCAGGAGGCGCGCCAAGAGCAGCAGGAAAAGCAGGAGAAAGAGGAAGAGAAGAAGGAAGCAGAGGTCGCCAAACAAGCGGAAGGGGTTGACAAAGAGCAGATGGAAGCCGACCTTGCCGCTGTTAAGCACCTACAGGAAGCATACGAGCGCTTAAAGAAACAACTCCATAAGAACATCGTCGGTATGGACGAGGTCATTGAACAGTTGCTGATAGCAATATTCTGTAGAGGGCACTGTTTGCTTGTGGGTGTTCCGGGACTGGCAAAAACGCTGCTCATAAAGTCATTGGCGATGTGCCTTGACTTAAAGTTCAGCCGCATCCAGTTCACCCCCGACCTGATGCCCGCCGACATAACGGGAACGGAAGTGATTCAGGAGGACAAAACAACAGGCGAGCGAAAACTGGTCTTCTTAAAAGGACCGATTTTTGCCAACATAATCCTCGCGGACGAGATAAACCGCACTCCACCCAAGACGCAAGCCGCCCTCCTTGAAGCGATGCAGGAGTATCAGGTGACCGCCGGCGGCAAAAAATACTCCCTTGAGTTGCCGTTCTTTGTGCTGGCAACCCAGAACCCCATTGAGCAGGAAGGAACATATCCGCTGCCTGAGGCGCAACTTGACCGCTTTATGTTTATGATAAATGTTGATTATCCGTCAGAGGACGAGGAGTTTGACATAATCAAATTGACGACAGCGGTTTACGACATCCAACTTGAGTCTGTTATGAGCAAGGAAGAGATACTGCGCATTCAGGAGATAGTGAGGCGTGTGCCCGTGGCGGACCATGTAACAAGATACGCGGTGAAGTTGGCACGGGCAACGCGTCCCGCCAAGGGTGAGGCGCCCGACTTCATAGAAGAGTGGCTGTCGTGGGGCGCAGGACCCCGCGCCGCCCAATACCTCATCCTCGGCGGCAAAGCACGCGCACTGCTTTACGGTCGCTACTATGTCTCCTGTGACGATGTGGCGGCTGTCGCTCATCCCGTTCTGCGCCACCGCCTCATAACAAACTTCAACGCCGAAGCGGAAGGCATCACATCCGACCACATAACCGACCGTCTCCTTGAAATCGTCCCAAAGACTGAGGAGTAAAGGCAATGCCTGAAAAGATGGAGGCACGCAAGTATCTTGACCCCAAGGTGTTGAACCGCATCGCGCGTCTGGAACTCAAGGCGCGTCAAATCGTTGAAGGCTTCATTACGGGACTCCATAAAAGCCCCTACCACGGTTTCTCCGTTGAGTTTGCCGAACACAGAGAATATGTGCCCGGAGACGATATCCGCCATATAGACTGGAAGGTGTGGGGGCGCAGCGACCGTTTCTACATCAAGCAGTATGAGCAGGAGACCAACCTCCGCGCTTACCTTGTGCTTGACACATCAGAATCAATGCGTTACGGCGGCGAGGCGGCGGGAATGACAAAATATGACTATGCCTGTTTTGTCGCGGCATCTATTGCCTATCTGATACTGCGGCAGCAGGACGCTGTGGGACTTGCGCTTTTTGACTCGGGAATCCACCGCTTTGTGCCGCCATCCACCGTCACCGCACACCTGCGCCAACTGCTCTGGGAGATGGAAAGCCACAGCGCCGAAAAGAAGACCAACATCGGTGTCATACTGCACAATCTGGCAGAGCGCATACCCCAGCGCGGTATCGTCATCCTACTCTCGGATATGTTTGACTCCATAGAAAACATAATGTTTGGCGTGCGCCATCTGCGCCACAGAAAGCACGAGGTTATAGTTTTCCATATAATGGATAACGATGAGTTGGAGTTTCCGTTCCAGCAGATGACGATGTTTCTGGGGCTTGAGGAGTATCCCAATCTTCTGTGCGACCCGCGGGCGCTGCGCAAGGCTTATCTCAAAGAGGTTCGCGAGTTTATGAATCAGTTGCGCCGTGAATGCCGCTACAACGGCGTTGACTATGTCCTGATGGATACCAAGGAAAAAGTAGATGTGGCGCTTGCGACATATCTTGCGCGGAGAGCCGCCACGGTCGCAAAAGGCTCAACCGCTGCTGGAGGGGTCGTGTAATGTCGTTTGTCAACCCTGCTATGCTCTGGTTTCTGTCTCTGGTTTCCATTCCGATAATTATTTACATAATCAACCGCCAGCGGTTCAAGCGGATGTGGTGGGCGGCGATGGAGTTTTTGCTCCGTGCGATGAAGAAGAACCGTCGCCGCATCCGCGTTGAGAACCTGCTTCTGCTGATAATCCGCACGCTGATAGTGCTGCTTGCGGTTCTGGCGGTTGCACGACCACAAATCGGCGCCGCCTTCTTAGGACCCCTTGCCCGCAAAAGCCGCAACTTCTTTTTCCTTCTGGACAACTCCTACTCAATGGGCTACAAGGTGGGCGCCACCAGCGCCTTTGAGCGTGCGAAAAAGCAACTCAAGGGCATCCTTGACCACACCGTTCAGGACGGCGACATAGTCGTCTTTGCGGTGATGAACGAAGGTCTGGAGAACTGGAACCGCTTCCACATCGGTGGTGAGGACGACCGCCAGCGCTTAAAAGACGCCATAAACGAAACGGTTTTAAGCCATAGGGGAACGAACTATGTTCTGGCGCTGCGCCAGTTGTTCTTCGGGAAAAAATCGGTGATAGAGCGCCTAGGAGCGGCAAAGGAGAGGGAAAACATCGTCGTTGCTGCCACCGACTGTCAGCAATGCGGCTGGTTCAAGGAAGGTGACCTCACATCTAAGGAGGTCAGGAGCGTTTTCGCGGAGTTGATAAAGCGCAAGGTCGCGCTTCAGGTAATTGATGTCTCCGCGGAGGAGCCCATCAATGTCTCGGTGGATGACTTAAGACTTGAGTCGCAGGGGACAACGGTGGGGTTGAAGTCGGGCGTGCCGCTGATAGCGACCTTTTACAACCGCTCAAGCCGCCAGTTAGACGGAACGGTAACGCTGATGGTTGATGATATGCCGCAGGAGACACGGCGCGTTACGCTGCCCCAGAAGAAAGCCACAGCGCTGAAATTTGAATGCTCTTTCCCCGACAAGGGAGTGCATTATGTAACCGTTAAGTGGGACGCTGACCCTCTTGCGGCAGACGACTTCAGATACCTCGTCGTTGAGGCACGCGAGAAGATAGACCTCCTTGTCATAAACGGCAGACCATCTCCTGACCCCACAGAAGACGAGGTGGTATTGGTGGAAAGCGCCTTAAGGGCTTTGCAGGAGGAAGGGGCAGGTGGGCTGCCTGTTTTTGACTATGAGGTGCGCACTGTAGGCGAATTTGAGGAACTGGCTTCTGCAGGCAGGCTGCGCAATTACCAGGTGATACTGCTCGCCAATGTTCCGTCAATGACGGTGGAAGCGTATGAGAACCTGAAAGAGTTTGTGAAAGCGGGCGGCGGAGTGCTCTACTTTATGGGCGACCGCGTTGACCCCATAACGCTCAACAAGACGATGTATGAGGACGGCAAAGGACTTCTGCCGTTTGAATGCGTTGATGTCTTCCCGAAACAGCGTCATCCGAAAGAGCGTTATCAGGTGGTGCTTGATGCGGAAGGGCATCCTGCACTTGTGGACATAGAGGCATACGCGACGACGATTCTGGATAAGCCTCGCGTGGAGCGTTACATCCGCGTTAAGGAGGAACCTCGCAAAGATGTGACTGTTCTTCTGCGTCTGACAGGTCAGAACCGCAGTCCTATTGTGGTGGAGCGCAAATTGGGGCGCGGGAGCGCTATCTTTGTTTTCACCTCCGCGAGTGTCGCTTGGAACAACTGGGGATGTCTGCAGTTTCTGCCCATCCTTTTATACGATACGCTTTATTATCTTTCCAGCCACGGCACGACAAAACGCAACTACAAGGTGGGTGAGCCGCTGTGGCTTGCGATACAGCAGGAGAGGATTGCTGACACTCAGGTTGAGATTTACCGCCCAGGGGAAGCGGAACCGCTAACAGAGGAGTTGAGCCAGCCGAAGCGTCTGGGCGCCCCATACGAACTGTTTTTTAAGAAGACCGACAAATCGGGGGTTTACCGCATTGTTTTCAACCCGCGACAGGACAGATGGGAAGATTATGCCGCCTTCAATCTTGACACAGAAGAGTCGGATGTAGCAAACCGCGTCTATGCCGACACCCTCAAAGAAGCCTATCCCAATTTGAGGGTTCGCGTAGACCGTCCTGGCAGAGGCGAGAAGGCGGCAAAGGATATAACCGCGAAGGCAGAAATATGGCGCACGCTTATAACGCTTGTTCTGCTTCTGCTTGCCGTTGAGATGATAGCCGCACTTCTCATTGGACGAAGGCACGCTTAAGGAGCCAAGACAATGGTAGGACTTCTGGCAAAGGTCGGGACCAAGCCGATAGAGGTGACACGGATTAAATGGCCTGGCGCCCCGCCGGGATGGGTGGTCGTGCTAATCTTTCTGGGGGTGATTGCCGGCGCTGTGGCGATATACCTCATTGAGCGCGGAATCGCCTCAAGGCGTTACAGGATGGGACTTGCGGTTCTGCGCACACTTGTTCTTGCCATAGCGCTTATAATCCTGTTTGAGCCGATAAAGTCCACGCAGCGCCACGAAGTGCGTCAGGGTATCACTCTTCTGCTACTTGACAACAGCCAGTCTATGCGTTTCAAGGACAACTACGATACTGCCACCGAACACTCCAAGAAGATGCTTAAAGGATTGGAGACCGCGCTGAACATGGGGGACGACGAGATAAAGGAGAGTCCGCGTTACAAGTTGGTTCTTAAGGCGATGAACAAGTATAGGATTCTGCAGCGGCTTCTGCGTGAGAACAGGCTTCGCGTCTACACCTTCGGGAGCGGCAAGCCACGCCTTATTGCCGAAGCGGAGGAACGCAAAGGGAAGTTAAAGTTCCTTATGACGAAAGAAGAGAAAGAAGAGAAACGGGACATTCCTGCACAGTTGAGCGACTTTCTCACTGCCACCGAACCGGAGACCCGTCTTCTTGACGCGATAAGCAGTGTTCTGAGGGAGATGCGCGGTCAGAAGGTGGCGGGAATAGTTTTGGTGTCGGATGGTCAGAACACCTCGCGAGAGGTTTCGGTGGAGGAGGTGACAGGGGCGGCGCGCAGACGCAACATCCCCATATACACTGTGGGTATCGGCGCTATCCTTCGCCCCAAGGACATTGAAATCGTCGCGCTGGATGCCCGTGAGGTCGTCCTCAAGGGCGACCAAGTCGCTTTCTCCGCCAAGATAAAGTCGCAGGGCTATGAAGGCGAGACGGTGGATTTGGTGCTTGATTTCGGCGGAGAGAAGATACAGAAGAGTGTAAAACTGCGTGGTAAAGGCGCTGTGCAGACCGAAACTCTGATGTTCCGTCCGCAAAAAGCCGGCGACTTCCGCGTCACTATGTCAGTTCCTGTGAAACCTGATGAGCAGTTCAAAGATAACAACTCTATGACCAAGCGCATACGCGTTGTGGAGGACAAAATAAAGGTTCTCTACATAGAGGGATATCCCCGTTGGGAGTATCGCTACTTAAAAAACGCCCTGATACGCGACCCGACCCTCAAAGTCTGGTGTATTCTGCAGGAAGCAACAGACAACTTCCGTCAGGAAACAAGCCCTGGGCTTGACCCGCTTCTCCAAATTCCACAAGACAAAGAGAAACTTCTCCGCAACTTCCATGTCATAGTGTTCGGTGATGTCAACCCCAACCATCTGAAATACGGTCTGACGAACGAACAGATGAAATGGATAAAGGAGTTTGTGGAGAAAGGCGGTGGTTTTGTGATGATAGCAGGCGAATACTACGCGCCCCACAAATATGTCAACACCCCAATTGAGGAGTTGCTGCCGATAATTCCCGAGAGTTTCTTGGGTGGCGTGATAATCCAGCGTGCCGAGACCGCCAACCGCACTTTTCATATGCGCTTAACGCAGGCAGGACGCGAAAGTCTTGTGATGCGTCTTCTTGAGGACCCCGACGAGAACGCCGAACTATGGGAGGACCGCAACAAGCGTGAGGAGGACTCCCTACCGGGAATGTTCTGGTACTGCCCTGTGCGCAAGGCAAAACCGATAGCGGAGGTCTGGGCGGTTCACCCAACAGACCGAGACAGTCGTGGCAAACGCAAACCCATAATAGCGACCTGTCGTTACGGCAAGGGAACGGTGATATTTGTGGGGTTGGACGAGACTTGGCGTTGGCGTTTTGGGGTGGGCGACCTCTTTTTCTGGCGTTTCTGGTCGCAGGTAATACGCTACGCCGCAGCGCAAGCGCTTCTCGGAAAAGAAAAGCGCTTCAGCCTTCACACAGACCGTGAAACCTACCATGTCGGCAAAACCGTTACCCTCACCGCCTACATCCTTGATGAGCGCTATGAGCCATCCCGCGAGCCCAAACAGGTCGCCACCGTTCAGTCTCCTGACGGCAAAAAGAAAGAGGTCGTTCTCAAACTTGACCCTAAAAACCCCGGTAACTATGTGGCGACCTTCAAACCGAAACGCTTGGGCGTCTATTCGGTCTGGCTTGGCGGAACAGAGGTGCAGCCGGAGGAGGCGCCCGCCCGCGCGCAGTTCCGCGTCGTCATCCCCTCCCTTGAAAAGCGCCATCCTGAAATCAACGAAAAACTTCTTAAGAAGTTAGCCACCGCCACAGGTGGTCAATATCTCCCACTGTATGACATTGAGAAACTTCCACGCCAGATAAAGGCGATTCAGGAGTCAATACCCACTGATGTTCGCGAGGAGCCGCTTTGGGACAAATGGTGGATATTGGTTCTGTTCACAGGGCTGATAGCGGTTGAGTGGGTGCTGCGGCGCATGAGGCGTCTGCTATGAGACCGTTGCTTTTGGTTATGACAACGCTCTCTGCTGCCTTCGCGCAGGAAACATCGCGCAATTCCCTCACCATTCCACCCGCCACCAACACATCCGACACCCTCAAACAGATTGACGCGCTTATTAAGCGGAAAAATCACGACGCAGCGGCACTCCTCATCAATCGCGCTCTACAGAACCCACTCTCCCTTGTAAAAACAGGCAAGACCACATATCACCCGTTATGGCTGCAGATAATGCGAAAAAAGAACACCTTTCCTGAAAAACTGCGTGCTATGCTGGCTGCTTTGCAGGAGCGGGAAGCGCGCGAGGCGCTAAGCGAAAAAAAGCAGACAGATGTCCAAAAACTACTCAAACTTGCACGCAGGTTTCCGTTTTCACTTTCAGCATATGAGGCTCTGGAGCACGCCGCCGACATCGCCTTTGAAGCAGGCAACACTCACCTCGCATATGCCATATACTCGCACATCCTCAAATCGGGCGCAAAAAGTCCGTCCTTAAAACAGAAATTGTCCGCCCTACAACGCCTCCTGCAATCATCAACAAAAACATCCGCCGCCTCGTTTCCTTCCGCCCGCTCGCTTAAAGTCAAAAAACGGTTCTGGCTCCCCACCGCCATCCGCGTAACACCAACTTTCTTCCCATCAACACCCACATCGCACCACTCATCAGCGCTTTACGCCTTTCAACGCTTTTATGTCGCCACCAACCGTTGTGTTGTTGAAATCAATCCCCAAACTCTCAAAAAAAGAGCATTCTATCCGCCGCAAGACAGCGTCTATGGTTTTGTGGACTACGACTACTGTTCCACACTTTCTGTGTCTGAACGCTTCGTCTTAGCGCCGTTCGTGGTTTCCCTGACAAAAGAGCGCTTCAATGTTGGAATACCAGCCAAGGCTCGGATTCCGCTTCGCTCCGTTGCCGTCTTTGACAGAAAAACCGCAAAGTTTCTTTTCTGGCTTCACAAAGTCAAGGGGTTCAAGGGGCGGTTCGGCGATGTGCAATGGTCAATCCAGCAGCCGCCTGTTGTGGTCGGCTCCCTCGCTTATGGGGAGGTCAAAACTTACACCAACACGATAAACTCCTACATTGCAGTGTTTGATTTGGCGGCGCGGAAACTGTTATCCGCCCAGATTTTTTGCTCAAACGGCGTTGAACTGACGCTGTGGGAATTTATGGCGCGTGAGCCTCCCTCCACACCGCCCATCCTTTGCGGCAGATACCTGTTTGTGGTCTCAAACCTCGGCGCCGTCGCTTGCTTTGATATATTCTCGCACAGCATTGTTTGGGTAAGCGAATATGAGCAGTTCCGCATTGTCTCGCGATTTCCATACACAAACTACCCGACATACCGCCGCTTCTGCTGGCTCTTCTCAAAGCCTGTTGTCGTAGACGGCGTTTTCGTGACAGCGCCGATAGACTCTCCATTTGTCTACGCTTTTGATGCTGCAACAGGCAAAATGCGGTGGCGTTTCCGCTACAACACCTTCGGCGCCGACCTGCGGCTGCTCCTGGGGTGTCTGGGAAAAGATGTCTTCCTTGTTGGCAAAAGGACCGTTTGCTTGAACGCAGAGACAGGAAAACTGCTCTGGTGTCGCGACGGGAACACACCTCTTGGAATGGCTGCTCGCACAAAGGAAGGTTTCCTCGTAACAGGATTGGAGGAGACACTTGAGGTAACGGAGTTTGGGGTGAGGAGTTGTCTGAATGTGAGGAGTCGTGGCAATCTGTGCAGCGGAGGGCGATATGTGCTTGTTGTGGGTGAGAAGGAGGCGGTGCTGTTGGAGAGAGAGGAATGAGGAAGGTGTTGGTTGCGGCGCTGATTCTTGGGTTTGTGTGGGCGGATGAGCCACGCTGGCTGGGCGGCGATGTCTTAAAGAGGCGTGTGCGGCGTGGTGTGGAGGCAGCGCTTGCCTATCTTGCCCGCACCCAGCAACCCGACGGCTCCTGGAAAGACATCATCGGACGCAAAGTCTGCGACCTGTATGTGGGGCATTATGATAAACACATCGGGGTTACGGCGCTTGCGTGTAT
>Ga0190361_1000931_pt1 | contig 11244 bp, 10 predicted proteins | sample 48721845_MG_FD_161273 | JGI IMG/M metagenome (GOLD analysis project Ga0190361, IMG submission 161273) | Hydrothermal vent microbial mat bacterial communities from Southern Trench, Guaymas Basin, Mexico - 4872-18-4-5_MG | ecosystem: Environmental > Aquatic > Marine > Hydrothermal vents >...
TTGCCTTTTTTGCTTTCTTTGCCATTTCTAAAATCTCTTCTCTTATCTCCATTTTTCTCCCTTAATCTATGGAGTTTTCCTATACTTATATATCACATCACAGTTAAAAGTCAAATAAGGAGGGGTTTAAAATGAGAATTTGTATTTTCCCTTGCAAATTTAAAAGAGTGTAGTATACTTTCAAGTGAAATATATTTTAAGGGAGGAAAAAATGGAGGATATAAAGGTTAATCCTCCGGGTCTATCCTATAAGAACTGGGTGCTGCTGGTGGTTCTGGGTATTCTTATTTTAATTTTAGTATTTTCCACCTTCTATACTATTGGACCGGATGAGGTGGGAGTGATAAAGAGGTTTGGAAGATATGTGAGAACTACTGATCCAGGACTTCATATTAAAATTCCCTTTGCAGAATCTGTTACCAAAGTTAAGGTTAAATACGTGTTTAAGGAAGAATTTGGCTTCAGGACCTTAAGACCCGGAGTAAAGACTGTATATTCGCCAGAAAAATGGCAGGGAGAGTCTCTTATGCTCACAGGAGACTTAAATGTGGTTGAAGTGGAATGGATTGTTCAGTATAGAGTTGCTGATCCTTACAAATATCTTTTTAAGATAAGGGAGGTAAGGAAAACTATAAGAGATATTTCCGAGGTGGTTATGCGACTTGTGGTTGGGGACAGAAGCGTAGATGAGGTTTTAACTGTGGGCAGAATGGAGGCAGCAAGTGAGGCTCAGAGAAAACTTCAGGAAATTCTGGATTCTTATGATTCCGGAATTAAGATTGTGACTCTTAAGCTGAAGGATGTTAACCCTCCTGACCCTGTAAAGCCTTCCTTTAATGAGGTTAACGAGGCTCGCCAGGACAGGGAAAGATTTATAAATGAGGCATGGCAGGCTTACAATAAGATAATTCCTAAAGCAAAAGGTGAGGCAGAAAAGACGATAGCAGAAGCCGAGGGATATGCTATTAAGAGGGTTAATAGGGCAGAAGGTGATGCTAAGAGATTTCTTGCACTTCTTGAAGAATACAAAAAGGCACCTGAGGTTACAAAAAAGAGAATTTACCTTGAAACTCTCTCGGATATTCTTTCCCGAGTGGGGAAAATATATGTAATTGATTCGGAGCAGAAAACGATCCTGCCTTTGCTTTCCTTGGGGGAGGGTAAAAAATGAGATTAGAAAAATGGATACCCATTGGCGTAGGGATTATCATTGCAATTATAATTTTGAGCAGCACTTTCTATATTGTTGATGAGACTCAGCAGGTAGTAATAACAGAGTTTGGTCAGCCTGTAGGAAAACCCATAACAAGAGCCGGTCTTTATGTAAAAAAGCCTTTTATTCAGAAGGTGAACCGTTTTGAAAAACGACTTTTAACCTGGGATGGAAGTCCCACTCAGATTCCCACCAAGGATAAAAAGTATATATGGGTGGATACTACTGCTCGCTGGAAAATAGTTGACCCTCTGAAGTTTTTGCAGTCGGTAGGAAGCGAAAGAGAAGCTCACGCAAGGCTTGATGATATTATTGATTCTGCCACAAGGGATAAAATTACCGCCCATTCTTTATACGAGATTGTTAGAAATACAAATCGAGAGTTTATTGTAAGCGAGGTTTTCGTGCAGAAAGAAGAGGAGACAGGGGAGGTTCTAAAAGGGAGGGAACGTATTTCCCGGGAAATTCTCAAAGAAGCAGCAAAGCTTACTCCTCAGTATGGAATTGAACTTGTGGATGTGCGAATAAAAAGACTCAATTATGTGGAAGAAGTAAGGCAGAAAGTTTATGCCAGGATGATATCTGAGCGAAAAAGAGTGGCAGAGCAATATCGTTCAGAGGGACAGGGCAAAAAAGCTGGAATAGAGGGAATGAGGGAAAAAGAACTTCAGAGGATTACATCTGAGGCTTATAAAAGAGCTCAGATTATAAAAGGGGAAGCTGATGCTAAAGCCACAAGGATTTATGCACAGGCTTACTCCAAAGACCCTGAGTTTTACTCCTTTTTGAAAACTCTTGAAACCTACACCAGAACTTTATCAGGAGATAGTGTAATTATTTTGACCACTGATAGTGAACTTTATAAGTATTTAAAATCAATAAAAGTAAAATAATAATAATGAGAGGAGATACAAATGGAGGTGAACATAACCTGGTTAGGTCATGCAAGTTTTAAAATCGAAGGGAAGGGTAAGGTAATTTATATAGATCCCTGGAAGATAAAAGAAAGGGAAGAAGCTGATATCGTGCTTGTTACCCATTCTCACTATGATCATTTTTCTCTTGAGGATATTGAAAAAATCCGGTCCGATAAAACCTGCTTTATTGCACCTTCTGATGTTGCGGTTAAGCTAAAGGGAAATGTGAAAGAGGTAAAGCCTGGTGATGAGTTTTCCTTTGAGGATGTGAGTGTTAAAGCTTTTCCAGCTTATAATGTTGGAAAGCCCTATCATCCCAGGGCAAATGAATGGGTGGGATACGTTGTTGAAGTTGAGGGTATATCCATTTATCATGCGGGAGATACAGACTTTATTCCTGAGATGAAGGATATAAAGCCTTATGTGGCACTTCTTCCTATTGGGGGAACCTACACCATGGGAGTGGAGGATGCTTTAAGAGCTGTTGATGTTTTAAGTCCCCGGATTGTTATTCCCATGCACTACGGAGAGATAGTGGGAAGTGTTGATGATGCAAAGAGGTTTTCTCAAAAGTGCAAGGTAGAGGTTAAAATTCTTACAAAAGGAGAGAAGTTTAAAGTGGAGTTGACGGAGTAAAAGTTTTAAATATAATTCTTACCTTAACCGGTATTTTCCTCAAAATAAGTATTTTCCCAAAATGGAAATAAAAAGACAAAAGGAGAAAAAATGAAAAAGTATGTCTATTTTTTTGCCAAAGACCAGGCTGAAGGTTCAGCTGAGATGCGGGATATTCTTGGGGGAAAGGGTGCTAATCTTGCAGAAATGGCTAACCTCGGAATCAGAGTTCCACCAGGATTTACCATTTCCACAGAGGTTTGTGCTATTTACACTCAGAAGGGTGAGTATCCACCTGAGGTTGAAGAACAAACAAGGGAGAATTTAAGAAAGCTTGAAGAGATAACAGGTAAAAAGTTCGGTGATCCTGAAAATCCCCTGCTTGTTTCTGTCAGATCTGGAGCAAGGATTTCTATGCCGGGAATGATGGATACCGTTCTCAATCTGGGGTTAAATGATAAAAGCGTGGAAGGTCTTGCTAAGAAAACGGGCAATCCCAGATTTGCTTATGATTGTTATCGTCGTCTTTTGCAGATGTTTGGTAATGTGGTTTTAAAAATTCCTGCCGAGAAATTTGAGGAGATTATAGATAGAAAAAAAGAAGAAAAAGGTGTAAAGGAGGATATTGAGCTTACCGTTGATGATTTGAAGGAACTTGTGGAAGAATTTAAAAAGGTGATAAAGAGAGAAACCGGTCAGGACTTTCCTCAAGATCCCTATAAACAGCTGGTGATGGCACGCGATGCCGTTTTTAAGAGCTGGAATAACAAAAGAGCTATTGAATACAGGAGAATACATAAAATACCGGAGCACTGGGGAACTGCGGTTAACGTGCAGACAATGGTTTTTGGAAACATGGGGCCTGATTCTGCTACTGGTGTGGGGTTTACGAGGAATCCCGCTACCGGAGAGAAGGAACTTTACGGGGAGTATCTTGTAAATGCTCAGGGAGAGGATGTAGTAGCTGGTATAAGGACTCCCAGACCTATATCAGAGCTGGAAAAAGAAATGCCTCAGGTTTATAAGGAGCTAAAAGAAACTGTAGAGCTTCTTGAAAAACATTATAAGGATGTTCAGGACTTTGAATTTACCATAGAAAAAGGGATCCTTTATCTTCTACAAACAAGAACAGGGAAAAGAACTGCCCAAGCTGCAGTTAAGATAGCTCATGACATGGTGGAAGAGGGCTTGATTACAAAAGAGGAAGCAATACTCAGAATAGAGCCCTCTCAGTTAGAGCAACTTTTGCATCGTCGGATAGATCCCAACGCAAAGGTTGAAGTACTGGCTAAGGGACTTCCTGCTTCTCCAGGAGCTGCAACAGGTTCTGTTGTTTTTACAGCTGATAGAGCAGTTGAGCTTGCAAATGAAGGAAGAAAAGTTATTCTTGTCAGAAGAGAAACATCTCCTGAAGATATTCATGGAATGGCAGTAGCTGAGGGTATTTTGACTTCAAGAGGTGGTATGACAAGCCATGCTGCTGTTGTGGCAAGAGGGATGGGAAAACCGTGTGTTGCAGGGTGTGAGGCTATTAAAGTAGATGAGAAAAGGAACGAATTCACAGTAAATGAAATGATTTTTAAGGAGGGGGATTACATAACTATTGACGGAAGCTCTGGTGAGGTTATAAAAGGAGAGGTTCCCACAATAGAACCTGAGCTAAGTGGAGAATTTAAAAGGATCCTTGAATGGGCAGATGAAATAAGGGTTATGGGAGTTAGAGCTAATGCTGATACACCTCATGATGCAAAAGTTGCAAGAGAAATGGGAGCAGAGGGTATCGGACTTTGCAGAACAGAGCATATGTTCTTTGGGGAAGAGAGACTTCCTCATGTCCAGAAGATGATTCTTTCCCAATCTGAAGAGGAAAGAAAAGAAGCTCTTGCTAAGATTGAGCCTATGCAGAAAGAGGATTTCAAGGGAATTCTCAGAGAGATGCAGGGCTTACCTGTTATTATTAGATTACTTGATCCTCCTTTACATGAGTTCTTACCCAATTACGAGGATCTTCTTGTTGAAGTTACAAAGCTTAAGATTCAGGGAGGAGATAAGAAAGAAATAGAGGAAAAAGAAAAACTTCTTCGCAGGGTTATTGATTTGAAGGAAATGAACCCTATGTTGGGGCATAGAGGATGCAGGTTAGGCATAACCTTTCCTGATATTTACAGGATGCAGGCAAGGGCTATTTTTGAAGCAGCAGCCGAGCTTGTAAAAGAAGGGGTTGATGTTTTACCAGAGGTTATGATTCCTCTGGTTGCCGAAGATAAAGAGCTTTTGATATTAAAAGAGGAAATTGAAAAAGTAGCAAGGGAGGTAATGAAAAAAGAGGGGGTTGACTTTAAATATAAAATAGGTACAATGATAGAGCTTCCTCGTGCAGCGCTTTGTGCAGATAAAATAGCAAAGGTGGCAGACTTCTTCTCTTTTGGGACCAACGACCTTACACAGACGACTTTTGGTTTCAGCAGGGATGATGCAGAGGGGAAATTTCTCCATGCTTATATTGAGAAGAAAATTTTGAAAGATGATCCTTTTAGAGTTCTTGATCAGGAAGGAGTGGGTCAGCTTGTGGCGATGGGTACAGAGAAGGGAAAATCTGCAAATCCTGAACTTGAAGTGGGAATTTGCGGGGAACATGGGGGAGAACCTTCTTCAATTAAGTTCTGCTATCGCAAAGGTCTTGACTACGTGAGTTGTTCACCTTATCGTGTTCCGGTAGCAAGACTTGCTGCTGCGCAGGCAAGACTTGAGGAGAAAAAATAATAGGTTGAAGGAGAAATAGGCAGGTTGGCAACAACCAAGAAGGGGGGTTGTCATTTTTAATTTATTTTATATAAATTAAGTTTGCCAGAGGGGAGGTGCCAGAGTGGCCAAATGGGGCGGGCTGTAAACCCGTTGGCGTTATGCCTACGATGGTTCGAATCCATCCCTCCCCATATGATATGCCTTAGGTTCTACAATCAGGTAACCTTAGTCTGGTAAGTTTCTAAATAGCATTGCCCACGTGGCTCAGGGGGAAGAGCGCATCCTTGGTAAGGATGAGGTCACCGGTTCGAATCCGGTCGTGGGCTTCACTTTTACATAAACGGAGTTTAAGAAAATAAGAAAATATTTTCTGGAGGAAAACAAGGAGGATTAAAAGATGGCAAGAGAAAAGTTTGTGAGAACAAAACCCCATGTGAATATTGGGACAATAGGTCACGTTGACCATGGAAAAAGCACTTTAACTTCTGCTATAACACATGTTCTTTCCAAAAAAGGTTGGGCATCTCCCATGAGTGTCGATGAAATTGATAAGGCACCTGAGGAGAAAGAAAGAGGACTCACTATATGTATTGCTCATATTGAATACGAAACAGAAAAAAGACACTATGCTCATATTGATTGTCCAGGGCATGCTGATTATATTAAAAACATGATTACAGGAGCTGCCCAGATGGACGGGGCTATCCTGGTTGTTTCTGCTGCTGATGGAGCTATGCCTCAGACAAGGGAGCACATTCTTCTGGCAAGACAGGTTAATGTGCCAGCGATAGTAGTGTTTTTAAATAAAACAGATCAGGTTGAAGATGAGGAGCTTTTAGAGCTGGTAGAACTTGAGGTAAGGGAACTTTTATCCAAGTACGAGTTTCCAGGAGATGAGATTCCGGTTATAAAAGGTTCTGCTTTGAAGTGCCTTGAGTGTGGATGTGGGAAGGAGGATTGTCCTCACTGTGGACCGATATGGCAGCTTTTGAAAGCAGTGGATGAATACATACCAGAACCTGTCAGAGACATTGATAAGCCTTTTCTTCTTGCGGTAGAAGATGTTTTCTCTATTACAGGAAGAGGAACAGTTGTTACAGGAAGAGTTGAAAGGGGGAAAATTAAAGTGGGAGATCCTGTTGAAATAGTGGGACTTTCACATGAGATAAAAAAGACCGTTGCAACAGGACTTGAAATGTTTAGAAAAACACTTGACGAAGCACAGGCAGGTGATAATATTGGTGTTCTCCTGCGCGGAATAGAAAAGGATGAGGTAAGTAGAGGACAAGTTCTGGCAGCTCCGGGTTCTATCACTCCTCATACAAAGTTTGAAGGAGAGGTTTATGTTTTAACCAAAGAAGAGGGAGGAAGGCATACTCCTTTCTTTGAGGGTTACAGGCCTCAGTTTTACTTTAGAACCACTGATGTTACAGGAGATGTATCTCTTCCAGAAGGAGTAGAGATGGTAATGCCCGGAGATAACGTAAGACTCACTGTAAAGCTTATAACTCCTATAGCCATGGAGGAAGGATTGAGATTTGCTATTCGTGAGGGAGGAAAGACTGTGGGAGCAGGAGTTGTAACAAAAATAATAGAGTGAAAAAATGGCAGAAATAGTTACTCTGGTTTGCACAAAATGTAAGGCGAGAAATTACACTACAACGCGAAGCAAAAAAACCTCTTCTTTATCTCTTAAAAAATACTGTAAGTTTTGCCGTGAACATACCCTCCATAAGGAAAAGTAGGTCCGTAGCTCAACTTGGTTAGAGCACCGGATTCCAAATCCGGAGGTTGCAGGTTCGAGTCCTGCCGGGCCTGTTAGTGGGCTTTTATCCCTGATGGAAGTAAGGTAGATTTTCTTACTTGTGAGGACAGGTTAAAATGAGCAATAAATTAATGGATTTTTTGAGGTCAGTACAGGTAGAGGCCAGGAAGGTTAGCTGGCCTTCAAGGGAGGAAATTGTAAAATCAACAGCAATTGTTATTGTAGCTATACTTGTTTCTGCCATAATCATTGGGGGAATAGATGTAATTTTTTTACAGATTTTAAGAATTTTTTTAAGATAGCAGGTTAAAATGGCTAAAAAATGGTATGCTATTCATACTTACGCAGGCCAGGAGGATAAGGTAAAGGCAAATCTTGAACAGAGAATTGAAAGTTTTGGGGTTAAGGACAAGGTTTCTCGTATATTAATTCCAAAGGAAAAAATAGCAGAAGTTAGAAATGGGAAAAAGAGAATATACAAAAGGAAGTTTTTCCCTGGATATATTCTCATAGAAGCAGATCTTGATGAGGAAACAAAATATGTTATCGCTAATACTCCAGGAGTTACAGGATTTGCTGGTCCCAAGAAAAAACCTGTTCCTCTGGATGAGAAAGAGATTCGTAATATAGAATACAGAATGGGTCTTCTTGAGAAGAAACCCAAGCCCGGCGTGGTTTTTGAAGTGGGAGAAAGCGTACGCATAAGCAGTGGTCCTTTTGCTAATTTTCAGGGTGAGATAATTGAGGTTAATCCTCAGCAGCAAAGATTAAAAGTGCTTGTTTCTATTTTTGGGAGAGAAACTCCCGTAGAATTAGAGTATGTTAATGTGGAGAAGTTATAATGGCTAAAAAACCTGTTATAGCTCAGATAAAATTACAGATACCGGCAGGAAAAGCTAATCCGGCTCCCCCTGTGGGACCGGCTTTGGGTCAACATGGGATAAATATTATGGATTTTTGTAAAGCATTTAATGAGCGCACCAAAGACCAGGGAGACATAATTGTTCCAGTAGTAATCACTGTTTATAAGGATCGTTCCTTCACCTTTGAATTGAAAACTCCACCTGCATCAGCTCTTTTAAAAAAAGCTGCGGGAATAGAGAAAGGCTCTGGAGAGCCCAACAAGAAGAAAGTAGGCAAGGTGACCCGGAAGGATATTGAGGAAATAGCGAAGATTAAAATGAAGGATTTAAATGCTTATGATCTTGAAAGTGCAATGAAGATGATAGAAGGAACAGCAAAAAATATGGGATTAGAGATTGTAGAGGAGTAAGACCGTGCCTAAGAGAGGAAAAAAATATTTAGAGATGGTAAAAAAATTGGAAAAGAGGGAGTATACTCCTGAGGAAGCTATAAAAGTTGTTAAAGAGCTTACAAGTTCAAATGGTCGCAAATTTGAGGAGACGGTTGAGGTTGCAGTTGCCTTGAACATCAAACCAAAAGAAAAGGGAGAGAGGGTAAGAGGTACAGTTAGTTTGCCAAGGGGATTAGGAAGAAAAGTCAGGGTTCTTGTTTTTGCAGCTGGTGACCAGGCAGAGGAGGCCAAAAAAGCTGGTGCAGATTTTGTGGGAGGAGAGGATCTTATTCAGAAGATAGAGAAGGGATGGCTTGATTTTGATGCTGTAGTTGCTACCCCTCAGTTGATGAGATCGGTGGCAAGATTGGGTAGAATACTTGGTCCTAAAGGGCTAATGCCTTCGCCTAAGATTGGTACTGTTACAGATAACCCCGGGAAAGTTGTAGAAGAGCTTAAAAGAGGGAAGATAGAATACAGGAATGATGCCACAGGTGTGATTCATGCTCCAATAGGAAAGGTGTCTTTCAGTGAAGATGCGCTTCTGGAGAATTTTTACGCTCTTTTAAAGGCAATAGAAAAAGATAAGCCTTCTACAGTTAAAGGAAGGTATATAAAAAGTATTTATATATCTTCCACTATGGGACCGGGTATAAAAGTAAAGTATACATAGAGGGTTTTCTATGAGCATGAAACTTGAGGAGAAAAAAGAACAGGTTAAGTGGTTAAAAGAAAACTTTTTGAAAAGTTCGGCGAGTTTCCTGGTGGATTATCGAGGTTTGAAGGTAGATGAGCTCACAGAGCTTCGGAGAAAACTGAAGGAACACAAGGCTGTATTTAAAGTTGTTAAAAACACCTTAGCGAAAAGAGGAGCTGAGGAAGCTAATTTAAGTGATCTTTGCTCTCTTTTTATAGGACCTACAGGAGTTATTTTTAGTTTTGACGAGCCTGTTTTTCCAGCTAAGGTGATAAAAGAGTTTATAAAAGAGCACCCCAGTTTAAAAATAAAAGGAGGAATGCTGGCAAAGGAACTTGTTGATGCGAAGAAGGTTATCTCTCTTGCTGAGCTTCCGGACAGGAAAACTTTACTGACTCAATTTTTAAGTCAGCTTAATTTTCCCCTTACTGGTTTCTTGGGCGCTCTTGTTTCACCTTTGCAGAATTTTATGTTTGCAATAAATTCTATAATTGACAAGAAAAAAGGAGGGTCATCAATGACAACTACACCCAAACAAGAAACTCAGGATAAAAAAGAGAGTAGAAAGGAGATGATAATTAAGGCTATTGAGGAGATGAATATTCTTGAACTTTCAGAGCTGGTGAAGGAGCTCGAGGAAAGATTTGGTGTTAAAGCTGCTGCTCCTCAAGTAGCTGTGGCTGCTGCACCTTCTAAGGAAGAGGAAGCTAAAGAAGAAAAAACAGAATTTGATGTGATTCTTTCTGATGTGGGAAGCAAAAAAATTCAGGTTATAAAAGAGGTAAGGAAGCTTACTTCTCTTGGACTTAAGGAGGCAAAAGAACTTGTTGAATCTGCTCCCAAACCTATAAAACAGGGAGTTAGTAAAGAAGAAGCACAGAAGATAAAGGAGACACTTGAGGCAGTTGGAGCCAAGGTGGAGATAAAGTAGAAAATTAAAAAATAACTAAAAATAAGAGAGGTTTATTTATGGCAGCTGCATTAAAAGAACGAAAAATAAAAGATTTTTCTAAATATCCTCCGTTAATTGATGTTCCAGATCTTTTGAAGATGCAGCGCGCCTCTTACGAAGAGTTTCTTCAAAAAGATATTCCACCTGAAAAAAGGGAAAATAAGGGATTGGAGGCTATTTTTAGAGAAGTGTTTCCTGTGGAGAGTTTTAACGGAAAAATGTCCCTTGAGTATGTTCAATACAGATTTATTGAGCCACGTTATAGTATGGAGAAATGTGAGGAAGAAGAACTGACTTACGCTATGCCTCTTTATGTTAAACTCAGGTTGAACAAAAAAGACACAGGAGAGGTCATGGAACAGGAGGTGTACCTGGGGGATATTCCTTTAATGAACGAAAGAGGTAGCTTTATCATTAATGGTACAGAGAGAATTGTGGTTAATCAGATTCAAAGAACTCCTGGTGTGTTTTTTGAAGAAGGTGTGGCAGGTTCAACTGAAGGTAGAGTTTCCTACAGGGCTCGAATTATTCCAGAGAGAGGTAACTGGATTGACTTTGAGGTGAGAGAGGGACTTTTATACATGCGAATTAACAGAGGGCGGAGATTTATAGGAACTTTATTTTTGAGGGCCCTTGGAGCAGACCCAGAAGAAGTTTTAAAGCAGATAGATAATCCTGAAGATAGAGAGATATTAAGAAGAAGTTTTGAAAACGATGGTGCTGAGTCGCAAAAAGATGCCCTTCTCAAAATTTACCATCAGCTTAGACCTGGTAGGCCACCTGTTTTTGAGTCAGTAAAGGAGGTTTTTGAAAGAACGTTTCTCGATCCTCGTTACTATAACCTGGATAAAGTGGGCCGTTACCAGATTAATAAAGAGCTGGGGATTGATACGGGATGGGATTGTATGGTTCTTAGAGTGGAGGATGTAGTTGGGGTGATTAAACGTCTTTTTGAAGTGAATCGTGAGGTGGTTGAAGTCGAGAGTATGGATCATTTAGCTTACAGAAGAGTGAGGAGGGTGGGAGACCTTTTAGCAGAGCAAATT